>Ga0214919_10004129_pt1 | contig 21390 bp, 31 predicted proteins | sample LL1503_MetaG_FD_177994 | JGI IMG/M metagenome (GOLD analysis project Ga0214919, IMG submission 177994) | Freshwater microbial communities from Lake Lanier, Atlanta, Georgia, United States - LL-1503 | ecosystem: Environmental > Aquatic > Freshwater > Lake | place: USA: Georgia | collected... | reverse complement strand
GGGGTAGGACTTAATTACTTGCTCGCTTAGAATCTTTTTTTATTTCTTTTACTAAACGAAAAAAAGGTGTGAGGCGGGTGTAAGGACGGCGCGGGCCAAAACCAGTGAGCGCGTTTTTGTGGCGGACTTGGACGGGGTAAGAAAATTTTTCCATCTCCGCTTTCCCCTGCTTTACCATCTGAGATAAAAGTCGGCTTGCGTGGGGAGGTGTAATTTTTAAAAGCTGTGCGATGCCCTTGGTGGTTAGCCAGCCCGGCGGCGCTGGGCGTTCCGCTCTGCCTGAAACATGATCCTGCAGGGCCAGCGCCCAGTCGCGGGTTAAATCGGGTATCGCCATTGGCCCTCCACAGGCGACAACACGTTTACGGTGCACCCCTGCCCTCCGTCTACGTACTCGCCCCAGGCGACGCCGTGTTGCCACCTAGTCACGGATCTCTGGCGCCGGGCGTAGTGCATAGATCCGATATCCGCCAAGCATCCGATCGTCCATCCCACCGGGGCACCAAAACTGCGGCCGGAAGATCGATCGATCCTATGTAGATGGCCGATGACTACTGGTTTGCGGGTCATCTCTACGTGATCACGCACTGCGCTGGATTCTGAAAACATAAAGCCGTGGCCGAACGCAGTGCCACCCAGATCCCGCCACCCCTTTTCAATATCGTACGGCACCCACTCCGCCTTTAGATCTTTGCACAGGTTGTAAATCTCCGACTTAGCGGACATGCAGCAGTGAGCCACAATGGCGCTAGGCGAGGTTTGTAGCGCGGTTAGACGGTGTTCATGGTTCCCCTCATAAAGATAGTTTGGGGCAAGCTGGCGGACGAAATTTAGCCCAGCGTCGAAGTCCTCACGTATGGAGATTGATCGCTCGGGATTATCAGGATCTTTTCTGGCCGAGCCCATTAGGGAAGATAGGTCAAGAAAATCACCTAAATGCAGGACTTGATCTCCGCTGTTTGGGCGGATCCACCTGCGCTTCATCTCTAAAGCGGCGGCACAGGCAGCCGGGTTAGCGAGGTGGCCGTGGGAGCAGGACACTGCCAGCCAGCGCTTCCACTTTCTGATTACTTTCACTTTTTGTCTTGGGCCGATGGAAAGCCTTGAAGGACGGCTAGGATCTGGCGACAATTTTCTCTGCTTTGTGAGGCAGCGACCGACGAATCTGCAGCGCCCTGCAGGGCGAGCTCGGCGATTACGGAAAGCTGGAGGCGTAGGGTATGTTGATAAACACAGAGGTCCAAAATTTCATCCCATGCATCCTTCCACACGGGCCTACGCCACAGGGCGCCACCGTGCTCCTTCTGCCCCTTGCGATATTTTTTGGACACGTCCCTCGTTAGATCGACAAGGATCCCGGCTAAGTGCTTTTCGTGTTCCTCGCTCATAGGGCTATGAATGGCAGGCGATTCGGTCATGGACGCCTCATTTTTACGCGACGGGTGGTGACAGGTTTTGCAACAATTTGCTGGGTGGGTTGTTCCACATCCTTGCGTGGAATGTCACGCCAGCTTGCGTACTGGCTCGACTGGAGATGGCCTGCCTCCCAACTAATTCCATTTAACTGAAAACTGCCGCCGACGTGTTCGCCGATACGGAACGCGGTCTCGTCGTCCCAGTCGACTACGAGCATCGTAGGATCCTTTGGCGCTGGCTTTAACGGCACCCAATCAAAGGCTAGGCCGTAGTTGTGGTAGCTCTCCCCTGCTCTGGCCTTGGTCACAATTCGACCAGGGGCGGATCGCCCGATCGCATAAAGTGCCGCTTGCTCCTCCATCGTCCGGCGGCCGCAGTAGATCAGTGGCGGGATTTTGCTGTTAACCATCTCAGTCACCCATCCCCTCACCTGACGCTGAAAGGCGGGAGCAAGACTTTCAATCGCCCGCAGGGTGCGGGCGTTACTCTCGGCTAGGGTGGTCACTATCGTCCTTCCCTGGCGTTGGATTTTGCAGTTTCCGCCAAGCTGTCACTAAGCGCCTTAAGCGCCGCGACGTACTGATCCCGGTATTCTTTATTACAATGACCGACGCGCCGCTCAATGGCGTCCCACCGCATGATGAGATCGCTGATCGTGTCCGGCGTCGGTGGCGGGCCTTCTGTGCGCGGGAGAGTCGCACAGGAGGAGAGCGCACTAAGAACCAGGAGGGCGGTTAGACCACCACGAATCAATATCACGGTTCCTCTTTAATCGATCGATCTCGATCTGTTCGTAATCGCGTTGTAGCGGGGTGCGTCGTTTCATAAACCACAGGACAATCCCTGCCACCGTCCCCAGCAACGCTAGGATCCCGGTGATCATTTGCTTTTACTTCTTAGCGGAGAAGCGAGCGATGAAATCGACGATCTTTTGCAGGGTGGCTTCCGGCTCGTCCCCTGGGACCATGGCTGCCACGGCTATTGCCGCCACTAGCACTGCCGAGAGGGCGCCCAGATACGTTTGCCAGTTGGTTAATATGTTATTGATGATGTCCATGCAAGCGGCCGGAGTGTCAAAGCCCCATCCGTCGCTTTACCAGCTCCCAGATCATTGAACAGGCCGCCCCAGCGCAGACGGAGATAAGCCAGATCTTAGTCCGTAAACTATGGGCGGAGTTTTCCATCTCGCGAAGGCGACCGTGGTACTCACCCAGGCTGGCCTGCGATCGCTCTAGCACTTCTAGAATAACCGACTGCCTAGTCTCGATCCGGGCGATAGATTCACGGACTAGGGCAAGCCGTTCGGATAATTCTACTACTTGGTCAGAACTCACAGGGTGTAGCCCTCTGCCCCTTCCGCGATGCGGACAGTCTCTTCCCCGTTATCGTCGTAAAATAGTTCTATGTAGCCCTCTGCCTCTAGCCATTTTAAGCTCTGCCAAAACTCGCGCCAGCCGGGGCCCTCTCTATCATTGGCGATCGTCATGGCCTTTAATAAGAAAAGCCTTATTTAAGGCTGGGGGTTTTGCCTGCCTCCTCAGCCGCAGACATGTCGCTGTAATCTGGTAATCTATTCACGTCACGCTGGTCATGTTGCCGTGGGCTACATGAAGCGAGGCAGAGGACAAGGAGGAGGAGAGGCATTAGGCTATTTTTAGAAATCTAATATAAGAACCAGTTGAAAGGATGGTTGCGTTGGCGGCATCTGTTGCGTTTCTTTGTGCGATTTCAAATCCAAATGTTTGTGCAGAAGTTAGAATAAGCGTTCCGCTTAACCAAACACATAGAGCCGCTGCCGCCGCTCCTGTATTTGCTGATACTAAAAATTGTGGATTAGTATCTGCTCTGCGTGATGCTCCTTGATCAATCGTTAAGCTAAAATATCCAGTTCCGCGCAATACACGATTAACAAAACAACCAGAACCAGAAAGAGTTGATGTAAGCTGTATTTGTACTCCAGCGGTTCCAGATGCCGTGCTACCACCAGCCCATCCGTCATACTGATAAGTTCCAGCGGGAAGGGTTAAAAATTTGGTGCTTGCAACAAAGGTAGTTGAAACGGCCTGCGTAAGTGTCGTGTCGTAAAGCGTGAAGATTTGCGGAGTGGAACGAAAGAGTGCCATCGCCTACTCCTTTTAGTGGCTCACCCAGCTAGCCGTTCCAGCCGTGGCGAAAAGTGCCGATAAAGTCGTCGTCGTATAGTCGCATTCTAGGTAATCTGAGCTGGATAATGCCACCATGAAGCCACCGCCAAGGGTAGTAGCCGATGCCCCAGCGTTCACGAATAACTGCCCCGGTCCAAGGTTGTAGACGGTGGCCATTTTACGAGCGACATTACCGGGAACGAGGGTGGCGGAGGTGAGTGAGCTGAAAACGCCCGAGGTGATGGCGGTGGATGAGATGGCGAGCGATGCGGTGACTGAGCCGATCTGAGCCGTTCCAGCTCCGATTGTTACCGTCCCACCACCAATCGTAACAACGCCGATGCGATTTGTGCCCGCAGGGAGGGGCGAATTTATTATGGCACTACTTATATTTGCGGTTAATTCATCATCACTAGCAACAGAAATAAATGAAACAGTATTCCCAACCGTTACCGTGCCAATTCTGTTTGTACCAACAGGCAGAGCGGCGCCAAGCACGACTGTGCCAGAGATGGGGAGAGGGTTATATTGCGAATCTACTTTTCTAAATTCACCTGAGTTTGCGTCATAATATCCAATCTGAACTGCCGAAGTTAAGGTATCTCCATTACCCCCCGCAAAACTTGGTAGATTAAGATTTGCCGTCACCGTGCCAGAGATGCCCGCCACTTGATCGTCGTAGTAGATGACGAGGGCTGCGGTGGTGGTGAGGCCCGCAGTAGACGCCACCAGGGTGAGCCCAGTGTTTGCCCCAGCGGTGAAGGCGGATGCAGTAACGGTGCTATCGGCAAAGTTGTACATGATCCGGCCGCGTTCGGGTGCGGATACCAGGAGAAGCTGGTCGCGGTCTATGTTTAGCCCCGTCAGGGTAAGGACGTTGGTCGTGGGCGAGTATGAGTAATTTGGCCAAACTTGTTTCATTTTATTCTTTCTATGCTTTCCTATGTCATCCCAGAGCAACTGCTAAGGCGACGGCCGTGCCAGTGGTCACGCCCCCTGCGCCGGATGAGCCGCTTAAAACAATAGGCGTGCCGACGGCTACGGAGATGCTGGCCGGACCGCAGACGGTGGCGGTGAGGGCCATTACTCTGTCACCTCACCTGCAATGACGACCGATCCCTGGAGCAGGCGGACTTTTGTGGCGGAGCTGGTGGTGAGAAGCAGATCCCAATACCCGCCCGATAAGGGTAAGGCAGAGGCGGTGGCGGCGTTAAGCGCCAGGGTAAGGACGCCGGTGGTGCCGGTGGCAGTGACAGAGGCGAAGGTGGCTAGAAGCGAGCCGTTGTAGGTATCACGGATCTGGGCGGCTACGCTGGCGCCGGTGAGTGAGTATGTGGCGGCGGTGCTGTCCTTCACGGCCACCTCAAGGGCGAGATCCACGCCCTGCTCGATTGTTAAATTATAGACGCCAGCGGCCATTCTGGGCGGTGGGTGTCAAAGGGCTAGGGGTTATAAGGCCAGATAAAGTTCTCTGTAAAGTTTGCAACAAAATCTTCAATCAAACCCACCGCATCGTAATTAACTGCCGAGCCGCTTTCGTATACTTGGAATCCGTTAATAAGAAAAGGAGACAAAGACCCGCCAACTGCCGTGGTGATTCCTCCTGTATCATCTTGATCTGTATTAAAGTAAAACTCACCATATAGCTTTACCACGGCTTGATTGGGGTCTGAGTTAAAATAAAAATCAGAACCAGTAAACTTAAAATCCCCCGCAGAGCCATAATACGCACTATTTATAAGCCCATTAACATTAATGTTCTGAGTCATGTAGCGGTAGTTTACTACATCATTCACTATGGTCTGATCGCAAACTAAATGAGTTTCATCGGTGGCTGAAGAAGTAATGTTTCCCGTCCAGCTAGTATTGACAGGTGACTGAGTATCATCGTTAAAGGGATAGTTAGTGTATGAACCACTAACGCTAAAAGATTTACATTTCCAATAAAGATTCATCATCTGGCTTCGAGTGCCTTGAACATAGCGACCATTGGTAAGCCCGCAGGGAAGAAAGTCTTGGGCCTCCAAATCGTAATGATTAAAGGGAAATGGCTGAGGATACAAAACCTTGGGCATAGGATTTCTTTAGGGCAACTGCCCTGCTTGTTACGCAATAAGATCGCGACGCAGAGTAACCTGGCTTTGCAACGCGGTGCTTTTAACGCCGCTATCAAGTATTTCAATTTCTAAAACAGGCTGAATAAAGTCAGCGGTGGTTTCCGTAAAAAGCTGATCTATGACCCCGGAGGCCATCGTGATGGTGCTTTGATAGTACTTGCCGTAAACTATGTTAGTCGCATCTAGGGTAAGCGGGGTGGCAATGTTAGTTAAACCAAGAGAACCAACAAAGCTAATATTGTAGGTGGCAAGATCAGCGCCGGCTGCAACGGCTATATTGCCAAAGGATATGGCGCTAATTCCTTCTAGCGCGCGGGCAAAGCATACGGCGGAAGTGCCCACGACAATCGCGGTGGTAGCCGTCGATCCGTAGTTAATTAAAAATGTTCCTGAGTCTACATCTGGGCCAACGGAAAGCTGGTAAGTCTCGTTGGCAGTGGCGGATCCTTGGTTAAGGAGGTTTAATGTGATAGCGCTAGCGGTGGAGCTGGCGACAAAGCTGGAGGAAAAAACAGAAGGCGAGGCGACTAAAGAAACAGTAACCTGGGCGCAGACGCCAGAGGAGTAGTTCAAACGCGTGCCGACAAGGACGTCGCAGGGTGGGAACAAGGAAAATGTCGAGCCGCTAAAGCTAAGGGCGGTGTTAGCGGTGGCCGCGGTGATGATCCAAGCAGAGCCATCCCCGCCAAACGTGGCCACGGTAACGTTACCCGCAATCCCTGAGACGGCGGTGAGGATGGCGGCGGTGGTGGCATTGTAGGCGATAGCGCCAGAGGTGCCGGTGGTGGTGGTAAGCTTAAAACTGCCTGAAGTGGGTTCAACATCGATAAACCCAATACCAAATTTAAAGCTAGGCGAGATAAAGTTAGTGTCACGTTGAAGCTCGTTTATTACTTGCTTGGGCCTAATGCGGACAGTGTAGATGTCGTTCCGAGTAAACGTAGGAAGAACACCAAAGGGAGCCGATCCAAATGGAATCAGTGTTCCCGCCTTTGAATCAATTACAATGTCTAGGGTTTGTGCCATTTAACCTTCCCTGATGTCAAGTTACAGTGTTTGGGCCCCGCATCAGGCTAATGGTTGCAGGATTTCCGTTTGAGCAGACGTTAAGTATGATGTGGCCATATGTTGTTGCCCCTGGCCCAGTAGCTCCAGTAGGACCAGTAGCGCCATTAGATCCTGGGTCTCCTTGGTCTCCTTTGTCTCCTTTTGGTCCAGTAACTCCGCTAGGGCCGGTAGCGCCGGTCGCGGCGGCGGTTCCCTCCCCTACCCCTATATTGAATCCAGTAAAATTAATTCTATATCCGTTATCTTCTTCTTTGATGGTAATGAAGTCACCGGCGAGGGGTTTGGTGCACTCAATCCGATTGATAATGCTATTAAAAAATCCTATCGCTAGGCGAGACGCGCCGACAAGGGGTTTTAGTCTTGGTTCGATTGCCATAATTTATACATCCGTTAATAAATAATATTATATTCTGCAAAAACTACTGTGCAGACGAGGAACAGCCCGCGGCGGGTTGCCTCGGTGGTTGAATAAGTGTACCCGTAGAAACTCCGACTATTGTCGGAGTTTGTCGTAAACGGCCTGTTGTATGGCATGACCGTGCCATTTATCGTGACGGGCATACGAGTGAGTACAGTAGCCGACGCAATTAATTCCGATTCAGTTTGGGATGATAAATATTCGACTTGATAGACTACCTTAGGGGGAGCGGGCAATACTTTGATTAAGGCACCTGGTAATCCTGAGGTGGAGGTGAGACCAACGAAGGTGACGGTAAGCTCTGAAATATCACCGTCCTGGGCACGGATGTTAAAGTTTTCAACAACCATGCGCGGGTACAGGGTAGAGTTTTTGCTAAAGCTGGTGTGAGGGGCGTTAAAAGTAGGTTGGAGGGTGGCACGATCTGCGGTGCGAATGGTGTAAGTTTCTGTCAGGGTTTCCAAGCCGTTGCGTTCGGTAGAGTAATCCACACGGCGTAGGGTTTTAACGCCTGAAGACGGCAGGCCGATAATTCTTGCGGCGGGCATAATATTAAGCACCCACCAGAGGGGCTGAGGTTATTTTTCTCAATGTTTCATCCAGAATCCTGTAAACGTCTGAAAGGTTTTTTGTGCCTTGAGCTTCTTTGCCTGCTTCCGTTTTTATAAATTCCTCACGGCGGCTGGTCATAGTTCTTTGATTGCCGCCAACAAATTCTTTGGTGTTGCCTCTAACTCTAGAATCAAACTCTTCTTTGTTAACTTTTTGCTGCTCCATGGCGGCTTTATTGCGTTCCTTGGTTACCCTATCAGAAATAGTTTTATCCCCTAGACCGCTGGCCATGTTAAGAATATCGCTTGAGGCCGCGCCTTTGGCCTCTTCCCTCTGACGAGAGGTTCCGCCCTGCCCAGCCAACATCTTTTCCTGCTCCCTGTTCATGCTCAGCTTTTCCATGGCTGCCTTAACCTCTGCATTGGCGGCTTCGAGCATCCGTTCACTGGCACGTTCGCGGCGGCGTTCGTAGCTAGCGTTTTCTAGTTTTCTTTCGCTGTCCTCTTCGGCAAGCATGCGCATGGCCTCGGCCGTGCGATCTTTAATGGCTTCTTTTTCTGCGGTGGCGGCGTCTTTAATGGCAGATTTTTCAGCCTTTAATTTCTCTTTTATGGATGGGCCACCCTCGGTATCGATCGGACCCGTTGTGGCTTTAGGTGCGGCGGTATCTTGCCCAAAGTTTTTTCGAGCGGTAGCAGCGGCACCAGCTACTGCCATGGCGCCTTTAAGGTCTCCCTTCATTAATTCGCCTGCCGATACGATAGCAAAACCCAACTGCTCTGAGAGCATTTCAAGTTTTTTAATAACCGGCATTATGACCTGTGCCATTACACCGAACCCTACGGTAAACCTGTTTTGCAGTGTTTTGATTGCATCAGACGCCTCGCTGAGTTGAAGGATGGTTTCCGCAGACCATACGCCCATAGCCTGCCCGTTAGCCGAGATGGCCTCCGGCCCCATGCGCAAAGTCTCCATTAAGGCTCCCACACTTTTACCTGCAACATCTGAAGCGACCGCGAGCTGTTCTGTGGCTGGGATCGCACCGCTGGACATGGCTTTACTTAGAGCCATGAAAAGAGCTTCTGGGCTCATCGTTTTTAGGTCTCCAACAGTGAGTCCAATTTTTGCAAATGACTCGGCCATGGTCTCGTTCCCGCCAATGGCTTCTCCTGCATTTTTAGACAGCTTATTCATGGCACTGGCCACGTCTTCTACCCCTGCCCCACTTAGGCTGGCGGCGTTGCCAATCTCTTGAATGGAAACGGCGGACACGCCGAAACGATTAGCTAGATCCTGCAACTGGTCGCCCTTCTCGATTGCGGTGCTGAATCCGCCGATGATTTTATCCATGGCAAAGGCTCCGACTAATGCCGCACCCGCCTGCTTAGCGAATTTATCTAAGCTAGCGCTGGCGCTCTGCAGGCCGCGATCCATGCCGGACGCGTCGAGGGCTAGTTTGGCAGTTGCGACGGCGTCCATTTTTAGGCAAAGCCTGCTTTTTTGCGCTCGGCTCCAGCAATTTTTCTCAGGCGCGTCATCATCTTTACGAGCTGAATGTCAATAGAACGCTGGATCGTGCTATTACTAATAACGTTACCAATGCCAAGGATCTTGTTTGTGACTTTAATATAAGGCTTTGAGAAGGTACCGACGGCCTTAGAGCTCTGGTCGTCCACCGTTCCTCCTCCGCTATGGCGAGTTACCCACGCGGGGAATCCTTTTACGCCACCTAAACTTCTGGCGCAAGCGGCCCAGCCGCTTTTCATAATACCGACATGACTCATCTTTTCTCTGTAGTATTTTTTTAGATCGCTGGATTTATCTACCACAAGACTAACAAACTGATTTTTTGGAACGCTTTTGCGCTTGCCAAATCTGGCGGCGGTGTGGGCTTTCCCAGCATCAAACGGGCCTAGCTGGGTGTGGATAAAAGGGGCGGTGTTAATCCGCTTAAGCAGTTCCTGCGCTTGGCTACGTGCGGCCATAGTACGCGCTTTTTTGCCCTTGCCTTTAAATTTAAAATTCACCAAGGCGGCAAAAGCGCGGCCCGCCTGTTCGGCGTTTTGAGTGGGGCTCTTGCCTCCTCCTTGCGATAGTTTTGATATTCCTACGCTGGCGCCTGCGACTGATTTATAGACTCGCCCGATATCGCGCGACACCGCCTTCTCCCCCTGCTTTTTTGTAGCTGAATCTAAGCCAAATGGTTGGGTTGCTTTTGCAAGACTAAGGCAAAGGCTGCGGGCTTGGATTTTCATCTCCTTGCCTGCTTCCAGTTTGGTATTTCCGATAAAAGCTTTGAGCGCTCTTTCTAGTTTAGTGGCATCTACGGTAAGACTTGCGCTCATAATCCTAACAGCCTTTCCATGTCACGAATATCGGAGCCATGGATATGATTTGCCCGCCTTAACTTCGCGCCGTTCATATATAGAAAAACGTGTTCCGCTTGGTGAACTTGGCTGAGGGGTATTTCCCATAAGATTTTTTCGATGGACCATCCAGTTTCTTTAGCCAGGACGAAGACGCACGCGGCGCTCCCCCCTGGCGCTAGGCGTTTGGGGGTGCGGCTTCTACCAAGGCGCTTGGTATAACATTCACTCGGGCCTTGTTGGCGGCCCCGAGCACGGAGGAGCAGACGAGGGAGGCGGTTGTCCGATCCTCCTCTGTCATATTCTCAGACCAATCCAAAAGCTTTTCGCGAAAGGCATCCCTATCCCACGCCAGTTTAATGGCGGCCCGACGATCTTGGGCGAGCAGGATGTGGATGTAGACGAATGACCAGACAAAGTAGATGGCGCTGTCCGCCTCATCCCTCACCTGAAGCATGAGCAGGCGGCTGCCCTCCGTATATGGTGCCAGCTTCTCCCCTTTAAAGTAGGTGTCTGGGGCGATAAACGCGTCGTCCAGATCTTGCTCGAGGGTGTCGCTCATAGTTTGTTTAGAAGGGCACGCTTAAGCTCAGGACGGGCCTTCTCTGGCACTAGCAACGTTTGCCCGCCCCGTTGGATGGAAAGGATGGGCTCGGCCCGTTTAACCAATCCTAGAAGGGTTTCTCGATTCTCAAGGGCGGCCCGGACAAAGCGGATGGCGGATTCTTTATCAGACTTCATTTCGCCCCAAGTGCGTTCCATTTCGGCACGGGCTTCCTCACCGTCGGGGCCGGATGAGCTAAACCAGAAGGTGACCTGACGCTGGCCGCCCTCCTTCACAATACAGGTGACGGGATCGAGCTGGCGTAGGGTGGCGCCAAAGGCAGTAGCGGCGGCCGCTACTTTCAAGTTAGTTGTACCCCAGAAGCTTTCCATTGTTATGAGAGGATTTCAGTAAACCGCCGGTGCGGTTTAGCTCATGTTTGGATAGCGGGTGGCGCTGACGTCTACGGTGACGAAAGCGTCCGGGCTCTTGGAGAAGGCCACAGACTCGACCACGATTTTGCCACCTGTGCTGGTGGCGTTGGCCAGGGTGGTGAGAACGGCGCCTGCAGTTGTCGCAAAGGAGCCAGTAATGGAACCAGAGAAGGAGATAGAATCGGTTTGGTTGTAAAGTGCGAGGCCGACTACATTTCCGGTTGCATCGCGCACTTCTGCTTTTTCGATGTTGCGGGTTTCAGAAAAACTCGAGATGAGTAGGCCGCTCTCCGCCGTAGCGCCAAAAGAAAGGCCCGTTACACCGATGGTTACTGCATTTGCCATATTGCCCTAACCTACGTGTCAACTCGCGATGGAACCGGGGAACGCAATGACGGTAAGCTTATAGTTTTGGGTGTAGGATCGTTCCTCATTATCGGCGCTGGCTTCGCTGGATTCTAGCTTGGCGCTGTAGGTGCGGGCGGAGCCGATGGCGGTGGTGGCGTTAAGCCTAGCGGAGAGATTGGTCGCATCGTAGAAGCACTGCAGGATCTTGCTACACTGTGCGCTGTGGGAGGTGGGGGTGGCGTCGTCGTAGCTTTCGTCAAAGATAATTTCTACTGGGATGCTAAATACGCCGCTGCCTCTGACGGGCTCCTCTGAGCCCATGGACGCCTTTATCACAATGCTGGGCGGGACGTTCTCTGTGGCATCGTGGGAAAGGTGATAGGTCGGAGCGGTAACTACGGGTGAGACCAGCTCTTTGAAAGCGGCTTCGATTAAACGATCAAGCATGGTGACGGCGGCCATAGGTTATAGCTCCACGTCAACGCGCCCAGGCCACGGCGCGATGTTGTCTTGTGCCCACTGTTCTTTTTGCGGAAGGAAGAAGGTTGGGCGATCTTGGCGTAGAGCTGAGGCAAGTATGGCTGGGGCTGAGTTTATCGCCATGAAGGTGCTGGCGTGCTTGATAGCTTGCGCCATTTCGACTACCGATGCCGCCGTCCAGTGTCGGTTGTGAAAGTAGTATTTCTTTTCGCACATAATGATAAAGTCGCCCATCAGCTCGGTAGCTTTCTGTAGAATATCTAGCGTCGGGTAGTTCCACGATTGGCTGATACCCATCGGCGCCAGCAGGTTGTAATGATCAGGCAGTCCGGGTGGCGGCCCATCTGGCAGGCGATCCAGTACGATCTTGCGATCCGCTCCGGCAATGGCTGGGTGCTGATAGACAAAGTCCATCCACGATAAGCCAGACTGCCGAAATGCGTTGTAACGATTGGGCCAGATTTCTAAATCTATTATGTCATCAGCAGTGCCTGGGCGCACGTAGGTAACCAAATCAAAGACACCGTGATATTGATCAAAGCAATCTAAGACTACCTCGTGGCCTTGGTCGGCGAGATATTTGCAGGCAGGCAAGCAGCGCAGAACATCGCCTAAGCGTTGCTGGTATCGGATACACTTTTTCACCCTGCAAAATACTCCGTCACTTTATGATTTAGTTTATTTTCTACATCAAGCAGCTGTATCTTGCGTCCCTTTGCCAAAGACTTTTGTGCAATGTCGGCGTTTGACTTGGTGTAGGTGTCGATCTCCTCGTTATCCATATTCCCTCGGAGTCTTGCGGGAACTCCACACCCGGTGCAGAAATGTTTCACTTGATCGGAAAAAGCCGAGATTGGCTTTTTCCACCAGTCAAGGACAACTGGGTGACCGTGATCTTCCCCTCTTGCCAAGTCAAAGGACGCCGCAACTTCACAGAAGTAAGCCCTAAGTTGTCCCCTGTTTTGAATAATGGATGCTGACCAGTCTTTGTTTATATCACACCGGCTAATTCTGTCCCACATCTCCTGCTCTGGATATAGGTCTTTAACCGCTGTTAGAAGGGGAGCGTGATGACTGTTGCCCACATAATACCCGCCGTGAAATCCTTTTTGTTTCACCATTACATCGTGAAGGTCTTTTAGCTTCTCGTTGGCTCTCTCCATATTGTGAGGGTTAAGATTCAACGCTCCAAAGGTTTGCTCAATCACCTCTCGGTGTTTGAAATAGTTGTTTGTCCATATACCCCTCTGAAATTGGTTGGGTATCTCCTCCCGAAAGACTTGGCACAACTCCGCAAACTTTGTGTGAACGCATGGATTGCCTCCAATCATAGCGATTATGCCGCCGTAGTTCTTCAGGCTTTGAAGAGCTAGTCGAAAGTTCTCGACGCTCATCTCCCATTTTGTTTCTTGATTAGCCAAAAGCCGGGTGCAGTTAGAGCAGGCTAGATCGCACTTGTTGGTTACATCCACGCAAACAATGTGCATCGCCTCTGGGCTTCTCATCTTTCCGATAGCAATATCGGCGCATGACTTTTGGGGCAGTTTTTCTGCAATGCAGGACAGAATAAAATCCTTTGTAAATAGATGCTTTGAGTTTTTGATTTTCTCTTGCATCTGCAAAATTTGGTCTTGCGGTATGGATTTTAGAATCTCCTCCACATTAAGAAGGTCTTTTTCTTCGACTGTAATGCAGTAATCTTCCCATTGAATCTTATCGGCAAAGGGCAGAACATAGTCATCCGACAAAAGGATAGGGATTGAGCCGTTGAGCAGCGCCTCAACAAACCGAAACGACCACCGCCCATATCCCGCAGGGCAGAGAGTAAATACAGATCGTGCCATTAGTTTATGCGGGTGAATCTCCTCCCCCATCCTGTGTGCTACTTCTTGTGGCCAACCAATAAGGATGTCTTTTGCTTTGGCCTGCAACTCAACCAGCCTCCCTCCTCGGATATGATCTTCGGGTAGGTGCAGTTGGGTCATCGTCCCAATAAACGAGGCAAAGATGTCTCGCTCGCAATCATAGGCTTCTGTTTCTTTCGTCTGATAAGGTAAAATTGCGATGTCTTGTTTGTGTAGGGTAGGCAAGGATTCGAGAGCGATTAGAATAAATCGGTCATCCATCCACCGCCACTTTTTGTTGTAAGCTCGAATTGGGTTAGCTTCGTGAGTCATTTCGTAAATCGACTCTTTGCGTTGACCGACATCTCCAGTGCTGACAAGTATATGGTTTCCTCGGGTCAGGTGCGTGCAGTGTTCGTTAATAATTTTTTCTGGATCAAGGTTAGAGAATTGCATCCCAGCCAGAAAAAGTGGAACGAAGAAGCAATCGGCTTCCTCAGGATTAGTCGTTTCAAACTTTTTTAGAAAATAGTAGATGTCGTTTAAATAGGCTAGATGCGGCTCCAGCCTATCGCGCTGAGCCAGCGTCTTGTTGCCCTCTTGCATAACGGGATTGTCGATTAGGTTGTTATAAATAAATACTTTCACGGGTTACGCTCCTTAAATATCTTTTCGCCGAGGATGTAGTTTTCTTTGGCGTTATGCTTTTTAAATTCCTCGTCCTGCACTGCACCCGTAAAAAGCGGGTTATTGTGGGTGAAGACGACGTCCTTAGCATCGACTATGACGCCGTCTTTTTTTGCCCGGTGGCTATACTCGTTATCGCTAAAGATGCCTGAGCAGGCGTCGTATTCATTCGCAAAAAGTGAGCTCTGCTGGATAAGCCGAGCTTTTGTTAAAATGGCCATGCAAAGGAGGTCGTCGGTACGGTGCCCGTCGGAGATCGCTAGTACCTTCGGCTGGCTCAGATCGCCCAGGCGTTCGGTAATGATGGTGTCCCAGTAGAGGGGTGGGTCCCAATCGTCGCTAGCTTGGATAAGGATCTCGCCTTGGGCCTTATCGGCGGCCCTATTCCATGCGGCTACGCAGCTCCCCTCGCCCATGACAGGATTCCACGGTTTAAGGACGGCGGCCGTAGGATCGTCGTTATCGCAAGAGAAGATCCATTCTATGTTCTGCGGGTGAGATGCTTTTTTCATCCACAGGACGCGGGCGTTAATGGCTGCCTGGGCGCGATTGCGGGTGGCGTGAAGAATAGAAATTTTAACAGGGCACTGTTTACGCCAGGAGGTTGTGATCTTTTCCACTTCGGCCGTATCGCCCGTCATGCGGGCGGCCGCTAGGTAGAGGTCGATGCACTCAAAGTCATAAATGGAGCGCTGGCAGTTCCAAATTGAGACACCCGGATCCGGCTGGACCATGGCCGCCTTCAGCATGTAGTAAACGGCGCCCCACCTGCCGATAGATGCTTCCTCGCGAGCGATGTAGTAGAGCGCCTCACGGCGGCCGGGCTGGAGCTGATGAGCCTTCCCGTAAAGCCGCATGCGGGTATCACGATCGGGGTGGGCGGCCGCGTAGTTGCACATGGCTTCGTACTGCAGGGTGGGTTCCTGCTTGGGCCAATAGGCGGCGATGCGTGACCAGGCGCCGCTCTCGTCACGCTTGTTCCCTAAGAATAGTTCTTGTTGATAGTAGTAGGCGTATTTGCCCGCCTGACTGAGTTCATCGCCAAGGATGCGGAGATTACGATCTGCGCTGCCCGGCTTGTACCCACCGCAGTGGTGTTCGCACCAGACGTTCTGCTCCCCTATGGATTTAAAGCCAGCAACGGGCAGGAGTGCTTCATGGACGGCGTAATGCCAGGTGCCGGACCAGCCGCCACCCGGTAAGCGCTTTACCATTCTTTCCCTTACTGGGGAAAGTTTGGCGTTTAAAACGGCGTAGACGCCTGCGTAGATGCCGAGGGCTGAATCTTTTTCAAACGCTTCCACGGCCCTTGTGAAGCATTTATCGAGGTCTTCGGCGGGTAAATCGTCGCAATCGAACCAGACGGCGTAGTCCCCAGTGCACGCATTCAATGCGCAGTTACGTGCGTTGGCAAAATTATCGACGTGGGGCCAATCTGCGGCCGTGCCAGAGTTGTGGTAGGTGATGACGGTGGCCCCTGCTTTCTCGGCGATCTCGCGGGTGCCGTCGTCCGGCCGGTTACCCTGGGCGAGTGCCACGATTATCTCTTGGCAGAATGGTTTAAAGGCGGCCAACGCCCTGCCGATGAACTGGGCCTCGTGGCCTGCGATAAAGTAAACCGATATTTTAGGAGGATTTCGGGGTGCCATAACTAGGGCTTACTTTTCTCTAAGTCCGAGGAGGTAGGAGCCGATGGAGGTGTCGACGGTGACGATGCGATAAGAGACAGAGTTCGCCACCAGGACAGATCCGATGGTGGGGGCGGTGGCTAGTAAGGAGACGTCGATGGTGAAGGTGGTATTGAGATCGAGATCGAATCCGCCTAGGTCGACGTTCTCTTTGCGGGTGATGGTGGAAAGGATGCCAGTGACGGCGGTAGATCCGATGGTGACGGTGGTGCCTGTTTGCTCATGCAAAACGGCGAGCGATTCTTTGAGTGCTTCGGTGAATTCAGACATTGAATGAGGATTTCTTTAAGTGGAAGGGGCGGTGATCCGAGTGGACCACCGCCCGTTCCGAGTGACTTAGGCTCCGTTGATACGTACGAGACTGTTGGGCTCTCCGGCTTTGACGCCGTAGATTAACGCGTAGGTTCTGCTGAGGGTTCCGAGGGACATGTTATATGCCTCTCGCACCTGTAAACTCAGTCCTGTGCGGGGTTCGGTAACCACCGAGATGTCGCCAGGAATCATCACAGTAGTTGGCACTTCAGGGACGCGGGCCGCAATGAGCAGTGATTCCTGTTGCCCGAAAAAACCACCTAAGGTGATTCCGTTGCTAGGAATTGCGCTATACTGGTTCACGTCGAATCCGGCAACTTTGCCGATTCCGCCGCCACGAACGATGTCCCCAGTGATCTGAGGATTCGCTACGACCGTTGTGTCATTCATCAGTGCACCGTAGAACAAAGGCGCCAACACGCAGTAGCGGCCGTTGACGGGCGAGTTCAGCCCGTTGAGCACTGCACCTGCAGACACTACCGAGCGATAGTTAAATGAGGTGGAAGCAACGGTGATCGCGTTGGTGAACGTCGAGGAAGTTACGAGGGTGAGCAAATCGCCCACCATCTGCAACCCAATCGCATGAGCGGCCGCACCTGCGAAGCGCTCGATCAAATTGATGTTTGAGCTGGTACGTTCTTGATCGTCCACCGAGTAGGTGACGTGTTTGAACTTATTTAGCGTGATCGCGACATCCGTCTGGGTGATCGCTGATCCCGCGTAACCAGTGCTCTGGCTGTAATCAGCAGCCGTGAGAGCAGAGAGGCGGGACGTATAGATTGAAGCTCCGTATTTCGCAGCATCGCTGGAAAAATTAGAAACTCCGCTTCGCAAAAACGAATAATCGGCGACGAGGATTTCTAACGCCCTCTGCGCGATTACGTTTGCATTGGTTGTTCCGAGTGTGTTGGCCATGGTGTTTGGTTCCTTTTTTCTTTAGGTCTTTTTACAGACCCAATTTGCGGAGAAGCGCGACTCGTTTTGAGCCGTCCTTTTCCTGGTTGAATTTTGTTAGGATCTCACCGCGGCCAACCGGCTGGGCGGATTCAGCTGGGATCGGTTCGGCACCGGCCGAGTCGGTCTTCGCTTTTTCTAGAGTGACGACGTTTTTTTGATCGATGACGGCGCTCATGGCGGCGACTTCTTTTTTAGCCATATCCATGGCGGGCTCTTCGGTGATGTCGGAAACGGCATCGGCTTTCAATAAGGCAAGGACTTCGGCGTGATTTGCGGAAATCATGGCGACAACATCGGCCAAGGTGGGCTCAGCGGCTTTGGTTTCGACGGGCGCGTCAGGCGTGGCGGCGGGCACTTCGGCCAAGGCGGCGACGACGGGCGCGACTTCGGGGGTGGCGATGATTTCGACCACGGGGGCCGCTTCAATTTTTTCGACTACTGGTGTTTCGATCATTTGTAGATTTTTGATGTCAACTGCGCTAAAGGCAGAAAACATTCCTGCGGGGTTTGCGGCAGGCGTGGAAACTATGCTCACATCTAAAATTTCCGATACGCGTGCGTAACGATTCCCGCCCATTTCGTCGGGTACGCCGCTGAACGTAAGGGATAAGCCAAAGCCTTCGGGCAGTTCCTTCGCGAGCTGCTGGACGAACTGGGCTTGGGTGGTGTTGAAAAGGGTGAGGTCGCCCATGAGCCGATCGCCTTTAATGACAAAGCCGTCGAGGTAGCCGAGGATGCCGTCTACCTGGGCACCGTGGCCCATGGTGACTTTGATCCGCTTCATCGTTTGCGCTACGGCGAGCGCTTGTTCTAGGGAGGTTTGGTCGATGAGTAGGTCGTGGCCCTTAGCCTCGCCTACGGTGAGAATGGAAACGGACGGGAGTTTGTTGGCCATGCCCGCGCATGGCGTGTCAAATTAGTTACGGGTGAGGACGGGGTCTGGAAAGACTGGCTGGTAGGCGACGGGTTGGCCGGGGTCTGGCGGGGTGTGTAGATCCTGCATGGCCTTGCGAATACAAAAGGCAAGAGTCTCAGCGCCCTCTTTTTTCTTCATGTATAAAATCTGATTGTTCAATCCGCCTAGTTTCAGTTCAACATAGTGCTTTGAAGAATTTACAAACATTTTGTAAAGAATGGCCAAGGAGCCAAAAAAGAAGACAAAGCCAAAACCATAAGTTTTTTGAGAAAAAAGGACGCTTCCAAAAATCAACCCAAACAAAGACAGAAACACCCACATAAAGAATCCAAGAAACTTTTTATCTTCTTGCCCGTGACTGACGCCCTGGATCGCGGAGAGGTTGTAAGTTTGGTTATAGGGTGCGCCGAGGGTGATAAACTGACGGGTAACGACCACGGTGCCGTCGTTATAGTATTGGGTAGCGGCCGCAGGCTGTGGCTCGGCATCAATAGGATCAAAGGATATCCGGCTCACCCTTTAAGCCTGCTCCTAGTGCAGGCGGTAGCAACTACTTTCGCTTTTTAGTTTTGGTCTTGGCTTGGCCGATGCCCAAGGCGCGGACGATCATGTTGAGCTCTTTGGCGCTAAGGTTAAAATCGGGTGCATCGTCGGCCATGATAAAGGATGGGGCGGCGAGCTGCTCAGGTACGCTGTTGGGGCCGGGCTTAACTTCGTTCGGATCGGTGATGATATCGGTAGGGGTGGTGGTATCGGTGGCAGTAGCGTCGTCCTTCGGTTCCTCCGGGATCGGCGCTTCGTCTGGGGCGGCGGTGATCGGCGCGGCCGCCGGTGTGAGTGCGGCGATGAACTGCTTTTCTTTGTTCATCTGCAAGACCTGCTCTTCCCAGTCTAGGCCAAGTTCTCCGAAGTACTGTTGAAGGCAGGATAGGCCCGCCTTATAGTCCTCGCGTGCTTGCTGTGTCTCGCGGCCTGCGTCCACGGTTAAAGACTTCGGAGTCTGCCAGCTTACTTTCCGATAATCTTCTGCGGGCGGTAGATCCCCGTTGGCGATTGCCCGGCCGATAAAGTACGCCCATGACCTATTACAGAATCGATCGACTAAAAGGCGTTGGCGTTGTTCAAATCTGCGCTGTGCCTTGGCCACGATAAACCGCATCCCTGCCCCACCGACGCTGGCGGGATCGTAAACAAACTCGATCGGTAGACCAAGGCCCATGGCCACGTCGCGGATTAGATACTTTGCGAAAGGCTCAAACCCATTGTTGGGCCTATTGGGTGCGACCATCTCAATCTTTTCCCCAGGGGCGAGACGCGGGATGGTGGCGGAGCTGGTGATCTGCTCGCGGGCGATTGACGTATCGCCTGTGTCGGCGGCTTGAATGTTCCCAAAGAATCCGCCACTGCTAGCGAGGGCGTCGCCTTCGCTGGACGTGATGACGGCAGCGATCGACCCCTGCAACTTAAGCGCGTCTTTTTCAAACTCGCCCAGAAGTTTCAGATCACGTACGTGATTGAGTGCGCGGGCTAAGTTAGATCCGCCACGGATCTGATCAGGTCGCTCCATTTCCATAAGATGAATTACTAGATCGGAATTTATTTTTCGGTATGTGTCGCCGAGTTCTAGAAGGTAAGCGGTGGGCTCGCCCATTTTACCAAGGAAAACGCCGTCGGTAGATTCATAGTTGTCACCCTCGCAAACTCTGTGACCTTCAACGACTTGTAATTTCCCCTTGTCGGTCATGATGACGAACACGTCGCCGTCTACGTCGATCGATCGGCTGAGTGCTAAGAGGAGATCCGTCCAAGTCATCCGGCCCGTCACTTCTGGGTTAGGCGCCACTACGTCCCGCCAGTACTGCTCGGCCAACTTTCCAAACTCTGTATCAATGCCGCGATACTGGGGGCGCAAGCCGGGGCCGATGGAGTAGGCGGCGATTGAATCGACGGCGCCTTTAATCAGTCCCACGTTTCGATACATGTGGCGGGCTAGTTTAAGAAGTTCCGTTCTAGTCCATTCGCTTAAATCCAGTGACGAATCTCTCGCATGCGCCCCGTAAATGACTGGACGTTTGCGGGAAAATCCTGCCGCCTCGTAAGGCTGAAACGTACTGATGCCAGAGCCGAATCCTGCGCTAAAGCTTTTAATGCCTGCGCCTAACCGACGAACTAGGGAGACGTTGGCCATGTTAACTATCGATGACGAACGTGAAGTCCGCTGCGGTACGGGTGAGAGTTCGGCCGCCGAGGTAATCGATGGCGCTTTGGAAAAGTTCGACGCGGTCGGTGGGCTTAAGATCGATCTGGAAGCTGGCGGATTGGCCACCGGCTGAAGATCCCACAAGCGCTCGGCCAGACGCGGCGCCTGTCATGGCGGTGTTGCGGTCCGCTGCGAGCGACACTAGGGCGGACGCAGTCACCCCGCTGGCTTGAGCCAAGTAATCGGTGGCGACTGCCCGGATCAATCTGCGGGAAAGGGCGGCCATTCTCCCTAGCAGTTTGTCAACGTACCCAATTAAGTTTCTAAATTTCATGCTGGGACGGGTACGGGCTGGGGAGAAACAGGCTCAGCGTCGCGTATCATTGTCTCTATCATGATGAGAGACATTTTTTCGGTGTCTCCAAGGTGGTTCCCTCCTACGACTTCCCACGCAAGTTCTTTATGGCCAAATTTCATTCGACGTTCGACCAGGCGTTCTGCGGTGAGCTGAGCGATGTAGTCGCGTCCAGTGTTGCGAGGGAGCCACCAATCCTTTGTGTCGCGGTCCTTGATTTTGTTAATGTAGAGGCGTTCTTTCCAGACGTTGTCGTCGTACTGAACCAATCGCACAGCACGGCCGCGGTGCTCGATCACTTGGCGGATGACGCTGGCGCGCATGCCCGTAGACGCTCCCCTGCCTTTAGATGCCCAGAATTTTCCGCCTGAGTTTAAGACAAACTCGTACACACCCCCGGTGCGGCGGGCGGCGTATCCAGAATCCACTAGGCCGCCATGGCACTGGATAAGTTTACCTGGGCAATCTTTAACGGGATATTTTTCGTTAAACTTGGCCAAGATCGCATCCCAACCAACGCAGGATCCGTAGTCGACCATGGCCG
>Ga0214919_10004128_pt1 | contig 21390 bp, 15 predicted proteins | sample LL1503_MetaG_FD_177994 | JGI IMG/M metagenome (GOLD analysis project Ga0214919, IMG submission 177994) | Freshwater microbial communities from Lake Lanier, Atlanta, Georgia, United States - LL-1503 | ecosystem: Environmental > Aquatic > Freshwater > Lake | place: USA: Georgia | collected... | reverse complement strand
CAAAGAAAAGACGCCATGCGCATGGTCAAAGACATGGCGCAGTCTTTGCGCGATGGTGAAGTTTTGGCGGTGTTTCCAGAAGGCACCACAGGCGATGGCATTGGCATGTTGCCTTTTCACTCCAACCTGATTCAGTCGGCCATTGAAGGCGATTCCCCCATCCAGGCCTTGGCTTTGCAGTTTATCGATACTCGCACTCAAGGCATCAGCATGGCAGCTCGGTTTGTGGGCGATGACACTTTGTTGGCTTCTATTTGGAGCACCCTTAATGCCCGCGGCTTGAAGGCGGTGGTTAATTTTGGAGAGCTTCAAATGGCCCAAGGCAGAAATCGCCGAGCTTGGGCTCATGATTTGCACCTTGATGTCATGAGCCTTAAGAACAAATGCCTGAAGGGCGATCATCAGGTGTGATCAGATTGAAAACGGAGACCCACATGATTTCTTCAACTCGGCGCCAAATGCTTTTGACAAGCGCTTCCATGGGGGCAGCATCTTTGGCGCCACTTGCATGGGCCCAAAGCGCGTACCCTAACAAAACCATTCGCTACATCGTGCCTGTGGCCGCGGGCGGCGGTGCCGACATGATTGGCAGGGCAACCTGCGAAAGATTGGCCAAAGTGCTGGGCCAAAGCTTGGTGATTGAAAATATTTCTGGCGGTGGTGGTGCCATTGCGTGTCAAAACGTCGCACGCAGCAACCCAGATGGTTACACCTTGCTGCAGTCTTATGTGGCCACACACGGCACATCGCCTGCCACACGCAAATTGCCTTATGACGCCATCAAAGACTTTACGGCTGTGGGCATGATTGGCACTGCGCCCAATGTGCTTTGCGTTAATCCAGGCGTGCCTGCCAACGATGTCAAGACATTCATTGAGTATGTCAAAAGCCGTCCAGGAAAAATTGCCTACGGCTCTGCAGGCGCTGGTTCCTTGACACATTTGGTGGGCGAGTTGTTCAAGCTGCAAACTGGGCTTTTTATGATTCACATTCCTTACCGAGGTGTGGCACCTGCCAATGTGGATTTGATTTCGGAACAAACCCAAGCCTTGTTTCCAAGCTTGGCCGGTGCATTGCCGCACATTCGCAGTGGCCGCATGCGCCCATTGGCTGTCACCGGGCCGCGCCGACACGAGTTGCTTAAGGATGTGCCAACCTTTGAAGAATTGGGCTACAAAGGTTTTGATGGCCAACAGTGGTACGGCATAGTGGGGCCTGCTGGCATGCCGCCTGCCGTGGTGAAAACTTTGAGCGACGCACTGAGTCAAGTGCTGGCGCAGCAAGATTTCAAAGACAAACTTTCTTCTGAGGCAGTGGCTTTGATGCCTTTGTCGCCAGATGCGTTCACGGCCTATGTGAAGGCCGATATCGAACGCTGGACCAAGTTGGCCAAGGAGCGAAAGATTGAGTTGGAAAGTTGATTGAAACCGACATGATTTCTCTTGTGGAGAGATTCTGGCGATATTCACACGTAGTCAAAACCATGCATCTGAATACCCATCAAATCAATGTTTTTGAGGTTTGGTGCAAGGTCTATCATCTGCATCACCACTTCTGATTGGCTCAATTTGCCCGAATCCAATTGGCTCAGCATGTTTTGTAAAATGGCAAAGTCTGGCTTTGAGCCATAAACATTTTTATAAACTGCATTGTAAAAATCTGTGTTACTGGCAGAGCCGGCCAAGCTTAAGAACATACCCGACTCCAAGCCCATTCGTGCCAAGTTCAAGGGTTGAAAGCCTGACTCCAATGCACCCAATGCAATCCCTGCAATGATTGTATTCTTAACCCACTCACCGCCTAGTACCACACCAATTAACTTTGCTGCCAGAGTGGGGTTGCCATCGATATCCAAGCGCACTTTGGTATCTGCAAATTGGAGTCTGGTTACATTGAGTAAATCATCACTTCCAAGTGATCCATTAACCCCCTCGACCAACCAGTGGGAGGCCACTTCAGATTTGCCAATGCTGTAAGCATTTCGGTTGGCTGTGAACACCACAGTATTGACACCACCGCGTCCATCAATGACATCGTTGCCGCCCATCTCAAAAAATAAATTGTTGGCTGAATTGCCAAGCAACACATCATCCGACAAGCTGCCCACTACTTCTTCAATGGTGGTGCTGTTGTCAATGAAGACATTGTTGAAAGCCAGATAGCCTTCACTCGTGGTTCCCACTGAAGAAAAGCTACCAGGCTGCAAATCAAGATAGACGCCAAACGTTTGCTGAGATAAATCCAACCGATCGATGCCACCAACATCTCTCAAGGTACTCAAGCTTAGCCCCTGAGCATCTGTCCAAGAATAAAGGTCGTTGCCAGTGGCAAACTCACGCCCTGTGCCATAAAGCGATTGCAGTGCCTGAATGTCCAAGGGACCAAACCATGATTGCCATAATTCGCTGGGCGACTGTTTTGCAGACATGACAGAATAGCTATTGTCGTTCCATTGGTTTAACAACACAGTAGCGCTCGTGTTCTCAGATTCAGCGTGAGGATGTGACAAACCCAATGCGTGGCCAATTTCATGCAACAAAACTTGCCAACCCTCTTGCCCTTGACCCATAACTTGCAAAGTCTCAGAGTCTAGCCAAACATCGCCGGCTCTTTCGTCGGGTGTTTGTCCTGGAATGTATGAATAGCCTTTGGTGTTGGCTTGTTGATTGGCCCCAAACCTAATTTGCCCATACGAATTGGCTGTGTCGGACACCTCTGTAAATGCCAGACCTGTTTCCAGCCATAACCTGCCCAATATGCTGTTCACTGCAATTTTGTAGGCATCTGTCACAGGCAAGAACCCTGTGCCGCCTTCCCCGCCGCCATAAGTAGGAGCGGCAGACATGTAACTGAAGGTTAATGCCTTAGGCGCACCATTGCTCCAGCCATCGGTTCGCTTGTCTATCAACGTGGCGGAACCAATCTTTTGGAAATCAATCAGACTGACAACACTGACTTCTTGCTGAACATCTTTGCCGTCTATGTTTCTAACAAACTTAAGTAACTCAACGTTTTTGAGATTCGCTGTGTAATTATTGTAGCTAATCGAAATGCTTTTCCCATCGACAGCTGCATCGATCTTGTAAACTGATTGATCAAGCCCATAAAACTGAGCTTTATCAAGACCCTCTCGCAAATCTATGGTTGCAGAACCAATACTTCGATTCGAATTCCAGTTGAATCCATTGATCCATACGTTGTCACTCGTACTCGAACCCAATACAACATCTCCATTTTGACCAGATGTGTGTATCTCGTGAATATTGACTAAGGTGTCGCGAGTTCCGAAACCGTCTAAGGCATATCCAGCTTCGAGGTCAACATAAATTGAACTTGGAGAATCCCAATATCCAACGCCACCATTGATCCGATCTTTAAACTCATTAATGATGGTGTCATTGCCAGGACCACCCACAATATTTGCATTTCCTGCGAAAGTTATTTTGTCATGCCCTTCTTTGCCATAAATAGTGGCCCAGGAATCTGATTTAGGATGGTTATAAACATCATCTCCTGAAGTGAGATTGATATCAGCCATTCATGAACCCCACTGACTTTTTAGAAAAGTTCACTAAATTGGGCATCACTTTGGTTAATTGATCGGCCGGCAAGCCTAACCACATGAGCAAGTCGGCAGCCACTTGATCGCTTGAAAACTGTGGTACCCAGTAACCACGTTTTTGGTTGTGAGCATCGTCCACGCCACCCAACACCAAGGAAGGAAACTTATCTCCATAAAAGCGCCCTCCATTGACACCGCCACCCATCACCATCCAATGGCTGCCCCATGCATGGTCGCTACCGTAGCCGGCTGCAGGGTCAAGGGTTCGGCCAAACTCGCTGGTAATCAGGACGGCCACCTCATTGCTCAAGCCAGCTTTGACCATAGATTCATCAAATGCTGCCAGTGCGTTGGCCAATTGAGCCAATTGTGTATCTTGACTGGAATTGCCTGTCATGACAGAGGTGTAACGCTGGTTGGCGTGTGTGTCAAAACTGCCCCATTGAATTTGAAAAATCTGCCGTGTTGCGCCTGTTGATTTATAAAAAGGAATAATCTTTGCGGCGTATTGAAGCCTTACTGCAATATCATCAGACGCAAAGTTACCGGCTGGGTTTTGGGCCATTGAATCGGCCAAGGCCAATTGTTTTGAATCACTGAAAACGCCTTTGAAAGTTCTGGCGTATTCAGCTTCCACATTGTTAACCGACTGCAAGCGCGTTAAAGATTCCAAAATTTGAGTCCAGCGGTTGGTGCTGTCTGTCAGGTCAGCCCGGCCCATGTATCTGGACCCACCTGAGTTGGCATTGATCACCCGGCTTTTTTGACCCAAAACCAAGGTGTTGTCATTGGTATTGATGGTTATCAGGGGTGCCTTAAAGTTACGCCCAGGGTCCATATTCTCTAAGGCCCTTCCGCCCCATCCACTTGGATCTTCGTCACCCGTCCAGCCTTGCATGAATTGCGTTTGCTCTGGGTGTGAATATAAATACGGAGGTAAGGTAGCCGTTCCATTCAGTACTTGAGCGGCGGTGGTAGGTTTTACAAGCGCGCCTGCATTCACAACAAAACCTAATCTGCCAGAATTAAAAATTGGTAACAAACTTGCGCAAGCGGTGTTCAAGGCCATCTTGTGTTCAAGGTGTATGCCAGATATTGCCAGTAGCATATCGCTCTTAAGGGCAATGCTGGGCCTGGCTTTTGTGTAGTCACTGAAGGCCGCATCGGTGGGCACGATCAGGTCGTTGGCATCATTTCCACCATTCAAATGAACCACCACCAAAGCCTTGTAGCCGGAGGGGCTGGCAGAATGTCCAGAAAGCGAGAACATGCCAAGTCCTGCCCCTAAACCAGCGGCACCTACACCCGCCCATTGGCTTAAAAATTTGCGACGAGAGCTCATTTCACAACTCCGAAGGTGGGGGTACTTAAGACCACTTGCAACAAATAGGTCACTTTGTCGGTAGAAGAAAAACTAGACATCTCGTTGTTCAATAAGTTCAGAGCACCTAAGCGAATTGGTGCTGGCATCGCCCCTTTGAAGAATCTTTCACTGACTAAATTCACTAAGGCCAAGTTTGAAGTTTCTACTGCAGATGTAAATAGCTTGAATTCGCAACCTGCTTCTTCAAAATTCTTGTAGACGTTGAAGACATCCCAGCTTAAATTTTGAGCGCGATCTCGAATTTCTGCTGAAGTTAATAATTTTTGCTCAGGCGCTGGCGTTAAAGATTCAGGGGCTTTGTGGTTTGGCGGGAAAAACCCAAATACATTGGGTGCCTCATAGGCTCTTTGGCCATTGGGCATAAACGGCTGGGTGGGGGAGTAAGAGCTTTTAACTGATGATGTACAACCCAATCCGCGCATCAGGTTGGTGTAATACAAAACTGGTTCTTTAATTTTTCCAACCTTCGCACTTTGCTTGGTGGGATCGTCTGCCATCCTGGCTTCAGGATCTAACAAAATGGCTTTGATCACTTTGCTTAAATCCCCTTGGCTGTCTGTATAAACTTTTGACATGCGCGTCATGTATTCGGGGGAGGGGTCGCTGCTAACGAAGCTCTGAATAAGTCGACGCACCACAAAGGGCGCATTGTTGGGGTGCTGCGTCAGTATGCTTAGAAAAGAGTCCAGGTCTGCTGTAATGTTTTGGCCCGCAGGGATGGTCTTACTCAAAACTTTTTTTTCTGTTGAATCATGTGCTTGATCGTAAGATCTGGGAATCATTCTTTTGGCAAAGTTGGCCCAATTGGTTTTGGGTAAATTTGCCTCATACACCATGTTCCACCCTGACAGTGCCTTGGTGGCCGCGATCACATCTGCTTGTGTGTAAGTTTCAATTGGCGCACCCGCCGAAGTTCTTTTAATCGTGCCATCTTGATTGAGCAAAGACAGTCCCACAGAAAAAAGTTGCATCACTTCACGTGCATAGTTTTCATTCGGGCTAGACGCAATGTTTTGATCATTGTTTAAAAAGGCACCCATCACGGGGCTTAAAGTGACCTCACGCAACAGATCAATGTATTTGCCAGTTGAGTATTTTTGCAGCGTGTTGAAATATTGAACTCTGCCATAAGACTGTGTGTTGCCAATCGGAATGAAGTTGTAGATGGCCCAAGCCATTCGTTGCCGTAATTGGTCCTCTCCACCAAAAGCCAAATCGTAGATGCGCAAAAACAACCATCCAAAGGCTAAATTGTTTTGCGCCTGATTTTGATCATCAAAGTCAATCACATAATTGGGTGCATTCAATACCGTAGCAGGTTTCTTGAGTTGGGCATCTATCCAACCCTCCATACCCAAGCGCTGGACTTCGAGCACCGATGCAGGGTTGGGGCCCCAACTGGCTTGTTCTAGAAACCTGGCAGCTGCGTAGGCATTGACATTCGTGGGCGTAGAGTTGGTTAAATTAACTTGACCATCGGCCGGTACAAATGAAGCTTTTGCAGGCACACTGCTGTCTACACCGCCACAAGAAGCCAACAGCAATACCGCCAAACAAGCCCAGAAACTGGGTAAAAAGCCCGATAATAATTTGTGCATGTAAATTCGTTCTAATTTCTTGAAACTGTATACAAATTGAACATCCTTGGCAAGGTCCACAACCAAACACGCGAAGTGATTACGGGCACTGCGCAGGACGACCTCATCTACCCCATGGGCGGCTGGGACTATGTCGATGGGGGCGCAGGCTTTGACACCGTGGTGGTCTTAGGTAAGTCTACTCAATTTAAAATAGTCACTGAACTGGGAAATACTTATATTGACTCACTGTCTGGCGCCAGTGCCCTAACCGAACGCGCGCAGCTGGTAAATGTAGAGCAAGTTCAATTTACAGACAAAACCATCAGCCTATTGGTCAATGACATCATTCGAGGTCAAGCTGGCACAGACTTTTTTGATGGTGGAGTAGGCATTGACACCGTGGTTTATAGCGGCCCCGTTGAACAATACACCATCAAAAAAAATGGCTCTCGATTTGTGGTCAGCGAATCCACCGGCTCTGACGATACAGACTATCTAATCAGCATAGAACGTCTTCAATTTAGCAACGCCAAACTTGCTTTAGATCTAGATGGAAACGCTGGAGACGCGGTCAAACTCATTGGAGGATTGCTTGGTTTTAAATTCATAGAAGACAAATCCTTGGTCGGTGTAGTGCTTGAACTTTTGGATCAAAAGTATACTAAAACACAAATTGCATCCATGGGATTGACTACGCAACTTTATAAAACACTTGCAGGGTCATTTGGAAATGAAGATTTTGTGAAATATGTTTTTAACAACGTAGTTGGCAGAGCACCGTACCCCAATGAACTTGACACCTACCTTAAAATGTTAAGTCAAGGAAGCACACAAGCAGATTTAGCTGTGATGGCAGCTGATACAGAACTGAATGCAATTCAGATTAATTTAGTGGGTCTAGCACAACACGGTGTGGCTTACATTTAAAAATGATTTATCTGCTCAGTGTGAGCAGTGATAATAATCACATCCAACATTGTGATCATATTTTGGTGCTCCGACAGGAATCGAAAAATGTCTTGAAACCTAATGAAATATAGGCTTCTATAAACAGCAATTGATAAGTACCGTCAAATATACCGACAGATGCAATTCCTTAAAAGGTTTTGAAGCGCATTGAGATGCTAGTTTAACTGTGTGTGCATGCTTGGGCTCCAGCTTTGCTTAACCGCCCCCCTGCAATATTGATACGATCGCCACATAGGCCGCAAACTTACCTGAAGTATCAAATTCCAGTCCCGCCAGACCCCACCCACCCCCCACCCCCCGATTTCGAGGTGGCCCTATCCAGACAGGTTAATCACTGTTTCGTAGCCGCAATATAAAAATTCCAGAATCTTTGTCCAACGTTAGACAACAGGGCAGTATGAGCATGCAACTCGGCAAAGTCGGATAGAGACTGGCCTTTCATCCAGCCGCTTGAAAAAATTTGAATTACCTGATACATTGAATTCATGGACTGGTTCAGCTCTTTATTGGGTTGTGACTCGCGGTAAGGCTTGGCAGGTAGAACCTGTCGTTCATGAATAGGCACCAGACCAAATGTTCATGACGGCTTAATTTTTTCAAAAGGATTGGGCTATGTATGCCAAAAATAATCAAGCGTTGATGCAGCGAATTAACCGTCGCTTAGATGGTCTTAGAGTTAGAGCTTGTAGACACGATTCCCGAGATTTTTTAAACCGAGGGCGTTTTTACATTACTGACTCTGACAACCACCTGCTTTATCATGACGTTGACCTAAACCAGTTGGCCAAGGAACTTGGTTTGACGTGACCCTGACGCCCCACTTAAAATGGGGCGTTTTTTGTTTGTGTGCCGCAAAGTTGAGTTATCCGGCGCAGCATTTGCATAGTGGGGGGCTTTCAAAATCCAGCTTGAACAAACCCCAGTACCCCTGCACACCCCTGAATTGGAGTTGGTTCCCCTCAGACAGGGTGAACCATAATCCTCTCAAACGATGGGTAATTAATTAAACAGGTGTGTACTCAATACCAGTTAGAGCTAAGCCAACTAAGTTGATGTTCGCGGTGTTGAAGGCTGTATCTGCAGCCAAATGAGCAAGAGCACCTGCCGACATCCCATTTTCTAGTAGTGCAATGAATGGCTGTTTGTCTGCTGCAGTTGGTTTAGTGCCGATAACATTAGTCCATAGCGTGCTAACAATTTGATCGTTTGTCTTTGCGCCTGCAGCATCGAGTGCAAGCCCTGCCAAATTATCATAAGTCCAGCCGGCATCTAAGAAGTGAAGTCCGATGCCAACATAGTTCTTGTTGCTAAGTGATTCTTTTCCAAAAACTGCGCCAAGTATTTTTGCTGTAGTGCCTGCGTTTCCATTTAGATCGAGCGCGACGTTCTTGTCCGTGAATTGAAGTCTCTCAATGTTTGTAAGTTGGTCTGTCCCGTCCGTGATTGGTGGAGGGTAAATTGCAATTACAGGACCTTCATACGATACCGACCATGCTGTATCGTTGAGTTTTTGAAGCGAATAGTTCGAGTTAGGCATCGTACCTAATGGAGCAGAAAATTTAGCGATATCTATTCCGGCTCCGCCATCAATATTGTCATTGCCACCTGAGCCTGTGATCACATTAGCTTGATAGTTTCCATAAAGAGTATCAGAGGCACTTGTGCCAGTGACGTTGGGAGCGCTGTCCGAGAGTTCAAAAAGAGGGAGTCCCTCATAGGTTCTGATTTCATGGCCAAGGTCTTGCAAGACAGCCAAATCTATTCTGCCAATATCAAGTCTATTGAGTTCGTAATTTCCATACTGCCACAGCAAGCCGCGAGGAGCATTGTTGGTGACTAAGGAAATATTTCCATAATGATCGCTGTTATCGTTAGGTGAAAGCGGCAGTGCGCTACCCAGTAAGGCTTTTGTTGCAGGCCCATCAAAGTATGCTTGTGCACCATCTTTGACGACGAATTTCTTCCATTGATCCGTGACCGCATAAAAGCCGAGGCAGTGAAAAATTTCGTGGGTGAGTACGCCAATAAAATCAAAATATCCTTTGGGTAAATCAGGTTTAACGTCAAATTGTGGGTTTGGGTCAAACCATACTGGACTTCCGAAGTTCCTAATTGTCCCGTCAGAACCTAAATAAATCGTACAACCCGCATCGGGTAATTGGGTATTTGTATCAACACCTGTTAGACACTCTTCTAGCGTTGAGTTAGTCCATCCTGACCCTGTCCATGTGATTTGTCCCAAAGCAGGTAAAAGTCCATTCGCTTTAGACCAAGTTAGTGCACTTGCAGGTTTAACTTGAACCTCAATATCCAATATTCCTTTCCAGACGATATATCTGTCTAAAAGGTTGCCGACATAAGTGGCCGCTTGAAAAATGTTTTTTTCAGTTGTTGAGTCAATGAGTCCTCCCCCTTTGACTGTTACTGTGAATTGACTCATGTTGTTCCTGAAATTGATTTCTTTAGGTTCTATTGGGACTTTAATTTATTTTCGTTGCAAATTAAATTGAGCCATGAACTCACCAATGTCTAAGTGACACCGAAAACCAATGTTATGGAGTTCACCATAAAGACTCAAGAGATTTCTAAAACCTTCAGTCTTAGACCCATCCCCAGCAGTAGCCAAGATTAAGGCCTCTTCTGCTGCGATGTCCCACTCAATTTTTAGCGAGACCGATTCAAAACTTCTTGAATTACACTTTGATTATTCAAAAAAGGCATTGAGATGATCAAACTTTCTCTTAAGTCAACACCTGCATTGGCATTGATATGTTGAATGCTCATGCTGACAGCATGCGGCGGAGGTGCCAGCTCTGGCGAAAATGGCGCTGCAGGCAACTCCAGCATACTAAATGACCTAGATGCCAGTACTAAAAGCTCTGTCAAACTGCTTGATAGCAAAGACAGCGTTAGCCTGAGCAGCTTTTGGGAAAAACAAGTACTCAACGGTTTTTCTAGAACGGGCGTGTTAAGAGGCTATGCATATCAAGACTTTCGCAACTTAGACATTAAGGCCACGGCGGTATCCAACACGGCCGACGGAAAGTCTACCGTGTTGCTAATTCAACACCCAGACCACTTTGCTCAGTCGGGCGATTTGGTAACGCTTACTGGTTTGTCTAAAGACTTGCTAGACATTCCTTTTATCAACCTCAACAACACTTTTACGATTACGGGCCGCGATGCCAATGCCTATTACATTACGGTGCCCTATGCCACCAAAAGGCGAGACACATTTGCCCTGACAGCCAACTTTTCTTACAAGTACAAAGAATGCGACGGCGTACAAACCGTAGTGCAAACACCCGCGCTGCCTACTGTGCCCGTTACCTTTTTTGATGGCTATGAAGCCAGGGTGGCCAAGCACACTGTAGAAAATACGGTTAACAACTGCAGCCCTCCGGCTAGAAGCTTTACCACCTACAAGTACTATGCCGTCAACAATCCAAAGTACGGTGCCACTTTGAAACACCCTTTTATTGGCCAAAGGGTAGATGGCGGAGATTTTTCAAGTCTGGACAAAACCTTTGATTTACCAGCCAATGCTGTGCAATCAGGACTATCTGGAACTATCGGCACCATGAAGATTTATAAGTCTTCTAACAAAACTGTGTTGGTGGGCACCTCGATGTTGACTTATGAAATACTGAGTCACACCGCCAACTCGGTTTTCATTGTGATGACTACCACCAATTACAACGACAACAGCAATTGGGTTTCAACCATGACCGAAGTTTATGGCCGAAACCCGACCACAGACAAAGACTACAGACTCATTAAAACCACTGTAAAGTACAACAATCTTAGACGAAATGAAGTGGTCATTGAGTAGGTCACAAATGCTATTGGATCAAGTTGGCGCTGAATATTGGCAACTGAGTTGGGATTGTGAATAACTTATTTTGACTGATTTTTTCCAACTGAAGCAGTAGCACTAGTACTTGGCACTGAAGTCGTCTTAGGCTTGGATTTAAGTCTTCGTGAAGTTGTCCTTTAAAAGGACAAACTATGAAATGCTCAGTCAACTCACCGGTATGTACTCAATGCCAGTTTGAGCTAACCCAACTAAGTTGATGTTCGTGGTGTTGAATGACGTATCGGCTGCTAGATGAGCAAGAGCGCCAGCGCTCATCCCGTTTTCAAGTAGTGCGATGAATGGCGCTTTATCTGCTTCAGTTGGTTTAGTGCCGATAACATTAGTCCATAGCGTGCTAACAATTTGATCGTTTGTCTTTGCGCCTGCAGCATCAAGAGCAAGTCCTGCCAAATTGTCGTAAGTCCAGCCAGTATCTAGAAAGCTAAGACCGATGCCCACATAAGTTGGATTTGTGAGTGCAGTTTTACCAAAGACTGCACCAATGATTTTTGCAGTGATCCCAGCATTACCAGTCAAATCCAATGCAAAACTCTTGTCTGTAAATTGAATCCGTTCAGTATTTACCAGCGTATCAATACCGTCAGTAGCCGGGGGCGGATAAATTGTGATTACAGGTCCTATGAATGAGACGCTCCAATCTCCGCTACTGAGTTTTTTAATTGAATAATTGGTGAAACTGCTACCGCCGAATGCACCTGTGAATTTCACGGTATCTAGCCCAGCACCCCCATCAATCAGGTCGCTGCCAAATCCTCCAGTAATGGTGTCATTACCGCCGTATCCCAATATGTTGTCTTCATAAGCCGTCCCGTTGAGAATTTCGCCAGCCGGTGTTCCAATTATTGAGCTTACTGTTGTGAAGTTGTAAGTTGTAATAGCAGGAAATTCGTTACCAAATAAGTCTTTGAAAGTGCCGGCGGTGATCTCAACCTTGTATCCAGTATCAAAAGACAAATTGACGCTTGGATTGATAGTTAATGATGCACCACTGAGGGTGAGGTTGGCGCTTGTCAAAATATCGTATGTAGCGACTGTTACGCCAGCATTTGTCTTAATTGAAACGCTGCCAGTTCCTTTTTGAATTATTTCGCTAAAGTTGATGACAATATCAGAGGCAACACCCACTTTAGTAGCTTCGTCAATTGGTGAGTATGAGAGCGCAACAGGTGATTGTGTGTCGATATTTATAGTGAAAGAATTATTTGTTTCATCACCATCCACATTGGCATTGCCTGAACTGTCAGTGAACTTTCCAGTTCCAACCTTTACGGAACCAGTTCCTGTGAAATTGGTTGAGGGTGTAAATGTTGCGGTGTAAGCCGAACCGCTTCCTGTAAAGTTTGATAAAGCCCCCCCAGTGACAACAATATCAGAAAGTGCGAAGTCGCTGACAGTTTCACTTATTGCAAAGGTAATAGTCGCAATTTTTCCTATAGCCAGCGAGGTTAGGCTGCTTGAAATAGCTATGGTTGGCGGTGTTAAATCAATGCTTTGAAGCGATACAGTCTTATCTGAGAATTTTAATAATTCAATAGTCTTGAAGGTGTCTTTACCGTCTGTGCCCGACTTACCTTCGATAGAGTAGGTTAGTGTTGTAATGTCGTAACTAACAATGTAGTTAGAAAAGATGCCGCTAACAACTAATGTGTCACTACCGTCTCCACCTTCAATGCTGTCATTACCTGTACCACCAAATAAAGTGTCATTTCCTGCGCCACCAATTAGTGTATCGGCCCCATCCCATCCTTCGATTGAGTCGCTACCAGTGCCACCTTCAATCCTGTTTCCAACTTCATTGCCGTATAAATAGTCATCATAATTAGAGCCAATTAAGTTTTCAATCACAGTTCCGAAGTTGACAGTAATTTGGCCTGCTGATGTGATTGTTGAAGTCTTTGCTGAACCTAGAAAGCCCCAATAACCGGGCGTCAAATAAATCGTAGCCGCCTGAGAAGTTCCAGATGCGTCTATTTGATCTGTTCCTAAACCATCCCAAATGAAGTTTGCTGAGCTAGAAGAAATTGTGTATTTGTCATTCCCGGTTTTGGCCGATTTGCTTGGCCCATACAAGTACTGTAGTGCGGCGATGTCTAGTGGACTGTATTTGAGGTAGTACTCTGAAGATGATTCGTTGTAACTTAAGTACGTCCAAGTAGTACTGTCTTCTGATCCCTGAAGATATGGAGGAGTTTCAACATTTCCAAAGGAATCTTTTTCATCAAATGGATGCTTTAGTCCTAAGGCATGTCCCAACTCATGCATCAGTGTGTAAGCACCATATGTCCCATCTGACAATGTTGTATTGTAATCAGCAATATTTAAAAACAAGTCGCTTCCTGAAAAGCTGCTGCTTGGTAATTGAGCATATCCGCCTGAGCCAGTTTGATTGTTTGTTGCAAACGATAGGGTATTCAAACCAGATGCAGTTGCCTTCTCCGTAAAACTCATATCTACCAAAGTTGAAATGTAGTTCAGAGCAGTGGCAGTTCTTGTTTTTTGTGTTGATGAAAATGCGGCAAATCCCTTGGCATTATCTGAATCCGTATCGTAGGTTGGTAATGTTGACGGGAAAAAGTAACCAAATGATTTGGAGTCACCCAATAAGGTTGTAAATTTTTTACCAGCGGTTGCATCTGGAAGGAGTGCGGAAATCCAATAAGGTAGTGCCAAAGCTCCATTGGTATAAACGACATTTTCGACTGTGCTGGGAACCTTTACAAAGCTCGTAGACACGTAAGCGGTATCCGTTCCACCCGAGTCATAAATATAGTCAAATGTACTGTCGATGTAATATGTATCGTTACCTAATCCGCCATACAGCGTGTCGTTGCCTTCCCCACCATCAAGGGTGTCGTTTCCAGTATCGCCGAATAACTCATCGTTGCCCCCGCCTCCAATAATTGAGTCATCTCCTTCGTACCCTTCTAACCAAGGGTCATTGCCTTCCCCGCCAATAATTGTGTCGCTACCTAACCCGCCCCAAATGGTGTCACTACCAGTTCCGCCTTCCAACACGGAGTTGCCGATTTGATCGAACTTACTCAAAGTGTCGTCGCCATTTCCTCCATATAAAAAATCATTTCCGTCATAAGCATACAATTTATCATTGCCATCGCCGCCGGATATGGTGTCATTTCCTGCGTCCCCGAAGACAGTATCATTACCAAGTCCAGCATCAAAATTATTGTTACCACCTGTATCCGAAAGATAGTCGTCGCCTGCACCTCCGACCAACGTGTCATTTCCTAACCCACCATACAATTTGTCGTTGCCATTTCCGCCATCTAAATCATCATCTCCAGTACCACCCCAAATAGTGTCATTGCCATTTCCGCCAGCTATTGTGTCGTTGCCTTCACCACCATCTATATCCGGATCGTTACCTTCACCTCCAGAAATGCTGTCATTACCTGCGCCGCCATAAAGCGTATCGTTCCCTTGACCACCATCAAGGATGTCGTTTCCAGCGTAACTAAAAAGGGAGTCATTTCCGTTTCCGCCGCTAATTGAATCATTCCCGGTTGCTCCGTAGATGGTATCCTCGCCATCATCACCAGCTAAGGTTTTATTCCCAGAAACTAAATAGTAGCTAATAAAATCATTGCCAGCACCTCCGTAGACTGTGTCATTTCCTGTATCGTCTGCTTTATCGACAGTGTCATTGCCATCATCAGCTTGAATTAAATCATTGCCTGCACCACCAGATAAATTGTCATTTCCTAAGCCGCCTTCTATGGTGTCGTTACCTAATGAGCCATAAATGGAATCATTTCCAACTCCTCCAATTAACGAATCAGCACCGTCGGAACCGTAAATGAAGTCATCTCCGTTTCCGCCATTAATTGTTTTAGTCCCTGCATAGGTCCAATAAGTGTAAAAATCACCTGTTGTTGGGTAGCCATTGATTTGGTCATTGCCATCACCGCCGTCTATTGAATCAGCGCCATCACCCGTAAAAATGCGGTCATTACCATTGCCGCCAGTTATTGTGTCGTTGCTACTCCCCCCCGTAAGGGTATCCCCACCATTTTTGCCTGTAATAACTGCCATATTGATTCCTTGGTGGTAGACGAAATTAAGCTAAGCAAGCTGAAGCAAGAATTGTTGAATTTCTAGGCCGCACGTTTATTCATTGTGCCCAAATGAAAGTTATGAGCACTGCATTAATTGATCTTAGCATTCAACATCATTTAATTATGACTTTTATATCGTTTTGCTCTTAAGCAGCTTAAAAAATCCATCAACCAGTTTTACGGCTTTTAATGTGCACCTTTAGCAGTGCCTGAAGTTCAGGATAAGCCTCTGCCATGCGATCTGGTCGACGACCACGGGTTCGGCCTCCTGATATTAAGCCGATTGAAAAGCCCACCTCCTCAAGCACTGCCAGCCTTGCCGAAGCTAGGCTGCGTTCGGTTCGCGCCTCGCGGGTCTCTCGTCCATGGATAGTTTTAGCTTTAGCGCAACGTTGTCGGCCGGCTTCGGTTTTAGGGCCAGTGCTTCGCCCGCCATGCCATTTGCATACCTGCTTGCCTTTAATCGCTGGTGCGCGGCACTGTAGTTTAGTGCGGGAGCTTCGAGCTTGACACTGGTTGCACTCAACTCGACCGCCAAGAGTAAAGAACTTGTTCATCATGTTTACTTTCAATTGACATCACTTTGCAGCCTGTGAGCGAGGCAGGCAGGCGTTAATTTTTTTTATTTCCTCAGCAGTCATAACGGTCTTGCCACCAATGCCGCCATTGCCATGTAATTTAGAAAAAGTTTTTTATATTTGTATATTTCTAATACTTTTAGAAAAGACATGGCCAACGTGGCAAGTAGGTCTCTCCCCCGCCAATTCATTGGGTTTGCGCTTGCCACGTGATGTGGCATGTCATGGCAAACGTGGCAAGCTCTGATTCCCAAATCTCCTCAAGTTCAGAGTCAATTGACTCGGCGTTGTCTGAATCAACCTCATCCCAATCAATTCGGCAATTGAGTGCGCCTTCAAACTCACGTTTGCCAATATCAATATTTGGTAAGACATAACCTCGTCGCTGCCCCCAAGTTGTTGCTTGTCTGTCTTTTCTAGCGCTTGGACAAAGTCTTTGCACGGCGTCAGCTACATCTTTAGATGTTGTTGGTGAGTACTTCAAGCTTCTCTTGTCAAAATGATTAAATCCAGAAATTAGAGTTTCGGTGGTAATAAATACACCTTCTTCCCAGTCCTCAGACATCAATCCCGGTTTGGTAATTTCTTGAGTCAACAGAACGTTGAACCAATAACGGTCAAATCCTTGAAGTGACATTAGCTTTTGCTGGATGTACTCAGATGTAATTGGCCTTACTCGTACATCAAAACCGCTTATGTCCATTGTTGATAGGTCATGGATCATGGCCGCAATTACTGCGTCGTCGTCAATTGCCTTTACCAACGCCTCAAAATAATGTCGATTACCGATGTGGCTTTCGGAAACTTTTATTGTTAAAGAGCGTCGGTCGTCGGCTTCGACGTTTGAAAAATGCGAGTGATTGCTAGACGCAAAGAACCGATGTACTGACTCAATTGTTCGAGATGGTTGGTACTTTTGCTCGATGTGACATGTTTTTTCAGTAATGAGTGATTTCAGTCTGTCCTGTGATTTGCGATCGCCACTGAACATGGCTTCGTCCATGACAATGACATAGTTTCTCTCTAGCGCCGCGTTAAATTGTCCAAGTACTTGATTTATGTCCGATACCAGAAGGTAAGTTTTAGGCCATATTCTGTGTAAGATTTCAAAAAAAAGCCCTTTACCTGTTCCCTGCTTGCCGAGTAGCACCACCATAACTCCGGGTTTAAGTGCTGGAAACTGCAGCATGTGTGCGAGGTAGCAAATCAAGTATTCGTATAGTTTGATGTCCCCAGAGCAAATCACCGAAATGATGTGGGTTTTAATAATGTTCCAGTTGCCCTTTGTCGGTTGTATAAGCGTGCCGACCCAGTAATTCAAAGTGCTTGGCGGTTGCAGCTTCGGGCTGAACGCGATGTCTGAATAAACGTGCGTTTTTGGGTCTTTCCAAAAATCTAAAATTGTTTTCTTAACGTCGCACTGCCCAGCATAGTTTTCTAGCAGGCGCTTCATCAGCGTCTCGCCTGCTGGGCGTTTGTAGAAGTCTATTCCGCCTAATTTTCGACCTGCGATGGCATCTGCTACATCTTTCCGGTCAACTACCAAAATGTCACCGCCTAGCTTGATGAGACAGTAGGCTACCTGTAAGGACTCTAGTGGGGTTGCGGCTTGTTGGTTATACATTCCAACCTCCCGCCTTTGCGTGATAGTAGACAGTCCCAAGCGTTATTGCGTCAGAGCGATCAGGTAAATAGGAGTTTGCAACAGTCCAGAATACATCTTCTTCAAACACATCAGGCGCTGACTTGCTCCACTCAATTGCGATGGACTCTGCACAATTCCAACCAGTGCCCAAGATGCCCCAGACAATATCCCGCCATCTTTCATAGCCGCAGTCTGCACTTAACGTCAGCAAGGCAGACTGAAGGGTTGCAATTTCACGTGGCGATTCCAGCGGAGGGTGTTTGGCCCCAAGAAAAAGCTTCTTTCGGCGAGCCACCCCATTTTTATTTTCTAAAATGCGCACCCACAATTCCAAAAGAACTGGGGGAATTTCCGGAATTTCAAGTGGATCGCCATGACCCATCCATTGATAGTAGTGTCCGACTGGGTGACGGCTTGGTGGCAAGACGTCCTGAACAGTTCTTCCGTTCTTTGATGCACACCGAAACTCCACGGCAGATTTTTCGTCTGGCCCAACAATTTTCCTTGATACCAGTGGTGCAATGTTCAACGGCAATCTGTAGAGTAACTTCAAGCTGTTGGGCTTTCCAGACCAAATCACAACTGCGTTCATTGCTTGAATTAGCAGAGTGATCTCAATGTTGTTGGAAGCAAACCACCTCTTTGCGTGTTGGTAATTATCAATGTCAATTGCGCAAGTCGGTGTTGGTGTGCAGTATGCGTGCGCTAAACCAATGTTTAAACCGACTAGGCTGCTGGACGCTTCAACTGACGTTATGCATTTTTCAGGTGAATTCCAGCCATCGGTAGTAGGACCTTTATGTCCGTATGGGATTGGGACTAGCGATAGACCTGATTGAATCAAGCTTGAGATTGCGATCATGTTAAGTCCCTCAACTCTTCTTGTAACAACCACTCAAGCTGACTAGGGTTTATGTTGAAAAAAACTTTATGTGCCTTTTCGCAAGCAAACCAGAAGTCGTTGTTTGTTGGGCTGGAGATATTAGGTGCGAAACAGATCACCACTTTGATCCCAGCAGCTACGGCATAACCGATTTCAAACAAAGTCCCATGGCAGTCATTTGCGTCGATGTAGCAGAAAACTAAATCTGCTGAGTCAATGGACATCAAGCATGCTTTTGCAACTTTTCGCCTATTGATGTCTAGGTCGGGACTACAACCCGGACCCGTCCCGTGCGTGCTTGGATGCTGATAGCAGCCGTGTGAGCAGTCCACATAGAACGGGCCGACATAGTCAAAGCCATGGTGTCTTAGTGTTCCGTCCTGCCAATGATGTTTGTCTAAATCTTCAATCAAAGTATCTCGCCAGCAGTTTGGGCGGATTTTTCCAGCAAGGTATAACTTTGGGGTTCGGACTGATGCTGGCCCAACTTGATTGAGCATTTGTTGGATGGATGTCTTCACAGCACATCCTTTCCTGCATTTTTATTTTGGGCGTTTAACCATTCTCTTACAGAGCCAGCGTTCCACGCAGTCGTGTTTGGCCCTAGCTTTTTTGGGCTTGGAAACTGATTGGCTTTGACAAGTCTCCAAAGTGTCGCATGGCTGATAGGAAGCAATCTTGGAGCGAATGGATTTTTGCGATCACCAATCAGTTGACGTTCACGGATAAAAGCTGAATCAGGTGTTTGGTCAAACCAGCTTTGGGGTACGGCAGTACGCATGTGGGCACCTCTTGAAACAATATGCTTCTAGGTTAGACCCGTCAGACTTGTCTGAAAAGAGGGTTTTGAATCCAATTTTCAGTTTGCATAGAGACCGAAGAATTTATTTTTTCTTGTTATTTTTTCGCCACACAGATATCAAGGTTCTGACTGTAGTTTGCTGACGAATGTTTGTTGTAGCTGCGGCTTTTGCTACTGAAAGATGGTATGGCTTTCGCGCCACATCGGGGTTTTTGTTACACCATTCAAAAACTAAAGTGCGATCTTTTTCTGCCTTCTTCGCTCTTGCATCAATACTCTTGCGTCTGTTGACGCTGGTTGTCACAGCCTTGCGGTGGTCCAGCGTGAAAAAAATTAGTTCGAGTAAAGACGCTTGAGACACCAAACTAATTAGCGCTTCAGGCGTTACCTTTTCTTGCATGACAAGTTGAAAAATCTCTCTTGCGTTTTTCTTTGCTTTTTTTTGCGCTTGTTTCTTGGTCTTCTGAATTTCAAGCCAGATACCACGAATGCCTTGGTTGTCTATAGGGAGTTGCTTGACTTTTGTCATGCTGCTTCCCGTAATTTCACAACTTCTCCTCCTACAGCCAATTGGTCAAGGTAGTTGGCCCACACTTGCATCATCTTTCGTCTTTCTTGTAAGTGGCTGGTTCGGTTGTAGGCTCGACCATTTGCGTCTTTTACGGCATGGGCTAATTGATGTTCAATTAGATGGGCTTGAAAGCTAAGCTGCTCATCAAGCATTGTTCGTGCACTTGCTCGAAACCCATGTGCCCGGTGCCGAGTTCCGTCGTATCCCATAGCAGTAAGCGCTGCATTTATTGTGTTCTCACTTAGCGGCCGGCCTTCACCCTTAAGGGATGGAAATGCAAGCTGCCTGTCGCCGGTGACTAAATGCAAGTCCTGAAGTAAAGCGACAGCCTGAGTGCTCAAAGGAACGATGTGATCACTTGCCATTTTCATGCGATGCCCGGGTATCGACCACATGGCATTCTCGAGGTCTACCTCACTCCACTCCATTGCCCGAAGTTCACCCGGCCTTACAAATACCAAAGGTGATAGTTGAAGAGCGGTCTTGATTACGAAGTGTCCTTCATAGCCAGCGATTGCACGAAGTAGTCCGCCAAATGCTTTGGGGTCAGTTATTGCTGCATGGTGTTTTGTGGGCTTGCTTTTGAATGTATCTGGGCCTTGCAACTCATAAGTTGGATCGCGTTCAACTAGTCCCTCACGAACTGCGAACTTCATAATTCGCGAAACGATTTGTTTGACCCGGAGTACAGAGTCATAGACGCCACGGGCTTCCATTTTGCGAAGAAGTCTTAATACATCGGTTGTCTTGATTTCGCTGACGGGCAATTCACCTAATTCAGGAATGACGTCGCGGCTAAGCCAACTTTTTAGCTTGGTGTCTGTATTGATCTTGCGTTGTGATGCAGTAGTCTCAATCCACTTGTGTGCTACTGATTGAAACGTATTGTCGTACTGCTGTTTGGTAATTGCCTTTGCTTTGCGTTTGGCAACTGAAGGGTCTTGTCCGCTTGCAAGAAGTGTTCTTGCTTCTGCACGTTTGCTTCGGGCCATTGCCAAAGTCGTGTCAGGAAATACGCCGAGGGCGAGTGTTTTGTACTTGCCTAAAAAGCGGTAGTCGAATCGCCAATATTTTTGCCCTGCTTGAGTAACAAGTAAGTACAGTGCCTCGCCGTCGGCGTGCCTCCCGGGTTTGGCATTCTTGACTGCCGTTGCTGTTAATTTCATCTTGCCCCCGAAGTGTCGGTATGTCCGCATCCAGAACTAGTTGATGCCGACATTTATACCGACAAAGTGTCGGTATGTTCTGAAACATGATGATACCGCTTGAAGCTAATAAAAGCAAAAATCCCAATAAAAACAAGGGTCTTGATACGGTGTGAGATGGGTTGAGACAGGTCTCTGGTGCCTCCGACAGGAATCGAACCTGTATCTAGCGCTTAGGAGGCACTCGTTCTATCCATTGAACTACGGCGGCGGATGCAGGATTTTAGCCGTCAAACCCATCGACCAAAACAATGTGCCCTT
>Ga0214919_10004125_pt1 | contig 21393 bp, 20 predicted proteins | sample LL1503_MetaG_FD_177994 | JGI IMG/M metagenome (GOLD analysis project Ga0214919, IMG submission 177994) | Freshwater microbial communities from Lake Lanier, Atlanta, Georgia, United States - LL-1503 | ecosystem: Environmental > Aquatic > Freshwater > Lake | place: USA: Georgia | collected... | reverse complement strand
GCGGTCACGCCCAACATGGCGGTAGCAGCGTTCAGGCCGGTCAGCGAGGTATAGAAAGACATGGTTTGTTTCTCCGGGGGCTAGGTAAGGGGTTTTGTAAAAAAAAGGTTGGGCGGTGCTTAGCCGTCGATGCGTTTGACGTCGGCCAGCTTGACCGTCTTGCCGCCTTCAATTTGTAGCAGCATGGTTTTGTCGGGTTGTTGGCTCACACCAATGACCTTGGCCATGGTGCTGACAGAAGGCGTCACCACTTTGCCCTGGCTCACTGCAGCAGCGGCAAAACGGTAGGTTCCATCGGGCAGCGCGTTTTTGGCCTCATCGGTGCCGTCCCAGGACCAGGTCATATCGCCTGCGGTCTGGGCACCCAAAATTTGGGTTTTGACCAAAATACCTTTGGTGTCATACACCATGAATTTCACGCCGTCTGCGCCATTGGGTAAGTTGACAACGCCTTTGACTGGTACGCCACCGGCGAGTTGCGCCGGACCGTCGGGCACCGCCACTTTGCCGCCAATGAGGTTGGCGGTGCTGGTGATTTGGTTGGAGGACATGCTGTCAACAAAGGTGGACAGGGAGGTCGACATATTGGTCGTGGCTTCGAGCTGCGAGAACTGCGCAAGCTGTGCCACAAAGGCCTCGTTCTTCACCGGATCGAGCGGATCCTGGTTTTTCAACTGGGTGGTAAACAGGGTCAAAAAGTCTTTTTGGCCCATCGACGATTGGCCGGTTGCCGAGGTGAGTTTGGCTTGTGCATCCTGGGCGGTGGTGCGGATGCTGTTGGGCACCGCGGACGCCCAGGCGCTATTGCTCGACGCGTTGGAACTCGACAGGAGGTTGAGGTTGGCCATGGTGTTTTAGGGTGGGGTTAATCAGCTCTTGATGATGTCAAGCGTGCGCATCATCAGTTGGCGCGCGGTGTTGACGACTTCAACGTTGTTTTGGTACGAGCGTGCGGCGGCCATCATTTCGACCATCTCGGACATTTCGTTCACGTTGGACAAATACACATACCCGTCTTTGTCAGCCGACGGATTTCCGGGGTCAGACATGCGGGAAATGGTTTTGGGGTCGTCGGTGATGGCTGCGATCTTGACGCCGCCTTTGTTATTGGTGTCGTTGGAGCCGAGTTGCTGCTCCATGATGGTCTTGAAGGTGGTGCGCTTGGCGCGAAACGCATCTTTGTCGGTGCCTGCCACCGAGCCGGCATTGGCCAGGTTGGAGGCGGTGGTGTTCATGCGCACGGTTTGCGCGTTCAGCGCAGAGCCTGCAATGCCAAAAATGTTGTCCAGTGCCATGGTTTAGTCTCCGCGCAGGGCTTTTCGGATGCCGCTAATGCGGCTTTCCAAAATGCTCAAGGTCGTTTGGTATTCGGCTGCGTACTGGCCGAACTTGGCCTGCTCTACCGGCAGCTCAACCGTGTTGCCGTCAAAGGCCACGTTAAATGGCGTGCGGTACTTCAGGCCACTGCCCGAGGCAATGTCACCGAAAGGAATGTGGACTGCGTCGGTAGTGCGCATGGCGGTGTCCTGGGTGTCGCGCAGTACCTGCTTGAAGTCAATGTCCTGTGCTTTGAAGTTGGGCGTGTCGGCATTGGCAATATTGCGTGACAGTATTTCCATGCGCTGGCTGCGCACGCCCAAGGCCTTCTCGTGAAGGCTAAAAGCACTGTCAATACTGTTCATGCTGTCTTCTCCGTTGCGTTAGAAATCTCTGCCGGATTGCCGACACCGCCAGTGGCATACCACTGCGTCCCAAGGCTTACAGCAAATTGCATGCCACTCGCTATGGCAAAGGTTTGCCGCCCCCAGTTCGCGGGCCAAGTACTTGTCGGCGCAGGCCTGCTAGGGCAAGTTGTTTTCAACATACTGTTGCGCGCGTTGCGCCTGCACGCGAAGTGAGTTGGGCAGCATCTGGCCCAGGCGTTCGGCTGCGTTTTGCAACAGGCCTTGGCGAATCGACTGGCGGGTGATGGGCGCGCTGCCGTCGCTGCCGACGTGCAGGGCGCGGGCTTGCTGGCCCTGGATGTTCAGGGGTGCGTTGCTTTTGCCTTCGGCGCGCGAGGCGGGGTTAAGCACCGACAGGTAAAGGTCTTCCAGCCCTGCGGGGCCTTGGTTTTTCAGTCCGACATCGTCAAAGTACTTGTCCACCAGGTTGAGCTGCTTGTGCACGCTGAGGTCCAAAATGGCTTTGGGGTTGGCTGCGTAGCCGGCCGATGCGGCGCCACGCGCGGGGCCATCGCAAAACTGGATGATGCCGTGGCAGCGCTGGTTGCTGGCGCGCGGGTTCATGCCGTCGCTCTCCATCAGGGTCATGCGGGCAAAGTCGTCGGGTGAAAAACGGTGGTTGCCCGCCATCTCCAAAATTTTGTCGTACACGGCCGACTTTTCTGCCGGTGGGATGAAGCCTTTGGCGACCGCCCGGTCCAGGGTCTTTTGCAGCACCGGGTGCGCCGCACCACTGGCCAACAGCGGGGTTTGGGCGCTAGCCAAAGGTGTTGCGGTGGTCTGGCTTGCGTTCGCTTGCGCTGCGCCCAGCTTGCGTGCCAGTACCGGCGCGCTGGGGGCCACGGATGCGGTCAAGGTTCGGCTGGTATCGGCGCCTCGCCCAGCGCCGGCTCTCAGGGCTTGCAAATCACGGCCCATGCCGGAGAGGTCGATTTTCTGGCCCACGTAGACCAAATCGGCGTTTTCGATGCGGTTGGCGCTGGCAATTTGCTGGGCCAGACGCATTTCCTGCGGGGCGCTGAGGTTGATGCCGCGCATTTCGGCCTGCTGGCGAACCACGCCGATCAGGGTGTCTCCGCTTTGTATGGTGTGCAGCGCAGTCGGCGTTGGGCTTGAGGCGGTCGTCGGCGCAACGGCTTGCGCCTGTTGTAAGGCCCTGGTAAACGCAGCCGGGTTGGCGACGGTGCTGCCAGTTGGTGTGGTCGCGCTGTTCAGCCGCCCCGCAACGACTGGGGTGGCAAGGCTGCTGATGCTGTTTTCACGGCTCCACATAGGTGTTAAGGTCGGTTAGAGGTTCAATAATGTTCGCTACCAAGCACAGGGCGTAGGACCAAGCGTGTCGAGCTCACCAACGGGCACTGTTCTTGCACCGCTTTACGGACTCCCGCAAACTGTCATTTTTTCAACACACCACACCTTCATGCAATTGCTGTGCCATCCGCAAGTACCAGGTGCTGTTTCCAAGCGCACCGTAGCCGCACGCCGGCTGTTGGGCCTGGTGGTGGGCGGCTTGTTGGCGTTTATGGGCGCTGGCGCGCCGGCGCAAGTGCCGGCTGGTGGCGAAAAGCTGTGGACCGAGGTGGGTCAGTGGGTGCAGCAAACCCAACAGCTCACACCCAACCAGTTCACCTTTGCGCCCATGGACGGGCGGGTCCAGCTGCAAACCTGTGACCGCGCACTGGTGATGGATTCCCCCTTTGCCTCACGGGAGACCGTGCGCGTGCGCTGCTTGGGTAACCCTGCGTGGCAGTTGTATATGCGCGTGGTGCTCAAGCCAGGGGTGGCGCCGGGCCTGCCACTGGCATCTAGTAGTCCCACGGCGGCCAGTTCTGCGCCCAGTTCGGGCACAGGTGCCAAGGCTGGTGCAGCTGCTTCATCGGGGCCGCGCAAGGTGGTGGTGGCTAGCCAGTTACTGCGCGCAGGCAGTCTGGTGCTGGCCGAGATGGTTCAAGAGGTCGAGTTTGCAGGCCAGGCGGTCGACCCACAAGCCGTCTCGTCGGTCAAAGACGTGGAAAACGGAGAAATGGTGCGCGACATACCGGCAGGCGTGCCCTTGCGCAGCCACGATGTGCGCCGCGCGGTGCTGGTCAAACAAGGCCAGGCTGTTATGCTGACGGTGACCCAGGGAGGCGGCTTTAGCATCACAGCGCGGGTCGAAGCACTACAAGATGGACGAATGGGCGAACAAGTACGCTTAAAAAATCCCGACTCGGGTCGAATCCTTAGTGGCGTGGTCACCGGACCCAATACCGCGCGCGGTTTGTAAAAAAGTTTGAAAAATGTTTGAAAAAGGCCTCAAGTTATTTTTGCAGCTACCGATTCAAGGGATAGTAAATCTTAAAACGTGACCTTAGTTACCAAAGTGAGTTCCCAATGACCAACGCCATCAACCCCTATTCGCGCCAGGCGCCGGCTGATAGTCCCCTGCGTAAGGCACTGGACCAGGCATCCAAACGTGAGTCTCTGGCCGCTTCGTCGGTCGGTGGACCTGCGCCTTTGGAAACCGACGTGGCTGTCAGCAAATCGGCTGCAGCTGCCAAAGGCGCAGAAGTAGCCGGCTTTAAAGCCATTAACGACCGCTTGAAGCAGGAGCCCGACTTTGACCGCACCAAGGTCGAGTCGATCAAAAAAGCCATTGAATGCGGACAGTACCCGCTTAACCCGCGCCGTATTGCCGAAAGCTTTGTGGCCCTTGAGCAACTGATCAGCAATTGATGTTTCACACCGGTTGAGAGCCTTTTGAGCGACCCTGTCCAATCCGCCAAGGAGCTCGCCACCCAGCTCTCGCACATGCTGGAGCAAGAGTTTGTTGCCCTGCGCAGCCAGGAGCTCGACCAGTTCGAGCAGCTTCAGCCCTTAAAAAACGAGTTGTTGGCCGAAATCACGCGCCTGGCTCCCCCTGCCACCGACGTTCAAACCCTGCCGCAGTGGCAGGATTTTCGTGAGCTCATGCTGGTGTGTCGCGATTTGCACCGGCGCAATGCGGTATTGATGGACCGCAAGCTCGAAGCCATTCGCGGAACCCTGGAGAGCCTGCGCTTTCCAGATCCTGCCAGTTCGGTCGAGGTCTATGACCGTTTGGGCCACATCTCGCGGTTTTCCCGCAAATCGGGTTACAGCGACGCCTGAGCGAGCTCTGATTCTTCGTCGCTTGGGGCGCTTTTCTCGTCCCCCGGCCGCATGCCCTTGAGCCAGTACACCCACGACAAAATGACCGACACGGCGGTATAGAGCTCGGGTGGGATTTCTTCGTCCACGTCCAAGCGGCTGAGCAGGCCCAGCAGCACCGGATCTTGGGTGATGTAGACACCGTGCAGTTTGGCCTGCGCGATCATCTCCAGGGCCAGCTCGTCTTCGGCTTTGGCAGTGACCAGGGGTGCGGTGTTGGTACCGTACTCCAGGGCAATGGCTTGGCGGCGCGCGCTCATACCCGAAAGTCCAGTACTTCGCCGGGTCGCGCCAAGGGTTTCATGGGGCTGGGGTCGTTGGGGCGCGGGCCGGCAATGGCCTGGAAAGAGCGCATCGACAACCCGGCGTCTTGCAGGTTTTGCCGTAACTGTTCGGCACCGGTGCGCGCCAGTTCCAGCACCGATTCGCGCACCGCCCACATGGACAGGTCGACCTGCTCATTGGCGTGCAGGTCGGCTTTGAGCCACAGCTCGCCGTAATCTTGGCTGTTGGAGTGGGCGCTGACGGTGAACACCGACTCCTGATCACCCTCGCGTGCCGGACGCTCAAACACCAGCTCGACGGGCTCGTGGTTCACAAAGGGCAAGACCACTGCCATCGCCAAGGCCGCATTGCCTTGGGCCTGCACGGCGCTGAGCTGGGCCGCGTCGAGGTCACCCAGGGCGCGTTTGACCTGTTGGACCTCGGCGCTGTCCTCCTCTGACACCTCGGTGAGCGACTTCAGGATCTGCTGCAGCATCTGCTTGGGGTCCAGGGGCGAGGGGTTGCGCACCCGGCTCAGGCTGGTCTCTGAACCCATGGCCGCGAGCACGGCCATGCGAATCGCTTCCGGGGAAATGCGCTCGGTGCTCAGCCGCATGGCCTGCCACTGGGCTTGAATTTCAGGTTTGGCGTCGGCCTTGGCCAGCAACGCATCCAAGCTGCCGGGCGTGAAAAGGGCGCTTACGTCGGGCTGGCCGGGTTTGCGGTAGAGCAGGCTTCCCAGGCGGGAGAACGTGCCCGAAAACCCAGCAAACGGCGCCCACAGGCCACCGGTGCCATAGGCCTGGCTGGCAGCGTCCAGAGGCACCAAGGCGGTGACGGCGGATGCCGCAGCCGCTGGCGCAGCGCCCGCGGTGGGCGGGCTTGCCTGGCCTGCAAGCACGGTGGGCGCTGGCGCATTGGGGTTAGCCAGAAGGCTGGCGCTGGCTCTAAAGGCCGCTGGAAGAAGTTGCAGCAGCACGCTGCCGTCGGCCTGGGACTGCACCTGAAAGTTCAGTCGCTGCCCGACTTCCCAGCCGGCATTGCGCGGCACACCAATTTGCCTGCCCCGCAGCATCAGCGCCATTTGTTCGCCCTGGGACTGCACGGTGGCCTGCACGGTTTGCCCGTCTTTGAGGTCGAGTACCCGCGCGGTGACGGCTTCTACCAGGGGAACCGAGGCCTGGCCTTGCACAAAGAGCGGACTGGGCCGCAGCGGCGCAGTGCTCTCGGTGAGGGCAATCACGGGTACTGCACCCAGCGTTTGCGCTCTTCAAAAGTGGAGGAGCGCGCGGTGACCGCAGGCTGGGTGGATTCGCTGACCGGGGCCAGGGGTCCGAGGGTGCGTTGAACAAGCTGGTCGTGGTCGGGCACGACCAGGGTTGCGCCTTTGCGCAGCTTGGGCACTTTGCCCGCGATGATGGCTTGCGGGTTTTGCGCCATAAAGGCTTGGCGCAGCAGTTCGATTTTGAGTGGGCTGCCCGGCAGGGTTTTGGCAATCACCTGGTCAAGCGACTCCGATGGCTTGGGTTTGTAGCTGTTAGCTGCGGCGGGCGGGGTAATCACGCTGGCTGGTGCGGCCGCAGTTTCGGACAGGGCCTGCGACGCCAAGCCCACCATGCACACTGCCAGGGAGCTAAGGGCTAAACGCGAGAGGACGGCCATGGTGGTGTATTCCTGCAGGGTGCTTAGCGCACGTCTTGGGCGGACCAGGCGCTCCAATTGCGCTGTACGCTGGGCGCGGGGCCCGCTACCGCGCGCAATTGGGCGTCAAACGGGCCTACGTACTGCACCTTAGCCAGCACGGTCTGCGAGGGTATGCCACGCTCCAGAATGCGCTGGGGAAAGTTCTGTCCATCGGCCAAGAACCATTCGTCGCCCACGCGCACGCCGGCGACCGATCCGGCGTTGATGCGCAGCAGGGTGCCGTTGGCTTGCGTCACTTCGGCGGTGACGGCCCGGCAATTTAAGACGGCCTGCAGTTCCTGGCTCCACTTGCTAACCTGTTGCTCAACCAGTTGGCGCGAGGCATCTTGCAGGTGCGGCAGCGCCCAGTTGTCGGCCGTGGCCTGCAGCCCCAGGGTCACGGTGGACTGCATCACGGGGCGGCTTTCGTTGCGTCCACTCAGTGTCATGCGCAACTGCACCTGGAGTTGCAAAAGGGGCTCGTCGAGCAGGCGCGCCAAGACCGGTTTGCGCGCTGACACGGCTGGATCAGCGCCTGTTTCGGGAGGCAATTTGCGTGCAGGTGTCACCTGCACAGTGAGCTGCCAGGGCGCATCGTCGGCTGCGGTGCCCAGCAATGCCTGTTGGTAGGCCGTTCGGTCTTCCTGGCGTGTGCGGGCGGTCCAACGCCACAGGGCGGAATGGGCGCTGGCTTGCTGCCATTGGGCCTCTAGCGTGGCTTGCAAGGCGTCGATGACGGGCACGTCATCGATATTCCAGGGCAAGGGGTTGGACCATGACCAGGCCACCACATGCTGCAAATGTCCCGCTGGGACCGGCTTGCAGACCGGTGTGGCAGTTTTTGCGCTGGCGGTAGGCGCAGCGCCGGTGGATTTAAGAGTTTGCCAATCAATTTTGGCCTTCACATCGCCTTGCTCGTCGGAGTCATAGCCGATGACGCGCACGCCGCGCACCTGCATGCCGCTGCGAAACGAGCTGCTCTCGCGCAGCGCGCCCTGAGCGTCTATCCATTGGGTAGCCGTGACCTGGGTCGGACCTTCGAGGGCGGCCTGCACCAGGCCTTGGCGGATGGCGGCCAGTCGCTCCTCCAGCGTGGGGGCGGTTTCGGCCTGGGCCGTAGCAGCCCAAGCGCACGCCAGCACCGCACCGATCAGCAGCGCGCCACGGGTGCGGTTGTAGAGGCACGGACTCCGATTGGCCAAGGCAGTCTCTTTATTTGGCCTTGGCCGTGAGTTGGCCCAGGTACAGCATGCGCAGATCTTGCACGGTGGCCTTGTCTAGCGAAAGCGTGGTTTCGTAGGTGTCATCGCCCGATGGGGTAATGCTTACCAGGGTGGCGCCATAAATCACACCCTCTACACGGCTGCGGAAGGTGTCGTTTTGCACCACCATATCGGCCACCGTGGCTGTGGCGTCCATGCGCAGGCCGTAGACCTGCTCGGTCAGCGAACGGTAGGCGTCCAGCTTGGCCGCACGAATGGCAAGCAGGCGCTGCTGGGCTGGAATGCGGTGGTTCTGCACGCTGATGACGGCGTAGCCCGTGGCGGTGAGCGACTCGCGCTTCTCCACCAGCGGAATCATGCTGGCAGGCACTTCGGCCACAGGCACAGGGCTTGCCGCCAGTGCGGGCAGTGACTGGCAGGCGCTGAGCAGGGTTGCCAGCAAGCCGACGGTCAGGGGTAATAGGGGATTCATGGAAGCATCCTTTGAGATAGTCCTACTGGGGAATCGGCACATGCCGCAATATCTTGAATGCCATTTGCAACCGGCCTTCCATGGCTCAGGCTGCCTGCTTCAGCAAGGCCGCCGGGGCGGCCAGAGGCGCGGGCGCCGGGGTGGGGAGCGCCAGCGCCAGAGCAGGTGCCTGGCCGGCGGCAGTCTGGTACCAGTGCAAGGCCAGCGGGTAGTTTTGCGCGGTGCCCTGGGCGTTTGCGTACATAAAGCCCAGGTTGAACTGGGCGGCGCCATCACCCAAGGCGGCGGCTTGTTCGTAATAGCGCAGGCCCTGGGCCGCGTCGGGCGCAAGGCCTTCGCCCAGCACATGCATGCGCCCCAACGTATACAGCGCAGCGGCGTCTTCTGAATGGGCCGCTTGGTGAAGCAGCTCCAGCGCGCGCGCCGGATCACTCTCGCAGCCCTGGCCCTGGGCCAGCAGGACGGCGAGGTTGAATTGGGCAGGGCCGTGTCCCAGCGCCGCAGCGGCTTCGAAGTAGTGGTGCGCCTGGGCCATGTCGCGGCTGCGAACCCAACCTTGGGCGCACAACACGCCCAGGTTAAACAAAGCATCGGCTTGGTTCGCAGCGGCGGCGGCTTCGAGGCTGTGCACCGCTTGCTGTGCCGCCAGCGCGCGCTGAGCGGCAGGTACGGTTGAGGCCTCGTCCTGGCTGCGCCAGGCCTGGAGTTCGAGCACGGCGAGGTTGTTCATTGCTACGGGGATGTCGGCTTGCGCTGCCTGTGCGTACCAATGTGCAGCTTGCACCGCATCGACCGGCACGCCCAGGCCCTGGGCAAACAGCAGGCCCAGGTTGAACGCGGCGCTGGCATCGCCTTGCTCGGCCGCGCTTTTGCAGGCCGCGGCGAGTTTGGCATAGTCGGGGCTGGACGCCACGCCATCGAATTGCAAGGCATCGAGCCGCTGCTGCGCCGCAGGGTGGCCTTGGGCGGCCGCTTGCTCCAAGAGCTGCAGCACCTGGTCTCGCTGGCTTGCCACGCCGTCTCCTTCGCTACCGTCCAACAGCACGGCTGCGGCAAACTGGGATGCCGCATCGCCCGCCTGCGCGGCCTGCTGGTAGTGCGTCAGGGCGGCAGCCATGTCCTGGGGGACTGCCTGGCCCAGGGCGTACAGCACGCCGATGTTGTGCTGGGCCTGCGCGTGGCCCAGGTCGGCGCTGGCTTGGTAATAAAACAAGGCCTGGCGCTGCAAAGGCGCGGGGTCTGGCGCCAAGGCCACCGGGTTGCCATGGCCTGGGTCTGCCAAACCGGGGTCCAACAGGCAGCCCAAATTAAACAAAGCATCGCTGTGGCCCTGGTCGGCCGCACTGTGCAGCCACTCCAGCGCCTGGGCAGGCTGGCGTGGGCAGCCGTGGCCCAGCGCAAGCGCCATGCCGACATTGAACTGCGCCTGCGCATTGCCTTGTTGGGCGGACAACAAAAACCAGTCATAGGCGCGGGCCGCGTCGGTCGCGCCCCCTTGGCCCTGCAGGTGCAAGACGCCCAGGTTGAACTGGGCCAGCGCGTCGCCCTGGTCTGCTGCGAGTTGGTACCACTGGCGCGCCAGCGTGAAATCTTGGGAAACGTCTTGCCCCAGGCTGTACATCAGACCCAGATTGCACTGGGCTTGGGCCAGACCCAGGGCCGCAGCGCTATGGAAGTAGTGGCGGGCCTGGCCGCTGTTCTGTGCCACGCCTTGGCCGGCCTGGTGCATAGCGCCAAGTTGGAACTGCGCCACGGCCAGCCCCCGGTCGGCGGCAAGCTGGTACCACTGCAAGGCTTCGGCGTAGTCTTGCGCGACACCAAACCCGTTGGCGCTGAGGGTGCCCAGGTTGTGTTGGGCTTGCACATGGCCCAGGGCAGCGGCAGTTCGGTAATGGGTCAGGGCCTGCTCGTAATCGACCTCTGCGCCAGTGCCTTGGGCGTAGCACACGCCCAGGTTGTAATGCGCGTCGCTGTGACCTTGCGCAGCGGCTTGCTCAAAACAATGCCGGCTTTGCTCGGCGTCTACTGCGCCGCCTTGGCCTTGGGCAAACATCAAACCCAGGTTGTATTGGGCCGGGGCATCGCCCTGGTCGGCAGCCAGTTGGTACCACTTGCGCGCCAACACGCCGTCGGCTTCGACGCCACGGCCTTGGCTGAGCATCAGGCCCAGATGGAACTGGGCGTAGGTGTGGCCTTGGGCGGCGGCTGACTCAAACCACTTGCGCGCGCTGGCAGCGTCCACGCTGACGCCTTCACCGGATGCGAGCATGCACGCCAGGTTGAACTGTGCCGTAGCGTGGCCTTGCACGGCGGCGCGCTCGAACCAGTGCGCTGCCAAGGTCTGGTCTTGCGCCACGCCCTGGCCGTTGGCATACATAAAGGCCAGGTTGGTTTGCACGTCGGGCAAGCCCTGCTCAGCGGCAAGTTGGTACCAGGTGATGGCTTGGGCGTAGTCCTGCTCCACGCCTTGGCCGTTGGCGTACATAAAGCCCAGGTTGTATTGCGCCGGTGCGTAGTCTTGCGCAGCGGCCAGCCGGTACCACTTCAGCGCCTCGGCGTAGTCTTGCGCCACGCCCTGGCCGTTGGCGTACATAAAGCCCAGGTTGTTTTGTGCTGCGGCATAGTCCAGCGAGGCCAGTGGCCTGGAGATCCGTAGCGCGTTGGCAAAGTCGCCCCGGCGGTAAGCGGCGTCGGCGTCGGCCAGCAGGTTTTTCACAACGCACCCGCCCCGGCGTTTGCGGTAGACGCGCTAAGTAGCGCCTGCCGTGGCATCGGCTGAGGGCTCATTCCTGGGGCTCTTGCAAGGGGGGCAGCGCCAGATGCTGGGCTGGGTGCGCCTGGTGCTGCACGGCATAAAGCTTTTGTCCGTGCGGCACGTGCGCTTGGTGCGACACCAGCAAGGCCGTGTGCGGCAGCAAGCCGTCGTAGGGGGCACGCGGCGGGTGGGCGGACGCCTGGAGGTGCTGTGGGCCGCTGGTTTGGTGTTGGATGGAGCTCATGGAGTACCCGGTTTGTCTGTGGGAAGGACCGCCAAAGCGCGCGGCTTGCCTGCTTTTCGACAATTTTCACAAATTTTCTTAGTTAAGCAAGCTTTATACCTATATTTGGTTTATTTCATGAATTTTCGGTGGCTGCAACTGACCTTCGGGTGCGGGTGTGGTCTAGGCGTGTTGCAGCAAACGGGTGACGTCGGCTGCAGACAGGGCCTGCACGCCAAAGCTCTGGTGTTCGGCCACCAGACTAGCAAACCAGCGCGGTGCAAAGGCCTGGAACAGCTCGGTATTCCAGTGCAGTTGGGCTTGGCTGCTGAGCGTGGCCCAGTTCCATTGATCGGCATAGGCCGCGATCAAGCCGCTGTCCCAGGGCAGGTGGGGGTTTGCGCTCAGGCGTTCCCAGTCCCAGCGCTCGACGTGTTGCGCGATAAAGGCCGTGCTCCAGGGCAGCTGTGCGCTGCTGCTCAGCGCCGCCCAGTCCCAGCGGTCCGCACAGTGGGCCACCAGGGCCGCATCCCAGGGCATGCCGGTGTTCCAGCTCAGCCGGTCCCAGTCCCACTGCGCCTCGTAGCGCTCCAGCAGGGTTGCACTCCACGGCAGACCGGGGTTTTCGCTCAGGGCGTCCCAGTCCCAGGCCCGCTGCGCTGGGGCCAGAGCGCCCGGCGGCGCGTCGACCAGGGCCAGGCTCCAGGGCAGCGCGGGGTTTTTGCCCAGCGCGCCCAGGTCCCAGCGCGCAGCCCAGGTTTGCAGCAAGTCCGAGCCCCAAGGCAGATGGCGGTTGGCGCTGAGTGTGGGCCAGTGCCAGTGCGCCTCAAATTGCGCGATCACCTCTGCGCTCCAGGGCAGATGGGCCAGCGCGCTCAGGGTCTTCCAGTCCCACCGCTGCGCGTAATGGGCGAGCAGCGGTTCACTCCAGCGCAGGCTGGTGTTGCCGCTGAGCCAGGGCCAGTTCCAGTGTTCTGCAAAAGCTGTGACCAAAGCTGCATCTAGGGGCAGGGACACGTTGGCGCTCAGACCGGTCCAGTCCCAGCGCTCGCGGTAGGCGTGCAGCAGCGCCGGGGTCCAGGGCAGCCCGGTGTTCCAGCTGATGGCGGTCCAATCCCAGCGGTGGGCGTTGGCATGGACAAAGTCGGCCGTCCACGGCAGCTCGGTGTTGCGGCTCAGCGACACCCAGTTCCAGCGGTAGGCGTTGGTTTCGAGCAAATCGATGCTCCAGGGCAGCGCGGGGTTGGCGCTCAGAGCCTGCCAGTTCCAGCGCGTCGCAAACGCTTCAATCAATTCCGCTGTCCATGGCAGCGAGGTGTTTTTGCTCAGCAACTCCCAGTCCCATAGCGCCTCGTGCGCGCCCAGCAGCGCGTGCGACCAGGGCATTGCCCGACTGGCGCTCAAGCGCTTCCAATCCCAGTCTCTGGGGAACGCGGCCAAGGCCTGCGAAGACAAGGGGTAGTGGTTTTGCAGGCACGCCAGCAGGAGCGCGGGCTGCGTCTCAAAAAATTGCCGCGTCTTGGTGTCCTGCAGGCTGGTGATGGCTAGTACGGCCACGTCCAAGCGCTCTTGTAGCGCCAAGGCGCGTTCGGACGATGCGGCCTGTGGCTGGGTTACCAGTGCACTCATGCAGAAGTCTCGGGGCTGGGTTTGTGCAAGGCGTCGGTATAGCGTTGCAAATCGGCCTGCAAAAAGCGCGCTTGTTGCTCAAACCACAAGCTCCAATTGCTTTGGCTGCTAAGCGTGCGCCAGGTGGGGCTGCGCACGATCTGCTCGCGCGCCTGGTGCTGGCGCGCCAGGCGGTCTTGCAGCGCGGCCAAGGCCTGCGCGCCAGTGTCACGGCCAGTGGGTGCCGGGGCAGCCGGGTCTGCTGCACCGTCCAGCCACGGGCCCTCCAGTATTTCGGTTTGCAGGCGCCGCATGGAGGCCAGGTCGTTGGTCTCATAGCTGTTTTGCAAGCGCTGAAATAGCGCCTGCGCGCTGGACTTGACGCCCTCGTCCACCCGGTCGGGGTGGCAGCGCATGGCCAGTTTGCGGTAGAGCAGCTTCATGTCCCTTTGTTCCTCCGGAGCCAGCCTTGGCAGGACGGGGGCGCTGGCGATAGCGTCCTGGGATGCGGTGTAACGGTCAAAATCGTCTTGCGCCTGCTGGGCCTGGGTTTGCGTGCCGGCGCTGGCCGCCTGGGCGTGCAATTGTTGAAAGTAGCGCCGTTTGGCATCTAAAAATTCGCGCAACAAGGCACCAATGCTCACGTCTTGTTCACGGTCAAAGGCCTTGATTTGCCGGTGCATTTCGGCCATGTCTGCGTCCAGGGCCAGCGCGTGGGCTTGCAGCAACAACAGTTGCCATTGCAAGGCCGATCGCCCCCGCCGATCTGGCCCGTTGTAGGGCGCCAGGTCTGTTTCTGGGAACGCTTGCGTGTGGTCGGCACCGTCGTCTGGTGCCGATTCGCTTGGAAGCAGTTGCAAGATGCCGTCTTCGCAGGCCTGTGCCAGCCCAGCGTCGGCTTGCACCAGCAGGCCCTTGAACTGTGGCTCAAACACGAGCCCAAGGCTGGGGAAGTCGCCGCTGATCACCACCGTGGCGTCGACCACGCACACCGGGGTTTGCAGCGTATGCCGCTCGAGCCAGTGCACGCGGGCGCCCAGGGCGCTCAGGCGTTCCCAGGCCAGGCCGCCCTGCGCGCCCGGTGCCGGTGGTTCTAGGACCAGCGTGACTTCAACGCCCCGGCGTTTGCAGGACAAAAGAGCGTCGAACCAAGCCCGGCCGTACGCGCCCACGGCGGCGCAAACCACCGAGTTGCGGGCCTGGTCCAGGTGCTGGGTCAATTCTCCCAGTGCGTCGGCAAAAAATAAGGAGTCGGTTGGTGCGCTCATGGCAATAGCAGGCAGGGGTGGCACGAAGGCTGGCCGAAAGCTGCGCTGGGCCAGCGCCCCGGCGGCTTAGTCAAAATTTTGGTAGTTGTTTTGCAGGCAGGTGCGCGCCATGTCCTGCGCTTGCGCAATTTGTGCCGGCGTCATTTGCTGGGCGACAAAATCCCGCCCAGCACAGGCCTGAGCATGCGCGCTGACCGCAGCCAGGTTGAACCACATGTGGGCGCGCACAAAGTCCTGCAACACGCCCACGCCGTTTGCGTACATCCAGCCCAGCGCGGCTTGCGCGTCGACCTGGCCCTGCACCGCCGCCTGGCGGTAACAGGCCAAAGCGCGCGCGTAGTCGGGCGCCGAACTGGTGCCGGCCTGGTACAGCGCACCCAGGCTGTAGCGGGCTAAGGCGTCGCCCTGGTCGGCAGCGAGTTCGAGCCATTGCATGGCCACCGTGTCGCTGGCGATGGTGCCCTGGCCATTGGCAATCATCACGCCCAGGTTGTACTGGGCCTGCGCATCACCTTGGTCGGCAGCCAGTTGGTACCAGGCCAGCGCCACGGCTTCGTCTTGTTCCGTTCCGTCGCCAGTGGCGTACATCAGCCCCAGGTTGTATTGGGCTGCGGCGTCGCCCTGTTGGGCCGCAGCCAGGTACCAGTGCAGCGCCTTGGCCGGGTCTTTTTCCAGCCCCTGGCCCGCGCTGTAAATCACGCCCAGGTTGTATTGCGCTGCGGCGTCACCCAGTTGTGCAGCCCGCTCGTACCAGTGCAGCGCGCGCGGCGCATCGGGCGCCACCAGATCGCCGCTGGAGTACATAAACCCCAGGTTGAATTGCGCATGCACATGGTCTTGCTCAGCCGCCAGGGTGTACCAGTGACAAGCCTGCTGAGCATCACGCGTGACGCCGTGCCCGTTGGCGTACATCACGCCCAGACCGTATTGGGCCAATGCGTCGCCTGCCGCAGCGCGCGCCTGGTAGCACTCCAGCGCGCGGGCATAGTCCTTGGCCACACCTTGGCCGTTGGCGTACATCACCCCCAGATTGACCTGGGCTGTGCCGTCCCCTTGGGCCGCGGCGGCCTGGTACCAGTGCAAGGCTTGCGCGTAGTCGGCTTCGCCCCCCTGGCCGTTCGCGTACAGGGTGGCCAGGCTCGATTGGGCCGAGGGCAGGCCTTGTTCGGCTGCGGCTTGGTACCACTTGCGCGCGGCTTGGAAGTCCTGGGCCACGCCTTGGGCATGGCTGTACATCACCGCCAGGTTGGACTGCGCCTGGGCTGCGCCCTGGTCTGCGGCTTGTTGGTAGCACTGCAAAGCCTGCGCGTAGTCCTGCTCCACGCCCAGGCCCTGGGCGTACATGAGGCCCAAGTTGTTGAGCGCAGCGAGTTGGAGGTCGTGGGCGTTGTCGGTCACAGTTTGGAGGCGTTGATCACGATGGGGCCGACTAAGGCCGCCGGCGCTGTCGCGTCGCCATGGCTTCGGATTATGCAGTTTACGTACCAGGGCTTTGTCTTCATTATTTTTTTGCATTTTTTGCAAAAATTGCAAAAAACATGGGTGTACTGTCCGAAAAATGACACTCGCTGTTATTATCATTTACCGTAGTCACCGTCCTGTGCTTGCCTTGGTCCGGTCTTCGTCGCGCAATAGCATGCGATTTCTTTCATTTCCAGTTTGTTGAACCACTTTAATGTCCAGAAAACCGCTGAGCTTCGTCGGTGAAAGTGATGCCATCCGGGCCATACGGGACTTGCTGCCCGTGGTGGCGGCGTCGAGTTCCACGGTCTTGATCACGGGCGAAAGCGGCACGGGCAAAGAAATTGTTGCGCGCTCCTTGCATGACCTGTCGCACCGTGCCGGGGCCAATTTTGTGCCCATCAACTGCGCGGCCATCCCCAAGGACCTGATCGAAAGCGAACTGTTTGGCCACCGCAAGGGTGCATTTACCGGCGCGGTGACCGACCGCGTGGGGCGTTTTGAGCTGGCGCATAACGGGTCGATTTTTTTGGACGAGATCGGCGACCTGCCGCTGGAGTTGCAGGTCAAACTGCTGCGCGTGTTGCAAGAGCGGGTGGTCGACCCGGTGGGAAGCACCAAGCCGGTGGCTGTGGATGTGCGTGTGATTGCCGCCACCCACCGTGACTTGGAGGCGGAAATAGCGGCCGGGCGCTTTCGCGAGGATTTGTACTACCGGCTCAATGTCCTGCCTCTCAACACACCGCCCTTGCGCGAGCGCGCCAGCGATGTGCCCTTGCTGCTGCGTTTCTTTGCCAAGCAGCACGCCGCCCACGGTGAGCAGCCGATTACTTTTGCACCAGATTTTTCTTACGCTCTTGGCGCCTACCACTGGCCAGGCAATGTGCGTGAACTCTCCAACCTGATCGACCGCTTTAGCACACTGTTTTCAGGCCAGTGTCTGGAGTTGAAGTCGTTTTCTTCCACGCTCTTGCCCAAAGGCTTGGCGGCGTTCAAGGCCTTGGCTGACGTGGGCGAGTTGCCAGTGCACGACGCGTCCGTGGCTGCAGCCATTGGAGCGGCGGTGGAATCGGCCCACACCGGAGGCATTTTTGACGAGGCATTTGCCGATACGCCGCAGGACGATGCGCCCAACGCGGTCGAACAAATGACGTTTATGTCGCAGGGTTTGCCGGTATTGCCGCCAGAGGGCCTGTCACTCAAGCACCGATTGGCCGAAATCGAGCGCGATTTGATTTCCCAGGCCTTGAGCCGTACCAACGGCAATGTGTCGCAAACCGCACGCATCTTGAACGTGCAGCGCACCACGCTGATCGAAAAAATTCAGAAGTTCGGTCTGCGCGAAGGCTAGCCGCCGCGCCAGCGCTGGCGCGCCATGTCGGCACCTGCCGTTGAAAATCCTAGGGAGTTTCTGCGGTTTTCCCCTGTGCTTGAACACGGGGGTATTGCACCAGGTTTTCTTTTGGTTTGGGCGGAGGCGGCGGTGGCACTGTGGGTGCCACGGCCACGGGTTTAGCAGCTGCTTCAGCCGCCTTTTGTTGGCGCAAGGCGGTCTCAATTTCGCGCCGCACGGCAGTGGGGTCCGGACGGGGCGCGGGGGTAGAACGAATTTGTGACGACAGCGCCGCCAGTGCCGCCGACTGGCTTTGAACCCGCGCGTCCATGGCCGATAACAGCTTGGCGACGTCAGGGCCTTTGTTGTCAACCGGTTTGGCTATTGCGTCCATGGTGGTTTGGATGGCTTTGGTGACATCGTCCAGTCGGCCATCTATCTTGTTTTGCTGGCTGGTGATGGTGTCTTGCTTGGACGACATGTCGCGCAGGCTCTCCCCAGCGTCAGTGATCAGGGCCATGGATTCGTCCATAGTCACCACCCGTTTGCCAACGGCCAGCAACATGGCGTCGGCCTGTGCAATGCGCTCTAGCAGCCGCATGGACATAAACCCAAACAGCCCCAAGCCCATGACCATGAGAATGCTAAAGGTGGCCAGCACCACGATGCCGTAAAAACGCTGGTTGGAATTGGCCGCGATCAGGGTCGTGGCGGCCTCGTGCATCTGGCTACCGGTTTTTGCAGCTAGGCCAGCGGCCCGATTGGCCAGTTCGGCGGCTTCGAGCAGCGCGCTGCGCATATTTTGGACATCGCTGTCATGTTCGGATTCACCGCCAACATGTTCACCATGCGCATCGGCCAGTGCGCCCACATGTCCATGTCCATCCGGGTGGTCGTGGGCGTGGTCATGCCCGTGACCCGCGTCATGCGGGGCGGTGTGTTCTGGCGCATGGGCTTGTGCGTCTTCTTGGAGCGCGGGCTCGTGGGCGCCTTCGGAGGCCTGCTCGGGCGAACCCGCAGGAGGGGGGCTTGAAATGGCGTCGATGGCCATGGCTTCGGCGGGCGACAGGTTCGGTTTGGGTTCGGTCATGATGGGTATCCGGTTGGCGACGTCAATTGTTAAGAAAGGTCACTTTTCATTAGCGATTCCAGGGCTTTGAGTTGTTCGCGCACGTGTTCATTTTCAATGTGGAGCTGAATCACCCGCGCTGGAAAGTTCATTTCCTGCATTTCTGTGTTGTAGCGGTTCGACTTGTCTTCGTCTTTGGCTGATGCGCCCAAGGCCGCCCCCCCGCCCGCGGCTGTGGCGCTGGTTTGCGCACTTTGACTGGTTGCTACCCGGCGATTGGCCAACTCGGTGGCGGTGTTGTCCGGCAGCTTGACCCGGTTTTCCGTGCTTGCGCCGCCGGTATTTTTGAGCAGCACCATGTTCGGGCTGACCTCAATCACTTCGACCGGCGCGTGTTCATCGTGCTCGTTGCGCCGGATATCGTCGCCAGTGTGGGCGGACTTGCTTTTGGCCACGTGGCTGCCCTCGGGCATTTCGACCGAATGGGGCTTGCTGCTGGGGATGAACTGGGCTTCGGTCATGGTCGGGTTTGGCTTCTGCGAGGAGTGTCGGACGCCGATGCATCGATTGAAAAATGTTCTTTCATGTAGCGGGCCGAGCGAATTTGGGGGTCCCGCGGTATGCCACCCGCGTCCACAAAGGCGCTGGCGTCACCCAGCGACTTGAATGGCCCCGAGACCACAGAAAACTGTACGGTAGTCTGGCCGCTGAGATAGTTGGCCACGATGCGGGCGCGGCGCAAATTGCTGTGCGCCTGCAGCCACGCCGAGGCCTCTGCGTAGCTGGGCACCGTGGCATGTTGGACCAAAAAGGTGCCCGGCGGCATTTGCTTGATCCAGTCCTGCCCGACCTGCGCCTGCGCTGGGATGGTGATGACCTCTTCCACCTCTTGAACGCGGGGCGCAGTAGGCGCCGCCTTACGGCCATTGGAGGGCGGGAGAAAAGTTTCCTGCTCGATCGCCTTTTGGACAGGGGCCGGCGCGGCGACGTTTGGCGCACTCGGCGTGTCCGCTGCGGCCGTGGTGCCCGTCACGGCAGTGGCCGGCGTTGGGGGAGCTGCAACGAGGGGTGGGGCTGCTGCATCGGTGGCGGCAGGTGCGGGTGCGGTCACCACCGGTGCATTGGGCGCACCCAGCGGGTGGCGCCAGTCCAGCCCTGAGAGGCCGACGCTGCCAAGGTTTCCATACAAAAACGCCACACCGAGCCCACAGGCCAGCAAAAGCAGCACCAAGCCAGCTGCCCACGGCAGCGCCTTGCGAAGGCCCTTGCGTGCTTTGGGCGCAGCCGGTGTGTTGGCGACTGGCTTTGTTGGCGGCTCCATTGCGTCTAGCGCAGCGGGGCTGGGCTTTTCGGGTGGGGTTGCGGCCGCGACGGGCGCAGGCGCAGGTGCGGGCGTAATTTTTTTGAGCAAAGCGCTGACGGCACCCTCGCGCCCCTGTGCCCGCGCCTGCTCCAGCAGGGCTTCGGTCTGTTCGGCGGTGGGGGGCTCAATTTCCCAGTTCAGTACGCGCCGGCCAAACGAGGCCAGCAAACGCTGCTTTTGGCTGGCGGTGGTCAGCAGCATGACGACGCGGATATTGGCGCCTGGGAAATGCTGCACCAGGCGCGCCAGGAGCTGGATCTCGTGGTCGGGCAGGCTGGATGCGTCGTGCACGATCCAGATTTTTGGCGGTGCGGTTTGTATCTTGCTGCCCATCGCGTCGGCGATGGAATACTCTTGCAGCACCTCGTTAAAGCGGGTGATCAGTGCGTCGGCGCTGGCCGGAAAGCACACCTCCAGGCCCATGTGGGGCGCTGCCTCGCGCAAGCGCGCCACCAGCAATTTTCCGTAGTGGTCCAAGATCGCGTCGTGGCTGCTGACAATGGACAGACTCATATTGTCCTGAATCAGCGCGGAAACATAGCCCTCCATGCGCATGCGGTCGGCCACGCGAAAGAACAGGGGCGCCACGCCGTCGTCTCCATACGTAGAAAGAGTTGGCATCAACTTGCTCCTGGCACGACGTGTTTTCCGTCGGCATCAAACAGCATCGATTCGGGAATTTTTGGATGGGGCCGGGGCATCGGGTCAACGCCGGGCGTGATTTGGGCCAGGCTAAACACGTAGGCGATCACCTGGGCCACCGCGAAATACAGGGTCTCTGGTATGGGCTGGTCCAGCTCGGTGGTGAAGTACAAGGCGCGGGCGAGTTCGGGGGCGGCGAATATCTCAATGTGGTTGTTCTTGGCTTCCTCGCGAATGCGCTGTGCAACAAAGTCCGCTCCTTTTGCCAACAAAATGGGTGCGCCGTCGGCCGTGGGGTCGTAGGACAGCGCGATGGCAAAGTGCTCCGGGTTGGTGATGATGACGTCCGCGTCCTTGACCTTTTGCATCATCCGAACGGTGGCGACTTCGCGTTGGCGGCGCCGGATCTGGGCTTTGACCTCGGGTCGGCCTTCCATATCTTTGTGCTCGTCGCGGATTTCCTGTTTGGACATGCGCATGCGCTTCATAAACGTGTAGCGCTGGTAGGGCGCATCGATCACCGCAATGAGCACCAGGCTCAGTGTGAGCCACAGCACCGACTCGGAAATCAGGGCGCCTGAAATGGCCAGCGCGGGCTCCAGGTTCATGGAGCCCAGCGCCATCAGGGCCCCAAAATGGCGGTCCATGAGCATCAGCAATACCACCGACACCAGGGTGAACTTCAAAATCGACTTGATCAATTCGACCGCCGCGTTGGCTCCAAACATGCGCTTGAAGCCTGAAATGGGGCTGAGTTTGGAGAATTTCGGCATGACCGATTCAAGTGAAAACAAAAAGCCGCCCGTGGCCCCGGAGGCCAAAATAGCCACCACCATGGTCACGAGCATCAGCGGCAGGACCATTAAAAACGCATGGCTGGCCTGATCGGCAAAAGCCTGTGGCAGGAGGGCTGGCGTGTCCAAAAATTTGCGGTCCAGCGTAAAGCCGGCCGCAAAGTACACCGAAAGCTGCCTGAACCACACGCCGCCCAAGGACAGCAGCATGAGCACGGCGCCTATCATGACAGCCGCCGCAGGTAGCTCGTTGGAGCGAGCGACCTGTCCTTCGTCGCGCGCCCGCTTGAGCCGGCGCGCGGTCGGTTCTTCGGTGCGTTCGGCGCTGTCGTCAGCCATGGCG
>Ga0214919_10004124_pt1 | contig 21393 bp, 17 predicted proteins | sample LL1503_MetaG_FD_177994 | JGI IMG/M metagenome (GOLD analysis project Ga0214919, IMG submission 177994) | Freshwater microbial communities from Lake Lanier, Atlanta, Georgia, United States - LL-1503 | ecosystem: Environmental > Aquatic > Freshwater > Lake | place: USA: Georgia | collected... | reverse complement strand
CGATGACACTTACCGGCTTGAGCATCAATGCTCAATCGGCTTTCTCCACACCTGCGGTAGCTACTGGAGCCGCAGACGTGTATGGAAATATCGCAACCGCAAGCATCGCGGCTCAGTCGATTGCCTCGCCTGACATTGGTACGGCTTCAAGAGCCACAGCAACCGTAGCACTTGTAAGCGCCGCACTCGAGACCATTAATAGCCAACGCGCACAGTTGGGTGCTGCGATCAACCGCATGGCGTACGCTGCGGACAATCTAACCAATATATCGGCCAACACAACCCAATCGCGCAGCAACATCATGGATACCGACTACGCCCTAGCCACCACTCAATTGGCTAAGGCGCAAATCATCCAGCAGGCCGCCACAGCGATGTTGGCACAGGCCAACCAGCAGCCGCAAGGTGTTATGGCTTTGCTGAAAGGCTAAGTTGTTATGTAGAGTGGGCAATACCAGTCCAACAATCCACTAGCCTAGCCTTTTCTGTAATTGGCTAGGTTTTTTTTGGTCAGAACTATAGGCTCTTTTTACATCAGTTATGAATAAAAAATTGTCCCCCTCGGCCAACAACCCGAATGCTGATTATTTGCTCGTGGTTCTGGAGGAACTTGCCGACACCAGCACTAAGATTTTGGATGCTGGCGCAGCTGGCGATGAGCCAGCAACGCGCACGGCAATAGATGAAATACGGCAACTTCGTGCCGATCTTGCCGGCATAGGCTGGGACATAAAAAAACAGGTGGATGCGGCGCCAATGCAAACGAAAGTAATGATAGAAAAATACTTGGCATCCATACATCAAAGCGATAATTTTATCAGTGCATGGTGCAGTAGGTTTAATGGCATCATGACGCAAGAGCAACTTAGCAAAACACCTGAAGGCCAGCACGCCATCATTGACCAAGTGATGCCAAGCACATGGGATTGGAATTCTGATGTTTTAACCCTGAACGATGATGTCGACGCCGAACTCATCAAAGCTGTGCTGAGCCGCGGCCAACAAAGAATCGCTGTTTTCTGCCTATCAAAGCCTGAGGCGAAGCAAATTTTACCAAAGGTCAGCTACTTGACAGAGAAAAAAGAAGCATACGCATTCTTCCATTCGCTGGGTTATGGCGAACCGCTGAGAACTGCCAGTTTTGCCGCAGTGCACAAAGTAGATATAGATCCTGAGAGTGCTAGCGAGCTAAAATATGCTGAATTTCGTGAAGAATTCGCGATTGCCTGGAAGCATTACATGGTAAATAAAAACACCATACGCCACTTCAGCAACCGGTGGCTGATGCAGGGTCTTGAAAACATGGCATCGATCGCGGAGCATCCAACACTGTCAAGCCTTGTTGGTCGATTTATAGGCACTCCATTGGTAGTTATCTCACCAGGCCCGTCGCTGGATAAAAATGTGCATTTACTCAAGCAGCTTAAAGGAAAAGCCTTGCTTATGGCGCCCGCCCAAACTGCCTTAGCCTTAAGTCGGGCAGGTGTTATTCCAGATATTGTAGTTGTAGCAGATCCAGCTGATATCACTTATTTGGTTGACGGTTTTCCGATGGATCAAGTGGAAGCACTGCTGGTTGGTGTTGCTTGCCACCCCTTGTTTTACAAAAAATATCCTACTAAAATAATCACATTCAATGTCAATGCTGGCATTGACAACTGGATATCAGATATTTTTAAAGATACCGCGCGCATTGGTGCAGGTGGCTCGGTCTCCACAGCAATTTTCGGCATGGGCTTATACTTAAAGTGCGATCCAATTATATTGGTTGGGCAAGACTTGGCGTTGACCAACGGCAAACAGTACGCCAGCAAATCTGCAGATGGTAGTTTGACCATCAAGTTTGATGAAGAAAAAAAAATATTCTCCTATCCAACCGTGCCCATTGGGTATGAAAAACTAATGGGTGGTAGCCAAAATAGCGTCAGTTATCGCGAGCAAATCGAATTGCTACCTGGTTATTATGGTGGAATGGTTCAGACCAAAAGAGACTATGTGATGTTTCACTCAGAATTTGAGATATACGCCGAAACTGAAAACAAAAAAGATAAGCCTACCAAACTATTTAACTGTACCGAAGGTGGCGCCTTCATCAAGGGATTTAAACACATACCATTAATCGACGCAATCGCTACGATTGATTCTCTAGATCAGCGGACTGTTGATGCCAAAGCCAGCATTAAACATATACGAGCAGCACTTGATATACCGAGCCGGAAAAAACTTTTGCGAGACAAACTGTATCGGGTAAAAAGTTCGCTTTTACAGTGTCAGAAATTAACCATAAGATGTGCCAAGGTAGCTTGGCAACTGCAAAAGTCATCTGCCAATATAGCCGCATTGTCTAAGGCTGAAGGCGATTTGGCCAAGGCCGTGCAAGGCTCTGCTTTTTTAGCTTTGGCCAACCAGGCCGAGATCCAAAATGCAGTTCAACTTGGGAGTCGAGCGAAAACATTAAAACAAAGTCTCTCAGCGTCAAAGATCTTGCATACGCTAGTGCTGCGAGAAACACCCAAAGTGCTGCTTTTGGTAGAGGCAGCAATAACACAGCTTGAACAGTCCCATGCTCACAAACTCTAGCATTCTCATCACTGGGGGAACCGGTTCGTTCGGACACACGTTTGTGCCGTTGACTTTGGCCAGGTACAAGCCACGGCGGCTGGTCATCTACTCACGTGACGAAATGAAACAGTGGGAAATGGCTAAGCTTTATGGCAGCGACGATAGAGTGCGCTTTTTTATTGGCGACATCCGCGACAAAGACCGCTTGGTCAGAGCACTTAGTGGTATTGACTATGTGGTGCACGCTGCAGCGACAAAAATTGTCACCACCGCTGAATACAACCCATTCGAATGCGTAAAAACCAATGTAATGGGCGCCATGAACCTGATAGACGCCTGCATAGACCAGGGTGTTAAGCGCGTGGTGGCGCTGTCTACAGACAAGGCCAGCAGCCCTACCAATTTATATGGCGCAACCAAACTCACTTCAGACAAGCTATTTATTGCTGGCAACGCTTACTCTGGCGGCAACCACACTCGTTTTGGTGTCGTGCGTTACGGTAATGTGATCGGTTCTCGCGGTTCTGTTATCCCATTCTTTTTGAGCTTGGCACACCAAGACACCCTGCCTATTACCGATCCGCGGATGACACGCTTTATGATCTCTCTCGAGCAGGGTGTCGAATTGGTATGGCATGCATTTAGCGACCTGCATGGGGGCGAAATTTACGTCAAAAAAATTCCTTCGATTAAGATTACTGACATCGCTCTTGCCTGTGCACCCCAGGCTCGCCAAGAAACCATCGGTGTAAGGCCTGGTGAAAAATTGCATGAGCAGATGATTGGCAGCGAAGACGCGCCATACACATACGAATACCCTGCCTACTTTAAGATACTGCCTGCCATCCACAACTGGAGCCTAGACAAAGCACGTATCAGTGATGGTACCTTGGTAGCACCTAGTTTCACCTACTGCTCGGACAACAACACCGATTGGATGAGCGCTGCAGATTTAAGAGGCTGGATCGAAGCCAATCAAAAACTGATCGGCAAAAACTGATGCGCATCATCCCCTATGGGCGCCAAGACATTAATCAAGACGACATCGATGCAGTCGTTAATGCTCTTCGATCAGACTTTCTAACCCAAGGGCCAGCAGTGCCCGCATTTGAAGAAGCAGTTGCAAGCTACTGCGGTGCACGGCACGCGGTGGCTGTCAACAGCGCAACCAGTGCATTACATGTCGCCTGCTTGGCCTTGGGCGTGGGCAAGGGCGATATCGTTTGGACCACACCCACAAGCTTTGTGGCAAGTGCCAACTGCGCCTTGTATTGTGGTGCGACCGTCGACTTTGTCGACATTGATCCTTTGAGCTATAACCTCAGCGTAGCGCGCTTAGCAGAGAAGTTAGCACAGGCAAAAAAGATTGACAAACTGCCCAAAGTTGTGATCCCCGTGCACCTGTGCGGCCAAGCTTGCGACATGGTTAGCATACACGCACTCAGCCAAGAATACGGCTTTAAAATTATCGAAGACGCCTCGCACGCCATTGGTGGCAAATACAGGGGGGCGCCAATTGGCAACTGCAGCTACAGTAGCATCACGGTTTTCAGCTTCCATCCGGTCAAAATTATTACCACCGGCGAGGGCGGTATGGCCATGACGAATGAGGCCCCTTTAGCCAAACGAATGCGCATGTTGCGTAGCCACGGTATCAGCAGTAGCGTGGCCGACATGCAAGCGCGACCGGCGCAGGAGATATGGAACTACCAGCAGATTGACCTAGGGTTCAATTACCGTATGACCGACATCCAAGCGGCACTTGGGCTGAGCCAAATGCTACGGCTAGACAGCCTTGTTACAAAGCGCCACGCTATTGCTAAGCGCTACGAGTCACTGCTGTCCTCCATACCTGTTCAAACGCCTTGGCAACAGCCAGACACCTATAGTGCCTACCACCTCTACCCCATTCGCATCAAGCGCGATCAAAAAAAAGTAAGCCAACAGCAAGTCTACGACGCAATGCAACTTGTCGGCATCAATGTAAATTTGCACTACATACCGATATATCGGCAGCCTTATTACCAAGCCATGGGGTTCCATGCGGGTTACTGCCCGGAGGCAGAAAACTATTACCACGAGGCGCTAAGTATTCCTATGTATCCAACACTAACTGCAGCCCAACAAGCTAAGGGTGTAGGTGTTTTGCATAAGGTTTACGGATGAACCGCCTCGCCTTAGGCACAGTCCAATTCGGCCTGGCCTACGGCATCGCCAATCAGACTGGACAAGTCTCGCGTGCAGAAGCTAACGCAATGCTGCAGCTGGCGCGGGCTAGCGGTATCGACACGCTAGACACCGCTATAGCCTATGGGGAGAGCGAAGCACGCTTAGGCGAATTAGGAGCCCAAGGCTTCCAGCTTGTTACTAAATTTCCCGCCGTGCCGGACAGCTGTGCGGATGTCAGCGAGTGGGTGCGCCAGCAGGCGCACGAATCGCTATCCCGCCTGAGTGTAAGCGCAGTCTATGGTGTGCTGCTGCATCGACCTGAGCAGCTACTCGGTTCAAACGGTGCAGAACTTTATCGAGCGCTGCAAGTTTTAAAAAACAATGGGCTAGTGAAAAAAATTGGTGTTTCAATTTATTCACCAGTCGAACTGTGTGCCTTTCCTAAAAAATACTATTTTGACCTAGTGCAAGCACCGTTTAACCTAGTTGACCGCCGTCTTCAAAACTCAGGCTGGCTACACCGCCTGAAAGACAATGGTGTTGAAATTCATACTCGGTCAGCTTTTTTGCAAGGCTTGTTGTTGATGCCGAGGTCCGAACTGCCAACCAAGTTTTCAAAGTGGCAAGGCCTTTGGGAGACATGGTATCGCTGGCTCGCGGGTCATGGTGTTTCAGCACTGCAGGCGAGTCTGGCTGTGCCGCTGTCGTTGACCGAGATTGATCGGGTAGTCATCGGTGCAGAAAACGTGAGCCAACTCACTCAAATAATTGATGCCTCACAGTGCCCACCAGATGTTGACTTGCCGGCACTGCATTGCCAAGATGAAAATCTCATCAATCCCGTAAATTGGGGAAAATTATAAAGCTCATAGCTATCATCCAGGCACGCATGAGTTCGTCGCGGCTGCCGGGAAAAGTATTGATGCCCTTGGCTGATAAGCCAGTTCTTTGGCATGTTGTTAATCGCATTCGAGCATCCAAGACTATTTCTGAGTTGGTGGTTGCCACATCTACGGATCAAACTGACGACGCCATCGAGGCGTGGTGCCAAGGCGCCGGCGTTAACTGCTATCGGGGTAGTATGGACGATGTGCTTGACCGCTACTACCAAGCGACTAAACTCTATAAAGCCGATGCTGTGGTGCGCATTACCGCGGACTGCCCAGCGGTAGACCCCACCGTCGTCGACGAGGTGGTACAAGCTTACTTGGCAGGAGAGTACGAGTTCTATGGACTTGCTGGGGAATTCCCGGATGGGCTCGATTGCACGGTCTTCGCCTCTACTGCGCTAGAGCGTGCTTGGAGAGAAGCTACTCTGCCTTCCGAGAGGGAGCACGTCGGCCCCTACATTGAAAAACACCCGGAAATTTTCAAGAGCGGGGCCTTGAAGAAATTCACCGGACTATCTCGCCACCGATGGACACTCGATGAACCACGAGACTATGAGTTTTTAAAGACTGTGTTTTCCAAACTGTATCGGGAAAACGCAATATTTTTGACGGATGAATTGCTGACACTATTAGAAAATGAACCAGAGCTCATGCAGTTCAATAGCAATATTGTGCGTAACCAAGGTTATTTGAAATCACTCATTGAAGACAGAGAGCAGCATGTACAGCCTTAAAGATCTGAAAAGCAGCAAGGGCCTGGCGCTTTATGACCTCGCCAAATCTCTGATGCCTGGTGGGACCCAACTGCTGTCCAAGCGCCCTGAAATGTTTGCGCCAGATGTATGGCCTTCGTACTACTCCAAGGCCAAGGGTTGCCGAGTCTGGGACCTAGACGGTCGTGAGTTCATTGACATGTCCATCATGGCCGTTGGAGCTTGCATACTTGGTTATGCCGATGACGAGGTGGATGATGCTGTGGTGGCGGCCCTGCGAAATGGAGTGAACAGTTCGCTAAATTGCCCTGAAGAGGTGCAATTGGCCGAAGCACTCATAGAGCTGCACCCCTGGTTTGGCATGGTGCGCTATGCCCGGAGCGGTGGAGAGGCTATGGGCATGGCGGTGCGCATTGCTCGCGCCCACAGCGAACGCGATCTTGTGATGTTCAGTGGCTACCACGGCTGGAACGACTGGTACCTTGCTGCCAACTTGGCGGACAGCGCCGGACTAGACGGCCAACTCATGCCAGGACTTCAGCCTAACGGCGTACCCAGGGGATTGACAGGAACGGCAATCTCCTTTGATCCCAACAATATTGAATCATTGCGAGATAAAATTCGTGGCAAGGAAAAGCAGATTGGAGCTATTGTAATCGAACCTGCACGAGGCGAGGATGCTCCGGCAGGTTACCTAAGGGCCCTGCGTGAATTGGCAACAGAAATAGGCGCCGTCCTCATATTTGATGAAATCACGAGTGGATTCCGTATGTGTGCTGGTGGAATCCACCGCAATTACGGTGTGTACCCAGACGTGGCCGTACTTGCCAAGTCAATTGCGAATGGTTATGCAATGTCCGTCGTCATGGGCACAGAAAAGGTTATGCAGGCAGCGCAAAGCACTTTTATCTCCAGTACTAACTGGACCGATCGAGTAGGTCCTACGGCAGCACTTGCTACGCTAAGAAAATATCAACGCGAAGAGGCCGAAAAATACTTGATTGCTATCGGCAACCGAATCAAAGAGATTTGGAGCAAGACCGCATTGTCAAAAGGTTTGGAGATTAATATTACAGGTCTTCCAACACTGGCTGCCTTTAGTTTCAAGGCACCACATCCAAGGGGTATGAACACCCGCTTCACTGTAGAAATGCTCAAGGAGGGTTTCCTGGGATTTCGCCAATTCAAGCCCTCACTCGCACATACTAGCGTAGTCCTCGATCTCTATGAAATCTCTGTGGGTAAAGTTTTTGGGTTGTTAGCTGAGGATTTGGAATGTCTGATTTTGGATACGCCAAAACATCATGTCGGTTTCCAGCGGATAACAAAGGAATAGCAGCATGGCAATAGCCAAAATAAAGAAATGGCAAAGCCATGGCGGAGAAGTCGTTGCCTCCGCCAATGGGTTTGACGTAATTGAGTGCGTCCAATGTGGTTTTAAGCACATTATTGCCATCCCGACAGAAGAGGAGTTAGAACAGGTTTATCGTGATAACTATTACACACAGGAAAAACCCCTTTATTTAGAAAGATACCATGCAGATCTTGAATGGTGGAATACTGTATACAACCGACGATATGAGGTATTAGAACAGCATTTACTGCCATCCCAACGTAAGCTATTGGATATTGGATCTGGGCCCGGGTATTTTCTGCTAAATGGAAAGAATCGCGGATGGGACGTAAAAGGAGTCGAACCCTCCTTGCAAGCAGCAGAATACAGCAAAGGTCTCGACCTCGACGTTGAGAACCTATTTTATACCGAACAATCTGCCTCCAATCTAGGCATGTTTGACGTTGTCAATATGGGCGAAGTGCTTGAGCACATTCCAAACCCATTTGCACTTTTAAAACTTGTTCACAAACAATTGAACGTCGGCGGCGTCGCTTGCCTAATTGTGCCAAACGACTTTAATCCCTTGCAGTTAGTTCTGCGTGATCACATGGGATTTAGTCCGTGGTGGGTAGCTCCCCCGCATCACATTAATTATTTCAACTTCAGATCGCTAAATACCTTACTGGTACGTTGTGGATTTAAAGTCATACACCAAGAATCAACATTTCCTATAGATATATTTTTATTGATGGGAGAAAACTACATTGGAAATGATGAAGTCGGTAGGGAATGTCATAGCAAGCGCATGATTTTCGAAAAAAAAATAATTGGGGCGGGTCGAAGTGAAATCTTGAATCAACTTTACACCTCTTTCGCAGAACAAAATTTGGGACGTGAAGTGGTGATTTTTGCCAGCAGATCATCATGAAAAAAATGTATAGAAGTTGCATCTGTTGTGGAGAAATAAACGGGATGATCATTTCTTTGGGAGTAAATTCAATCGCCGGGATAGGCGATACAGAAATAAATTTAAAGATTTGCAACTTGTGTGGAAGCGTAATTCAAGACCCAGTTGTTAGTCCAGAATTAATGCAACTATATTATATAAACCTATCAAACTATACAAATGTTAGTAGGGATGGGGAACCAGATTCAACGTCCGTCGACGCAATGACAAGGCAGTTATCAATAATTGAAGATCACACAAGGCCCGGATCAATGTATGAAGTAGGCTGCTCAACTGGATATACATTATCTGAACTCAGAAAAAAAGGATGGCGAGTGACTGGTTGTGATCCTTCGTCTGCGGCCGCGATTGTGGCAGCAGAGTTATACGATATTGAAATTCAAGCGGGGCAGTTTGACGACATTGAACTACCAAATGAAGAATTTAATTTAGTATTAATTTCGCATGTATTAGAACACCTTTACGAGCCAATCGAATGTCTTAACAAGTCATATAAAATATTAAAAAATGAAGGTTATTTATTGGTTGAGGTGCCATGTCTGACTAATCCCGAGAATTGGGGCAATGGATATTTTACGTTTGAACATATCAATATATTCTCAAAAAACGTGCTGTTAAGATGCATCGTTAAGGCCGGATTTTTACCAAAGAATATATTAATAAGTCTCAACAGTACAAGCTATCCCGTCGTGACAGTTATAGCGCAAAAAGTACCCAATGCAGCTGACTATATCGCGAGTAATGACAACCCGATAAAAATCAGAGAGCTAATTTCTACATATCTGAAATCAAATGAATCTGAATGGGATCGGATAAATTTTCGACTGGCTAAAGAGCTAAATGGATTTAAGAAAATTGTAATTTGGGGTGGAGGAGTGCATACAAGTCAATTACTTAATAGTACAAATTCAATTGATCGCAAACGAATTATCGCTATAGTAGACATCAACAAATCAAAGCATGGTATGGAAATATGCGGTATAAAAATATGTAGCTACATGATGGTTGACCTAAGTGACACAGCTGTAGCAGTTGTCATTTCATCACAGGCTTACGAAGAGGAAATCAACTTATTTATTGTAAGCCAATTGAAAGCGAAGGCTAAAATAATATCCTTGTATACATGAGATGTGACAATACATGAAAAACTTAAACATAATTGTTCAAGCAAGTACGAGGAACTGGTCTGGGGGGGCAGATCTGTGCATGAACCAAATGGATGGTATACCAGTTTTATTGCATACGATATCGCGACTGCACGACCGTTTTTCTGAACAAATTAATACTTTTTGCATCGTAGCTCCTGAATTTTCTTCCGGGGGATTAGATTTTATTTTGAACAAATATCCAGCGTTAAGGATAAGCTACAGCCATAATGATAGTCCATTGCGGAGAATTGTTGATGCCGTTAATAAATTAGAGGATAGCGAACTTGTACTGCGGGTTAACGGGATTAATTTTTGTGTAGATGTTTCCTCTGCTAAGGCAAGTTTACAATTGGCAGAAAGTGAATTTTGTGATTGTGTGAGATTTCCAGATGACTTTCCATCATTATTTACCAGCGATGTATATAGAGTGTATGCACTTAGGCGAATGCTGCTCGATATACCGATCATTGCCGCTAAATATCATATTCATCCAAAATATTACATGAGTACTGCCAACGGATTTAAATCTCTACAAATCTCACCAGAACTGTCGTATTATTCAGATGAAAAACTATTAGCGATCAGGCAAGAATACAAACGTTCAATCCATGAGAAAAGAATTGAAGTGATAGGCTCGCAAGCCATAAGAGCAGGCGATACAATTACATTTCATTATGAATATGCTCAAAAATATATCAGAAAATCAGATATTGTTCTTGATCTGGCATGTGGCACCGGATTTGGAACAATGGCTCTTGCAGAATATTCGAATCAAGTCACGGGAGTTGATAACGACTGCAAGGTAATTGAATATGCCAATACCTTAAGTGAAAACGCGAGAGTAAAATTTTTGTGCTTAGATGTATTGAATTTACCTTTTTCTTCAGTATTCGATGTGGTGGTGGCCTTTGAAATCATTGAACATATTCCGCCAGATGTGCTATTGACAGAAATTTACCGTTCTCTTAAGCCAAATGGGCTGCTTGTTCTGAGCACACCCCAAAACTCCCTGGGTCATATCCCTACTACGTCTGATCATATACGCGAGTTTACGCTTTGTGAAATTCAGGAGGTTGTCAATAAATATTTTATAATTGAGAAAATTATTGGTATAAAGCAGGGATGTATTTATTTCGACGATGATCCGATTGGTAATAATACAATGATAGTTGCTCGGAAAGTGGTAAATTAATTTATCTAATAATTCTTTTTAATTAATTAAGGTTTGGATTAAAATGTTAGTATCTGATTTTGTTGCAAAAGTCTTTATTACAAATTCTATTGAGAGAATTTTTCTCTATCCAGGGGGCACGATCGTGCCACTAATTAATTCCTGTCTAGCTGTGGGAGTTAAAGTTGAATGCTTTAAGAGTGAACAGGGCGCAGGGTATGCTGCGCTGGCTTTTGCACGAATAACGGGGCGACCTCAAGTCGTCATGGTTACATCAGGACCCGGGGTGACAAACGTGCTGAGTTGTCTCGCGGATGCGTACTATGACTCGACACCATTGATATTAGTAACTGGTCAAATTGGGACAGGCGACCTAAAGTCACGTTTAGAGGTCAGGCAACGCGGATTTCAGGAAACACCAACTGTTGAAATAACCAAGTCAATCAGCAAGAGATCCACTTGTTTAATGTCTCAGGAAGATGCATTTCGCGAGGTACCATTGGCTTTCCGTGAGTCTCGCTCAGCGCGCAAGGGACCAGTTGTACTTGATTTCCCGATGGATATTCAACGATCACAGATTGACGAGATTCGAGCCTCTTGTTTTGTATTTCAGAAGGAGAATATAACAGAGCCAGAAGGAGCAGTGAGCTTTTCACGAGTTGCCAAAGAAATTGGTGAGGTTGCACGGCAATCTAAGCGCCCAGTTATTTTGCTGGGTCATGGTGCGTTGGATGCGGCAGCATTTCATTGCTATGCTGAAATTGCGAAAGATTTGAATGCCTTTGTAGTCACTAGTTTTCTGGGTATAGGTAGCTACGACACAACCGATCCTCGTTGCCTCGGCTATATAGGACACACAGGGCATCTAGCTGCGAATAGGGCGGTATATGAATGCGACTTCTTGTTGGTTCTTGGTTCACGTCTAGATGTTCGACAAACAGGCACCCTTGTTAAGCAATTTGTACCAAATGGCAACGTTGCTTGGATAAATTTCGATAGCATTGAGTTGTCAAATCCCAGAGTCGAAGTAAAGTGGAAAGTTCAAGCAGATGTTGCTGAGTTTTGTGAGAGTTTCTTACTTCAACTTAAAGATGGAGAAAATAATATCGACACCGATTGGAAATCAACGATACTTGGGTTGAAACAGAAAAGGTTAGAAGATATTCCGCAGGAAAAGTTTATAAGTTTGCCTCCTCGAACTGTTTTGGAATGTTTTAAGAATCTTATTGGTAATTTTGGATTAACGGTAACCACAGGAGTTGGATGTCATCAGCATTGGGCGGCTCGCCATCTTGACTTCCGTCCTAATGACCGACGACTTTTAACATCAGGCGGTCATGGCACCATGGGCTATGATTTGCCATCTGCCATTGGAGTTGCTATTGCGCAGCCAGAGAGAAGAATTTTATGCGTAGTTGGCGATGGATCATTATTGATGAATATTCAAGAACTAGCCTCACTTCATGAGAGAAATCTTGATGTAAAAATCTTGGTGATGAATAACAGCCGTCTTGGTATAGTTTCACAGTTTCAATTGATAACTTGGGGCTCAGACCCAACTACTGGTGATTTTAAATCACCTGATTTCGTAGCGATTGCTAAAGGGTTTGGAGTTACTGCGGACCGGGTTAGCAATATTGCCGAACTCGATGCAAAAGCAAGTGCTTTTTGGCTCACTCTTGGACCTGCATTACTCGATGTTACGATAGATGCGGGAGCAGACGTTTCGCCCATGCTGCTTGGGGGTCAAACTATGGGCGAAATGTGGATGGGTCGTGAAACATGAGTGGCACAAGGGTTGCGTTTGTTACTGGCGCAAGTCGCGGTATAGGACGAGCAATAGCCAATACCTTAGCTGCAGCCAATTATAAAGTTGCATATGGGTATAACAAGACGAAAATCCATGCTGTCCCCTTCGACTGCAACTTTAATTCTGTTTTCCCGGTCCATGTCGATGTGTCAGATGAGTGCTCTGTGCAAAGAGCCTTGGGCCGTATTGAGAGCGAACTGGGGAATGTGGACATTCTTGTCAACAACGCTGGTATTGCAAAGCCGAAACCATTTTTGGAACTAACTGACCATGATTGGGAGAGAATGCTGTCGGTAAATTTACTGGGTGCGGTTAGATGCTCCCGCTTGGCCCTGCCAAGTATGCTTAAAAATAAATTTGGCAGAATAGTTAATATTGCTTCAATTGGCGGTCAGTGGGGTGGTATATACCAAGTGCATTATGCCGCAGCCAAGGCTGGGTTAATTAATCTCACAATGTCCTTGGCCAAGCTTTATTCAATGCAAGGTATAACAACAAATGCGGTTGCACCCGGGTTGATTGAGACAGACATGATTGCTGAAGAAATGAAAGACAAAGCAGCGAGTAGCAGGATTGAGGGAATACCTGTAGGACGCATGGGTACAGTTCAGGAGGTTGCAACTGCCGTACTATTTCTGTGTTCAGCAGAAGCGGGATACATCACTGGTCAAACCATTAATGTTAATGGAGGGATACATTTTGGCTAAAACGCTCATGATTATTGGTGCAGGAGCCGAGCAGGTGCCTGCGTATGAGGCGGCTAAAAAGAGGGGACTGTATGTTGTTGGCACAGATCTAAACCCCGACGCGCCGGGGTTTGCCTATGCTGATTACAAACTTTTTGTTTCAACTCGTGACGCCGATGCCACAGAAATTACCGCACTTAAATTCCATTCACAACAGCATATCAATGGTGTAATGACGATTGCCAACGATGTACCCTATACGGTGGCGCGTGTAGCGAAGGCAATCGGTTTGCCTTCAATTAGCTTGGGTGCTGCCAAGTGTGTCACTGATAAATTGTTGATGAAAGAGAAATTTTCTGAGTTCGGTGTGCCTTGCCCATGGTTTGAGAAGGTTGAAAGCGTGGAGAGTTTACGCTCTCTCATTCGATCTAAACCGCACTTAAACTTTGTGCTTAAACCTGTTGATGGTAGAGGAGCGAGGGGTGTTCTGCTGATCAATACTGCTGTTGATCTTGAGTGGGCTTTCAACGAATCTAAACGCTGGGGCGACAACGGGTGCCTGATTGTTGAAGAGTTCATTCCTGGTTTGCAGCTCTCGACTGAGACTTTTATTTCTGATGGTAAGTGCTATACACCATCTATAGCTGAACGAAATTATTCTCGATTTAATCAATTTCTACCAAATATCATCGAAGATGGGGGAACTATACCAGCCCTCATTGATGCAAAAATGAGGGTAAGGATTGATGAGCTGATACTAAATGGGGCACATGCTCTTGGGATATACGAAGGCATAGTTAAGGGCGATATCATAATTGATAAAATTAACAGGCCATTAATTATCGAACTTGCCGCCCGACTATCTGGAGGGTGGTTTGCAACTCACCAAATTCCAGCAGCATCAGGGGTTGACCTGGTCAATGCTGTAATTTCTTATTCGCTTGGTGAGAAGATTGATTATTCATTGCTAACGCCAAGTCTAGATCGTGCAACGGCAATTCGATATTGGTTTCCTCCACCTGGCAAAGTTCAAACTATAGTTGGAGAGGATGAATTGAAAAAGACCGCGGGGTTAATTTCTTACGGATTTTTTCGTAAACCTGGCGACATTCAACCAGAGATTCGCATGCACCCTGATAGATTTGGCTATGTTATTGTTTATGGAAAGAACCGCGCGGAGGCATTAGACCGGATCAATACTGCAGTTAATTCCATCCACATAGGAATTCTTGAATGATAGATTTCATTGCAGAGGTATCCAGTAATCATCATCGTGATTTAGCGCGAGCATTAGATTTTATTGATGCCGCTGGTGGTGCTGGTTGTACCGCCGTAAAATTTCAGCTTTTTAAGATTGAGAAGTTGTTTTCAAGTGAAGTTCTTGAACGCTCGGAGAAACATCGTAAGCGAAAGGAGTGGGAACTTCCGCTGGAATTTGTTCCGAAGTTAGCACAGCGTTGTAAAAATATTGGCATTGAGTTTTCATGCACCCCCTTTTATTTGGATGCAGTGTCGGAACTTGAACCCTATGTTGCCTTCTACAAGATCGCCTCCTACGAATTGCTATGGGATAACTTGTTAGCCGCTTGCGCCCAGACAGGTAAGCCGGTCATCCTCTCCACCGGCATGGCCTTGATGAGTGAGATTCAGCACGCGGTCCACGTACTGCAAAAAAACGGTTGTGCTTCGCCCACGCTGCTGCATTGCACTTCTGCCTATCCAACGCCATATGTTGAGGCCAACTTGGCCGCTATCGATTCCATTCGACGGGCTACGGGTTGTAAGGTCGGGTGGTCTGACCATACGGTAGAGCCCTCAGTTATTCATAGGGCTATTCATCGATGGGGGGCTAAGGCAGTTGAATTTCATCTTGATCTAGATGGCACTGGAGAAGAGTTTGCGTCTGGACATTGCTGGCTTCCAGAACAGATTGGCTCTGTAATTCGCGATGTGCAGAAGGGCTTTGAAGCTGATGGCAATGGGGTCAAGGTACCAGTTCCTTCTGAAGTGTCGGATCGTCAGTGGCGTGCAGATCCATCCGACGGTTTGAGGCCTATGAAGGAGATTCGGTCGAAATGGGCATAAATGCCTTGGTTGTCTGCCATGCGGGTGCTGGGCTGGGCCTTGGGCATTTGACGCGCTCTGTGGTGGTGGCATCTGCCCTACAACAGGAGCTTGATGCCACCGTCCGATTTCTGATACAAGGTGATCCGGTTCACCGGGATGATTTGGCTCAGTTCGAGCATCACTTTTTAAGTACTGATGCAAACCTAGCCGAGACTATCTATCAACAAGTCCAACTTATAGAGACACAAATTGTGGTGCTTGACTTGCATCCAGAGCTGGTGCCAACTGATATCGACCTTCATTTGAAGGCGCTGCGACAAGTTGGATGCAGGGTTATCGGGGTGGATGGACTGATTAGTCACCATAGCGATCTTGACTTAATTTTTATCCCATCATTTCGCCTCGTGCTACCAGTAGGTTTTGAAGGCACGACTCCAATTCTGTATGGGTGGGATTGTTTTCTTCTCAATGTGAAACGCCGCGCTATTGATTGGAAACCTGGTCGGCAAGTTCTCGCCTTGACGGGTGGGGGTGATGCCACAAACTTGGGCAGATCTTTGCCTACGCTACTCAATGCCGCATTGCCAGGCGACACGATATTGAATTGGGTTACTGGTCCCTATGCACAAATGCCTATTTGGCCCGAGCAACCTAGATTTTCGATGATCAATCACCAACCTCCTTCTGGTCTGGACGGTCTGATGACTAGGGTAAGTTACGCTGTTACAGTTTATGGCGTAAGCTTCTTTGAGTTGCTTTATTACGGCGTACCAACCGTGGTTTTCTCCCCTTATGGGAACAAAGATGATCCTAAGCTTATGGCAATTGCAACGCAAGGTGTTGCAATTGTGGCGAAAGATGAGGCAGAGGCAGTGATCAAATTAAAGGAGTTGATGTTAGATGATGGGTTGGCACTCGCGCTATCTTGGCGTGCACGACAAATATTGGCTGCTCCGGGTGGGCACAAATTTGCGCAGGCCGTCGCCGCGTTAATGGCTTAGTTATGGCGCAAGGCTATCTGATTTTTCACCTTAACTTGGCGTTTTCGTCTATCAAGACTGAGGCACGCCAGGAGGTAATCCGCAAGTGCTATTGGCCATTGCTGGAATTGGCTGAGAGCACTGGTATCACCGTTGGTATTGAGTTGACTGGTTGGACACTGCAACAGATTGAATTATTGGATACATTGTGGGTGGAACGCTTTCGTCAACTGCTGCTGACCCGGCAGTGTGAACTAATTGGTAGCGGATGGTCGCAAATCATTGGGCCCATAGTGCCTTATGGGGTCAACTACTGGAATCAAAAGCTGGGTATGTATGCATACCATCAAAAGCTTGGAGTAACCCCCAAACTTGCATTGGTCAATGAAATGGCATTTTCAACTAGTATGGTGGGTGTGTATGCAGAGGCCGGTTACCAAGGCATCGTTATGGACCGAGACAATGTGCGTCTGGCGCTTGGTCTGGGGCACACACATCTCTCAACTACCCCAACCCATGCGTTGGGGTGCGGCAGTCAGTCGCTGCCCGTACTGTGGTCTGATTCAATTCTGTTCCAGCGTTTGCAGCGAGTCGTGCATGGGGATATTCCGATTTCGGAATACATGGAATACGTCACGCAACGTGCCGATCAAGATCATGCTGTGCTACCCATCTACTGCAATGATGCAGAGATATTCGACTACAGACCGGGGCGATTTACCACAGAATCTCGCTTCCACTCAGAGGGCGAGTGGGAACGGTTGAAGCGGGTGTGTGGACTGTTGAGGGAAGATCTAAAGATCGATTGGATCAGCCCCAGTCAGGCTTTTGATATTCAAGCGGCAAATTCAAAGCCAAACGTCTGTCGCCTGACTTCAGTGAGTCAACCTATTCCAGTAAAGAAGCAGGCAAAGTACAACATTAATCGGTGGGCTGTGACGGGCCGGGATGATTTGTGGTTGAACACTTCTTGTCATCAGATTCAACAAGAATTGGTGAGAGGCGGTTGTAAATCCGGAGAAAGTTGGAAGGCACTCTGCGAGTTATGGGCAAGCGATTTGCGAACTCACATTACTTCGGACCGGTGGGAGCAAACAGTTAAGCGAGTTGCTGAGATACGTCACGGGTTGGGGCTAGACAATCGGATCCCAAAAGTTAAAAAGAGTGGTACGACTGGTCACGCATTTAACGAAATTGGCTTGCCCAAGGGTGTGCAGATTGATCAAGATGAGGAGGGGATGCTTTGGACTATCAAGATGCCGAGTTTGCATCTTGTCTTGAACACGCGTCGCGGGTTGGCAATTAAATCCCTGGCCTTTAAATCGCATGGTTTTGAACCGGTAGTTGGCACCTTACCCCAGGGCTATTTCAGTACCATTGACCTTGGGGCAGATTTTTTTTCAGGTGGCGTGCTGATTGAAGTTCCGGGTGAACGTAGCCGTGAGACTGACCTAGAGTGGGTTTTACCTGGTATTGAGCAGATAGGTCACGAGTTGTTGATCAGTGTCAGGGTCCCGCTTGCGAATGGTTTTCTAGAAAAGACCGTTGGAATTGACCTTGCGGACGAACGCATTTGGTTGAGATATGAATTTCAACAGTTCGAACGACCATTGGGAATTGTCAGAGTTGGTCTTTTTACGCTTCTTCCAGAGTCGCTTTCATTCCCGCTTACGTTAAGCTGTATTAACGGCGGACCAGAGCTTGAGTTGTTTCAACTCAATAGTGAGGTCAATCATGGAGCAGCCGCTTCTACAATGGTTTCAAGCACTACAGCATTTGGTGCAACTGATGGGCAGCTATTAATAACCGATCACAAAAACCGTAGGCTTAGATTTCGATGGAAGCCTGATGAATGCGCAGCCGTACCAATGCTGAAACATCAAAGGTCACAAGATCGCCATTTGACTAGACTTTCTTTTTCTTTAAGTGAATTGGATGATACTTCACGCGCTGGGGGGAGATTGCTGCCATTCTCTGTCGAGTTGAGCACCAAATGAGGGCCAAACCGACAACATGGTTAGTTACGGGTGCCGCCGGTTTCATTGGTATGCACGTATGTTTACGCCTTTTAGCTAGAGGCGATTCCGTTATTGGACTAGACAACCTGAATGATTACTACGATGTAGCTCTCAAGCACGCGCGGCTGGAGCGCCTAAAGACGAACAAGACTTTTAATTTTCATCGGATGGATGTCGCCGACCGCAAAGGTATGCAAAAATTTTTTACGCAGGTAAATGTTAAATCTGATCGTGTCATTCACCTGGCTGCTCAGGCCGGTGTTCGCTACTCAATCTCCAATCCCCAAGCATATATCGATTCCAACATCCAGGGCTTTATTAACATCCTCGAAGGCTGTCGCGACACTGCGGTGCAACATCTGGTTTACGCGAGCAGCTCGAGCGTTTATGGCGGTAACACAACCCTGCCGTTTAGTGAGCACCATAATATCGATCATCCGGTCAGCCTTTATGCGGCTACCAAGAAGGCCAATGAACTGATGGCCCACACCTACAGTCATCTTTTCAGGCTACCTACTACCGGCCTGCGATTTTTTACCGTCTACGGCCCATGGGGACGACCTGACATGGCCATGTTTCTGTTTACTAAAGCCATATTAGTTGGCGAGCCGATTAATGTTTTTAATCATGGCAACATGGTGCGTGACTTTACTTTTATTGATGATATCGTGGAAGGTTTGATTCGAGTAGCAGACAAACCAGCTACACCGAGTTTAATTTTTGATTCTGCAAATCCAGATCCTGCTACTAGCAATGCGCCTTATAGGGTGTTCAATATTGGCAACAATCGACCGACCCAATTGATGGATTACATAGAGGCACTTGAAGTCGCGCTGGGTGTCAAAGCCATAAAGAACTATCTGCCCATGCAGCCTGGCGATGTGCCTGCCACCGCTGCGAACACCGATGAACTTGACGCTTGGGTAGGGTTCAAGCCAAACACAGCAGTTACAGAGGGTGTGGCCCAGTTTGTGCATTGGTACCGAAATTACTACAAGGCATGATGCATCTAAGATGAAAATTTCAATTTTTGGCACTGGTTACGTTGGTTTAGTCAGCGGAGCCTGCTTAGCAGAGGTGGGCCATCATGTCTTGTGCATGGATGTGGATGAGGTCAAAATAGACAAACTGAAGAATGGAATCATCCCTATCTGGGAGCCTGGTCTTGAAGCGATTGTGATACGCAACGTGAAAGAAGGCCGCTTGCTCTTCACTACGGAAGCAGCTATCGCAGTGCAGCACGGCCAAGTCCAGTTTATTGCCGTGGGCACCCCCCCTGACGAAGACGGAAGTGCAGACTTGCAATATGTCTTGGCTGTTGCCAAGAGCATCGCCACCCATATGACTGACTACCGTCTCATTGTTAGCAAATCTACAGTACCAGTGGGCACGGCTGATAAAGTGATGGCTACCATTGAGAATATCCTTGCCACTCGTAAATCAAAGCTTGAGATTGATCCGAAGCAGTCCACCCCTAGCTTTGACGTTGTTTCAAACCCTGAATTTTTGAAAGAAGGTGCGGCTGTCAACGACTTTTTAAAGCCTGACCGCATCGTCATTGGCACTCAAAGCGAGCGTGCCAAGACTATCATGAGCGAGTTGTACGAGCCTTTCAATCGTAATCACGACCGAACAATTTTTATGGATGTTCGTAGCGCCGAGCTGACCAAGTATGCAGCTAACGCTATGCTGGCCACCAAGATCAGTTTTATGAATGAAATGGCCAATCTGGCTGAGCGCCTGGGTGCCGATGTTGAACAGGTGCGCAAAGGCATAGGAGCCGACCCGCGCATTGGCTACCAATTCATCTACCCTGGCTGCGGCTACGGTGGCAGTTGCTTCCCCAAGGATGTACAGGCTCTTGCCCATACTGCTAAAAAAATCGGTTACGACGCCCAGTTGCTAAGAGCTGTAGAAGATGTAAACAACCGACAAAAGACAAGCTTGTTCGCCAAATTAGTGCAACATTTTGGCAACCAGAGTGCGTTGAAGGGAAAGACCATCGCCGTGTGGGGCCTCGCTTTCAAACCCAACACTGACGATATGCGAGATGCGCCAAGTCGTACTCTAATGGAAGCGCTATGGCAAGCGGGCGCTAGAGTTCAGGCATTTGATCCGGTGGCTATGAAAGAGGCAGCACAGATTTACAACCAACAACCTCACTTGAGACTTTTCGATGATCAATACGAAGTGCTAGCAGGTGCTGATGCTTTGGTTATTTGTACGGAATGGCAGCAGTTTAGAGCACCAGACTTTACTGAAATGTCGCGCAGGATGGGGAGCAAAATAATTGTGGACGGACGTAACTTGTATCACCTGAAAAAAATGAAAGAAGACGGCTGGGTGTATCTTTCTGTTGGGAGAAATATTTAGTTATTTTCTGCCGAACTTGTCAGGCAATTTGTGTTTTATGCGTATCAAAAAGAAGCATTTTTCATCAAACCCAAGAAGTGAAAAGTCACAACAAATCACTACCAGCTTTGCATAAAATTCTGATACTAAACCTCTCTGTCACATTATCGGCATCGGAGCTGATGGTTCACGGACTCAGGATGGTGATTCAACTTTACAAATATATTGAGCAATTAGGTTATCTAACCTCCATCCAACCTTCACGTAAAATTCATATCCAAAATTTTTAGGGATTGCAGATTTCATAAAATTTCCCGAGCAGTCAATTATTTGTTTAATTTCTAAATTATTTCTAGCATATAAAAATGCATCTATAACTGCAACTAATCGCAAATATTTATCACACACAGCCAAATATAAATTCCCCCAATCCTCAGTTTTTATTTGATCTGAAATTATATTTAATGCTTCGAAAACGCCTTTTTGCGTTGCCCAAAACTGATCTAATCGCGCTCCAACAGTAT
>Ga0214919_10004123_pt1 | contig 21395 bp, 19 predicted proteins | sample LL1503_MetaG_FD_177994 | JGI IMG/M metagenome (GOLD analysis project Ga0214919, IMG submission 177994) | Freshwater microbial communities from Lake Lanier, Atlanta, Georgia, United States - LL-1503 | ecosystem: Environmental > Aquatic > Freshwater > Lake | place: USA: Georgia | collected... | reverse complement strand
TTGCTAGACTTGGAAAGACCTTTTATGCCGAGAGGGATTAAGTGGCTAACATCCTGCCCCTGGAGACCATTTCCGCGCAAATAGAGCTTTCCGCCGGCCCATAGTGCAGAGAGACCATCCAGCTTCTCGCTCAGCACGAATCCACCCGGAGAAGAGAGGAAACGCGTGAGCTGTTTCTCGGCAGGCTTGATCTTATCTAGAGAGGGCATGGGATAGGGTAGGGTGACGGCACCCTCCACGGGTGCACCGACCTCGTCAAAGTAGGGGTTGGCGGGTTCCAGCTGGCGTAGATGCTCGACAAGACCATCGTAGGTATTGTCGTCCATCAGAGGGGTGCCGGTATTGTAGTAGGCTGCAGAGGCTGCGCGCAGCTGTTTAACAAGTTCGGCGGCCATTGTGCTGGATATGCGGAACAGCCGGTGTTCAATTTTCAACGTAACCTCGTGCGATTCGTGGAAGAGACTGTGACGGAGCGGGAGCGCGTAACCGTTACGGTAGTGGATGTGCTCCTGGAGGCTGTTACAGACCGGGTAAGGCTTCCTGTGACTGTTCGCGTAAACGGCTGTGTAGTGGGAATGCCGCTCACGGAGCGCGTAATGCTTACAGAGATGGTATAGGAGCTGGAGGGCGTGATAGAGCGTGTAAAGGGGCGAGTTGTTGCTATAGCCGTTATAGAGCGCGTAATGCTTACTGTGCGAGTGAGGCTTACAGATACTGTAGGCGTCAAGCATACTGTAACGCTTTTCGTAAAGGGCTGTGTTGTTGCAATAGCGCTGCGAGTGACCGTTATAGAGGTGGAAGCTGTGGGCAGTTGAGAGGCTGGGACAGTCATTAATGCTGAGACTGATCGTGTAATAGTTACAGAGCGCGTATAAGAGGGTGTTACTGTGACAGATCTTGTAAAGGGGTTTGTGCTAGGAATAGGGCTCGGTGTAGGGGTAACATATGTCGATGGTGAGCGGGTCAATGTGACTGAGCGCGTGAGAGAACCTGTCACACTGCGGGTAAAGGGGTTCGTGCTAGGGATAGGACTCCCAGAGACACTTATAGATGTGGATACGGTAGGCTGCTGAGAGGCTGGGACAGTCATTAATCCTGAGACTGATCGTGTAATAGTTACAGACCGCGTATAAGAAGGAGTTACACTAACAGATCGAGTAAAGGGGTTGGTGCTAGGAATAGGTGTGCGAGTGACCGTTATAGAGGTTGATACGGTAGGCTGCTGAGAGGCTGGGACAGTGATTAATGCTGAGACTGATCGTGTAATAGTTACAGACCGCGTATAAGAAGGAGTTACACTAACAGATCGTGTAAAGTACTGCGTGGTTGGAACAGGGCTTAGTGTCCTCGTAACACAGGTGGTTGGTGAGCGCGTCAATGTGAGTGATCGAGTAAGTGACCCAGAGACAGTGCGTGTAAAGGGCTGCGTGGTTGCAATGGGGCTCAGTGAACTCGTAACACAGGTTGACGGTGATCGCGTTACTGTCACGGAGCGCGTGAGGCTCACTGAAACTGTGGGCGTGGCGCGGGCACTTGATGCAACAGGCGTAATAGAGCGCGTAATGCTTGTAGAGACTGTGCGAGTGCCGCTGCCTGAATAGGTATTGGATGACGTAGAACAGAGGGTCAGTGTAATAGAGGCTGTATTCGTCCTGGCCGCGGATGCAGATGCAATGGTCTGAGAGGGTGATCCGGTCTTTGTTGGAAAACCCGTTGTTGCTAGAGGCGAGCCGGTTCCGGAAATGCTATTGGTCTGGGAAACTGTATAGGTCATACGCGATACGGTAGGGCTGAGAGATCCGGTTACGGATCTCGTGAGGGAGCCGGTGGGTGAACTGCTAGAGGATACCAGGGAACCGGTTGGCGAGCCCGTCAGAGATCCGCTGAAGGATCCTGTAAGCGAACTAGTAGACGATCCGCTCAAGGATCCTGTGACGCTGAGGGACCCCGTCCCTGTCCTGAGTCCCGATGCAGTTCCACCGCTGGCAGTGAGACCCGGACTCACAGTTCCCACCGTGGGGCTTCCTGAAGCACTCGGGGTTCCACCGGGGCTGACACTTCCCCCGCTCGGAGATCCGACAATGCTTCCTGAGGGCGAGCTAGTCAAACTCTGCATCCCTGTTGAGCTTCCCGCGGCGCTTGGAGTCTGTCCACTCGGACTCACCAGACCGCTTGGACTTCCCAGAGGCGTCGGACTCGTGGAAACAGTGAGAGATCCAGGAACAGTCGTCGTCCCCTGCGTCCCTGATCCAATCCCTGTTGAGCTTCCTGAGGGGCTTTGAGACTGACCGCTTCCTGTCGGAACTGGTGTTCCCGTAAGAGACTGTGTAGAAGATCCTGATGTGCTGGTGGAGCCCGTTTGGCTCAACAGGCTCGCAGTCGCGCAACTAGTTCCTGTGGCCTTCTGACTGCTCGAACCAATCCCTGTTGAGCTTCCTGAGGGGCTTTCAGACTGCCCGCTTGCGCTCTGAAGAGGAGTTGGACTCAGCGTCTGCCCAACAGATTCTGAGACGCTGGCGGAGCCCGTTTGGCTGAACAGGTCAGTCGCGGTTCCAGATATAGTCGCTGTCCCCTCCATACTTCCCGTCACAATCCCTGTTGAGCTTGTCGAAGAGCTTGCAGATATCTGGCCACTCACCGATGTAACCGGCGTTCCAGTCAATGACTGAGTAGAAGATCCAGAGACGGACACTGATCCACTGACGGTTCTGAGCCCCGTGCTAGTTCCGCAACCAGTTCCTGTAAGCGTCGGGCTACCCGAGCCAACCCCTGTTGAGCTGACTGAAGAACTCGGGCTGTCCGAACCGCTTCCGCTCCCTATAGAGCTTCCACTCAACGACTCCGTAGAAGATGCTGAAACGCTGGCGGAGCCGCTTGTAGAAGGAAAGGAGGGACTCGCGAATCCACTGGGGCTCACAGATCCGGATAAACTCGGTGATGAGCTCAGGATAGAACTAGCAGTCTGCATGACCGATTCAGATCTGAGGCCCGTGCCACTCATTGTTTGACCCGACCAAGTGGGTGAAACAGTGGGAGAGAGGCTGGCGCTTGTGCTCGGAGTCATTACGGAAGGAGACGCCTCTGCGCTCACGGAAACAGTCGCGGAACTCGTAATACTCGTGGATGTGGAACGAGAGCTACTCACCGTGGCACTGCTCGTCCGAGATCGCCCCCCAGTCCCTGTAGAGCATACGGAGCCGCTACCAGTCTTTGACACCGATACAGACCCCGTGCCGCTCACAGTCCCTGTAGAGGTTTTTGAGGCCGTCGTCGTGGATGATCCGCTCGTTGTAGATGTTGTGGAAAGAGTCGCCGAATCAGAAATAGATGCAGTCGTCGTGGCGCTTGCCTGGTCCGTTGCACTGGCCGTGCTGCAACCTGAAACACTGGGACTAGCACTTCCTGAGCCCGAGAAGGATGCTGTGCCACTATCACTAAATGTCCGGGTAGCTAGGGCAGAACTCGTCACGCTGGAAGTTGTGGAGGTCCGGGCCGAATAGGTGTGAGTTACACTGACGGTCTTGGTCACTCCAGTAGGAAAAGTGGTGGGAGAAACTGTTCGACTCCCTTTATCACTGTCGGTAACCGTATACGATACTTTCGGGCTCACCGAGTTAGATGCACTTACTGAGCCTGAAATCGTGGATGTCTTTGACACTGTGGTAGATGCCGAGACAGTTGGTGTGTCTTTTCGGGAGGCAGTCGCCCCTATAGAGAATGTATCCGTGGGAGTGCCTGACTCTGTTTTTGATGCACGCGGGGAGCTGGTGAAGGTGACCGTGGTTGTGGAAGTCTTTGAAGAACTAGTGGAACCAGTCATGCTGGACGAACTCGTTCCGGACTTTGTGGCACGTGAAGAGGCCGAGTAGGTCGTGGAATCGGTGGAACAGGCGCTTGTTGTTCTGCTACCGGCGGGGCTCGGTGTGGGTAGAGCAGCCCCTGTTACTGTCATTGTGATCGTCTCCGTCGCAGAGTTCTTCTTGCCAGTTTCACTAATCGTCGTTGAACCAGTAGATGTTTTGGAGTTTGTGGCAGAGTTTGTCGCAGTAGGCGTGGCCGTTTCCGTTATTGAGACTACGGATGTGCTGCTAAGAGTGAATGAGATGCGAGGGGTGTGCGAGGCCAGATCTGTTCCGGTGATTATTGGCGAAGAACTCGGCGTCTTAGATTGGACGAGGGTCCGTGATCCGGATGCCGATAGGGTGGTTGTTTTTGACATTGTTGTGCTCCCAGTGTTAGTCTTGGATTGGGCGATACTACGGGAATGTGTGGCGGACCCTGTAGGAGATTTTGTGGAAGTGATGGTGCGACTGCCACTTGTGGAGCTAGTGCCCGTTTTTGATGACGTGCTTGTGGCTGTAGAGGTTAGAGTGCCCTTTATGCTTTGAGATCTGGCCGGAGAGCGTGATATACTTGCACTACTGGTTGAACTACGAGAACTGCGCATGGAATGTGATTGTGTTCCGCTCGCAGTCGCCGTTTTGGAGGGTGGCGCGCTCTTTGATGGGCTGGGCGATCCGCTAGACGTTTTGGATTGGCTGGTAGATCCGGTCGCAGTCTTTGTGCCCCGCACTGTGGCGCTAGTGATTGGAGTGGTAGTGGAAGTCTTGGACCGCGGTTGACTCGCGGTTGCAGCGGATGATGCCGAGGCGGTTTTTGTGGCCAGGAGGGATTTCGTCTCGGCCCCAGTAGAACGCATAGATTTTGTGAGTAGGAGGCTGGGCGTCATGAGGCGCGAAGCGCCTGAGGAGAAAGTACTCGTTGTTGTTTTGGTGGAAGTCTTCGATAGTGTAGATGTGGCGGTGGGTACTACAGGAGGGGTCGCCGCAATACCTCCTATAGCCGCTAGCAGCAAGAGCCACCGCATACTGTATCTACTTATATGACATATGTGGCCCGGCTTAAGCGAACAACTTCACAGGCTTAAAGGGCAGCCCCTATAGATATTTGGTGGGGGAATCAGCGCCTATAGTTTAGTGGTAGAATGCAACTCTTCCAAGGCTTCGCCGAGAGCAAGGTTGTAATCCGGGTTCGATTCCCGGTGGGCGCACAGGTGTTCAGAGCTTTTAGTAAAGGCTGTGAAGACCTCTTTGGCGCAACTGGATAGCGCACCCGCCTTCTAAGCGGGAGGTTGTGGGTTCAAGTCCCACAAGGGGTATATGCCGTCTTAGCTTTAGTGGTAGAGCAACCGCCTTGTATGCAAAGTAAGCGGTAGGTCCTGGGTTCGATTCCCAGAGGTGGCATCTTTTGAGTATTTATGAGATACTCAAAAGATGTCGGCGTGTTAGTGATGACTGATCTTTCGGGGCAAGGAACGAGCACCGGTCAGAAAGGCTTCGTCTTTGAAGAGCTGATGGATCAGACGCTGAGAAAACTCGTGCAGCCGCTGGCCTCCAAGGGGATTTCCTCGCGCCTTCTGAATGAACAGCAGATCCGCGATGAGTTCGGTGAGCAGTCCTTGAACGGGGTAGATCATTTCTTTTTGCTAGAAGGTCCTGAGCCTGTCCTCTTCCTCCTCCAAGAAAAATGGAAGTTCGTGACGAATCAGCGCGAGGTCAGTCAGTTTCTCGATTGTTGTTCGCGGATCATGGCGCGCATGCCGGATTTCAAAGGGCGTGTGATCCGGCTGTGGGTGACGCGCACACAGCCGACGACGAACGGGGAAAAGTCCCTGCATGAAGGAGGTGCGTATGTGGTCCAGACCAGCACAAGCATGTCCTTTTTAGCTCAAATGACGGGGCAGTTTCTCTGTGAGATTCTCGGTGATAGGGGACTGTGCGCCGATATGTTGGCGACGATGCCCGATCTTCTTTCTGGCGATGCGCCGCTCATTGTTCAGTCCCAGGAGAAGACTATTCCCGCGAATGCCATACATCCTGCAAAGATTAAGGTGTGTGTGGTGAAGCGAGCTTAGCGCCTGCGAGTCTTGGGCTTGTAGAACTTCATCCTACGCATGTTTTTAGCGCGGAGCTTCCTTCCTGCCGTTTGTGGTCCCGCGGCTTGTGTCGGGGGTGCAGGAACAGGAGCGGCTGCGGGTGCAGGGGCGGCTGCGGGTGCAGGGGCGGGCGCAGTTACAGGAACAGGAGCAACTACCTTTTTAGCGCGCCGTGTCTTTCCCTTTGAAAACATTTGGCTAACCTTACTTTTCAGAGTTCCAAATGCGCTGCGAACCTTTTTTCCAAGTGAACCGAAGAACCCCTTGACTTTTTGCAAAATAGAAGCCATTCTAATACAGATGTATAAAATACTGTGATCTACTGTCTTGCAAAATAATCTTCAAGAGCCCGGTCAAAGGCGTCCATTTTAGCTTCACTCGTTTCCCCCTTTTTAGCCTTGGCAGCAACTTTAGAATCTATTTTTCCTCTGGTTTTGAACGCCTTTGTAAGAGCAGTTAAAGCACGAGGAGGATCATACGCCATTACTTCACGGAAGAACTTTGGGACTTGTCGGATGGCCTGGGACATTGCCACTGGATCTTTTATCAAGGCGGGCGCGGCGGGAACTTTCCAGCGCGGCACTTCACACAGAATCTGCGTGAGAATCGTCAGAATCTGTTTACGCGCGCCACCCTGTATATGATTGTCACCTGATCGCCACAAATCTATGAGTCCCTTAAACTCCTCGTGCATTCGGACAAGTTGTTTGCTAGACAGCTCCTTATAGATTTCAGTATAGAGGGCTAGAATGAAAAAAGCAACCCCGCCCTTTTGTTTCGAGCCAGGGCTACTGCGATCATACGTGCTAAGACTCGCGCCCTTCACTTCCTTTTTCACTTTTGCTTCCTCTTCAAAGAGCCATTTGATCCAGAAAAGAGCCTTCTCAATGGAGCCGTCCGTGATTGCTTTGCATATTTCAGCCCCCACGGTTCTCAGTATGGATGAATCTCCTTCTGGCCTCCAGACCTTGTTCAGGACAGCTGTTTCTGGGGCGGAGGCGGCGGCACGTATCCATCCTTCCGCATGGGTCTCGGCGCCTACTCGGGGCCAGGCGACTACACTGCGCGAGGGAGCTTCTTTTAACACGAGAACAATCTCGCCCACGCGCACTTGAAACTCCTCCGATTTATAGGCCTCCTCATCCGGAAGTCGCTTCAACATTGCCTGCACTTCATCTATTCGCCGTTTAAGATATACAAAGATTCGGGGAGATGCGAGGCCCACATGCGAAATCGCAAAATCCCATATGGAGCGTATGAATGAATCGATCCCTCCGCTGCAGACTATATCTCCTGCGAAATGGAGGGCGCGGCCAGTTCCGATCGCACCCGTTTCCAGCAGGGCCTTTTCAAAGGCGCGGATAGATTCTGCTGGAAGATATCCACATCGTGTCCGTGGTTTTTCTTCCTCCTGTTTTACGGCCAGGTTGAGCATCTATCGGTACCGTGAACTTTTTATTTTAGGCGCAGCGCGCATAAAATAAAAAGTTCAGATACGTACTTCGAACTACCATGGTAGTTAGCGGTATTTAGGACCGACAATCTTTTTCCCCCGGTTTTTACGGCTTGTGCGGGCGATGAGACCCTTGGCCTTGAGGGAGGCCACGCCGGTGAAGCCGATGGATTCTCCGCGACGCCATTTTGCCAGCATGTTGCGATTCTTTCTTGTGGCCCGGTATCCGCCTTTCATTCTATTTATAGCAAAGATAGGTATGTGCCTGCGATGTATAGAGCATTAACGTAGCCAAGGGTATGGAGTTTTTCCGTGGCAGCCCGTGCACGTTGGCCCGAGTTACAGTAGGCAAGAATACGTATCGTCTTATCGGGATATCTGCGAGACATCTGTATCTCCAGATCAGTGCTCTGAATATGGACCGAGCCAGGATAGGCTCCAAGGAGGCTCAGTTCCGCGTCTGTTCTAACATCAAGAATCAGATCTATTTCCTTATTTTTTATCCGCCTCTTTGCCTCGTCAGCGGAGATTCTATAGGGCGAGTCCATCGCGTATCTATACAGGCCATACACCACGGCCAAGAGCGAAAGGCCGACCACAGCAAAGAGAATACGTTTGGAGGATTTCATCTAAGTTATCCGTATAAGATAGATGGCAGGGTTTGCACCGTTTAAATACTTTGCAGGACTTTCTAAAGCCAAGGCAACCCGTAGAAAAAAGGAGATTAAGCGCGGCAAGGGTATGAGTTGGAAGAATCCTGCAGCCTACAAGCCTTTTAAGACGGACAAGGGGGTGAAGACAAAGAAATCGGGCTATACGGCGGCCTGGAAGCGGAAGTTTCCTGATGCGACTTCCTTGGAGCAGAAGGCGGAGGCCACAGGGGTTCCCTTATCTTACATCAAAGAATCGTATAATCGGGGCATGGCCGCCTGGCGCACGGGGCACAGGCCAGGAGCCACTCAGCAACAATGGGGCTATGCGCGTGTGCACTCATTTCTTCTGTGCGGAAAGACGTATCAAACTACTGATTCCGATATTGCCCGCGAGGCCAAGGAGGCGTCAGCAGCGGCTAAAGCGTGGTGGGCAAAGACATGTTAGAATGGAGCGTATTGCAGTAACATTTACAGGGCGTGTAAAGGCCTGGGAAGGACAGCTGGAGTATCTGAGAAGCCTGAAGCAGCTGCGCCTGCCGGTTGATTTTTTCTGTTCGGCAGGATGTTACAAGGAGGATTTCGACGCCTTTGTGGCTGCCCTGGATGTTGCGGCTAGCGAATACGTGACGTATGCCACAGATCTCCCTATTGACTCGTATCCGCGTCTGGGTTGTGGGACGCGCCCGTATAATATTTTTAGTCAGACGTTCCACATGAAGAATGTGGGGCGACTGATTAAAGAGCATGCGGCTAAGCACGGCTATACCTACAAGGCGATTATACGTTGGCGGGTGGATCTGATTTGCCATACACCCTTTCCTATGGTCTGGCCGATTCCCGCCAATACCGTGTTTATTCCACACGGCGACGATTGTGGTCCAGGAATAAATGATCGCTGCGCATATGGAGACGCAGAAACTATGTTGAAGCTCTATGATCTCCATGACTCCATGCAGGGCTTCGGAGAAGCTGGGGTGCCACTGCAGGCAGAACTATATCTGCTGAAGCATATCGAGGCCACGGGTATCCAGACACAACGCTTCGATCTCAGCACGGCGTTTAACGATGGGCGCTTTTAAGTCACAGCCACCGCGCTAGAACCGAAACACGGGTAGCTCCTGATAGCGCTCTGTAGGCACAGGATAGTCGTGCCGTGTCTGATCACGGAGAGTGACCCAGAATGTGCCATTTTGAGATCCCTCCAGTTTCCACTGAACAGGGTCGCCCCCAACTCCTCTATCAGGATTTGCGGTCGTCCACGTGAACCCATTTATTAACATTGCATAGGGGAAGGCAAAGATGATGGCCTTCTTATTTATGTCGCTAAAGCCGCGACGGAAGCCAGGCCCTACAAGATCCCCTACATCCCCTACCCAGCTCCCCATAGGGTTTGTTACCTTGGCAAATCTGAGATCAACTTCTACCTGACCTGTTAAGAAACGGAACTTGCCTACATCCACGGTCGGATTCGACGGGTCGCGCGTTTTGACCGCCCTGAAGCGGATATATTTATAACTCTGGGATTTGCCTGGCTGTAGGAGGGATTCATCCGCAATATCTCTTGGACCGTATAGTTCTGTTGGGGTAGCTTCCGCTCGAAGAGGTTCTTTAAAGAGATTATCTAAACCAGGTCCTCCACGATTACGGGCCATATCGAGGCCGAAGGATTTCGTATTGAGAGGAAAGGTAGATTCTGTCACCTGCACGGGAGTGCCATAGTTCATGAAGGCCTCTTTGCCAGGATTGACATAGTTTATTGTTGTTGCGCAGGCCCCAGGCTGATTCCACTGGTTTCCAGCAAACGGTAGGATATCTGTTGTACCTGTGCGATTTTTGTAACCTTTGGCTGGTTTCACCCCATAGCAGTTTGCTCCTGCGGTAGTTCCCTCTGATCTTTTCACTGTTGTGCCGTTAGGAAAAAACACTCCAGAAACATCTGCAACAACACCCTTGACGCTCCAGTTAGCACCTGCAGTTGCCGCATCAGTAACTTGTTTCAGTGTTGCTACAACTCCCCTATAATAGTCGCATGTATCTACAGCCGTTTTCTGTGTTAGACTACTACTATCTATTCCATATACTTCTTCACATGAGGCAGATGATGGTGTGTAGTTTTTTTGATTTATGACATAGTCTGCGGGAGATGAAGGGAGTATAGGATTCATAGCAGTTATCTTGAATGTACATGTGGCCGTATCAGGAGCCAACGTAAATCGCATGCCCGCTGTGCTGGAAGATCCTATTTTATATCCTGTGCCTAAGGGAACTAATGTATCTTCCTGATAAGTCATATCGCAGGTAGTGGCATTGAGTGTTCCAACGCGGAGCACGGTATTAATCTGTTTCGTATGATTCACCTTCGATTTATAAAAGGCGAGCATATTGTTCATTACTGCAGTGTCGCTGCACTTGGCTGTACATCCTGCGCCAAGTGTAGCTATATCACCTACTGCTGATACCGTATTTTCGCGGTATGAAGTGAGAACAGATACCGAGTTTAACGCAGCATCACTTATAGCACTAGTTATAGTATCGAATGATGTTGTTAAATCAGGCGTATTAATATCTGTAATAAATGTCGCATAGTCCATGGGTTTGTAGAGAAGGGGTGTATTATCTTGTATAGTAGTTCCTGAGCCTCGGCCATCCGATCCATTGAGCGAATAGCTGCAATCAGCTAGATTCGTAGAAACAGAAAGAGCTAGTGTAGTTGTGTATATTTTTGATAGATCTTTTACCGGACAGTTTTCCTTACATGGGACCTCTTTTCCTTTTTTATCATAGGTAAAACTGCCCTTTATGACCTTTTTTCCCGCCCCGTTTTCAGCCTTTACATTAAAGTTTATATCAACTTCCACGTCACACTGATAGGGATCTGCTGTATACGCCTTAGTTACTTGCAGAATACTACCAGGTAGTGAGGCATCTTTATTATATTGGTCCACGAGACTATAAAGAACATTTAAATCTTCACATGTAGTGGCAGGACATGTACCATCCAATGTATCGAGAATATTATTTGCGGGAAGAGGCTGTTGTATTACGATAGGATCAATACCATCAATCGTTTGGGCCTTACGTATAGTTGTACCCCCCCTAAGAGTAATACCACTGTTTATATAGTCATACTTTGCCCCTGCCACATCAAGAGGACCATAGCCACCATTATTATAACTTGCATTTGCGCCTGGGTTCGCCGCACAATAATCTTCCGTGCTGAAGATATAGTTTGGAATTTCTGCAGGGCATATTAATCCCATACCGTTATTCCAGCCGTTTTTCACAAAATCCGTTATAATTTCATTTTCATTTGAACTGTCTAAACGTGGTGATACCGTATTTTGCCACGCGGTAGTATCAAAAACACAGGCGGGGACCGTATCTGTCTCATAAAAGATAACTCCAGAAGGATCTATATTGATTGTATTCGAATACCAATCGGTAGTGTTTACTTTGTAGCTAAAGAGGGCATTGCGAGTGATATCAGTGAAAGTATCACTCACTGGCACATTACTTGCGTCGCTCCACAGAGTTTCTGTCCACGTAATCGCGCATTGAGTTGGGCTGACTTGCACGGCCCCTATGATTTGATTTACGTGAACAGTTCCTAGAGTAGTATCCATACTTGGGGCGCCAGCTGGGCCAGTGTAAGTTTTTCCATTGGAGTTTAGTCGTCCCAGAAGAACAGATTGTAAATCGGTCTGGGTAAGATCAATGTAGTCATCCATTATTCTACGAAGTGTAGTGCTATCTTCACATGGCAAGGCTTCAGGCACATTTTTCGTATAAACTATAGTTGGTGTATAGTTTATTGCGCCGGCAGCTCCTCCTGTCGCAACTTGGACCCCACAGTTGAGTTCTGGAATAAAGGATGTTACTGCGCGACTATCCAACGTAAATCCGGTTATAGTGAAAGCTGCAGTCTGTGTTGAATACGTATAGAAAAATCTTCCTACAACGCCACTAACTGGTGGAAGAGTATTTCCTGATTGCGTGCTCTGTAACTCTGCAACATTTGTCTCATAGTCTGATTTAGCCTCATCGAGAATATCCTGTGATACATTTGACGCACGAATCTTATGATATGTTGCTTTTAATACGGCTATTTGAGCCTGTATTTTGGTGATATCTGCATGCTTTGTCATGTCGAAGCGGACGTCGATGATTGTTCCGCCGATAGTAGATATATCATAGATTTGGCTCATGATATAGTTGCCACCCATTGCCTCATAGAAGGCTTGGGCAATCTTATCCAGGATATAGTTATTCGTCACATCAAGTGAAATCGGGCTGTTATACACCGTAGGTTGCATTTTCTTGACTGAGTTCTTAATGAAGGTCATATCAGAGTTAATATTAAACCCTGGGATGCCCAGATTATCGAAGTCGGCCTGGTGGACTAGACTGTTGGATGTCTTCTTGTGTTGAAGGAAACGGATAATACGATTGTATATCCAAATTTGAACATAGTCGCGAGTGGGGCCTGGTAATAACCCTAGCATATCAGTGGTAAACGGTGTACTACAGTTTGTGGCGTTAGAGCTCTGATTTCCCGCTACTACATTAAATACGTAACTACCCTTTTGAACGGATTGCACAATCTCTTGCTTACAGAACTTTCTATACCCAGTTTCTGCGCGCATATAGGGTTTCAAGTCGGCATAGGAAATATTTAAAAAGTAACCAATATCTGCTTCAGATCCGAGGAAGATTTTTGAGCACAGGTCGATTGACTTCTTCATATCATCCTGGGCTTCTGTAGAAATGCTGCCGAAAATCTGTACATTGCTATACAATCCCTTGAGTTGATCCTTGTTCGAGTTGCCATCCTCCAGAATCAGATTCCAGGGTGCGTTTTCTAATGCGGAGTAAAGTGTAGCATTTTTATAGGAGCCATAGTTAGTTATTAATGAGTCTGGGGGATTTGATACGCCACACTTAGGTGCTTGTCCTGTGCGGCCACCTTGTTTACACCCATATGGGTTAAATACGTTATTCATCTCGGCGTCGAGTTGACTCACGCTATATATTTTACTAACGTCAAACATTTTTTCGATCTTTTCACCGCACGTATATTGTCCAACCGCGAAGCCAAGAATACTAGCAGCATCCTTTTCTAGAATAATACATTCTGGGATGAGCGTAGGAATCTGCTTACTAATCGAATCATTTAGCTTTGGCATAGTAGAGTTTTTCTGCAGCGTTTTAACATAGTTGTAGAGTTCATTCACGTCAGGAACCTGCATTGTACTTGTTCCGTAATAGGCTGGTACACTAGTATCGCTATACTGTGACCAGCGATTGAGGTTAAAGGGGGCCACTGTCGAGGCAGTTCCATTTGTTGGTTTTATACCGAAGCAGTTTATCGCGGTCTTATTAACTTCTACTTCAACACTATTGATTCCTGATTCATTAGGGTTACTCAGCATATATTCCTTTTTTTCCCTACCAGAAACAAGTGTCCACGCACCAGTCTCCCACTTAGCCCCAGCGGCCTTTGCATTGCTCACCTGCCCTGTTGTGGCAACTGTTGCACCAAGTGTGCCACATATGATATCCAACTCTTCTTTTTTATAGAGCCCAGTCACCAAGTACACTTCGGGCTGTGGAGTATTGAGCGGCATTAAAAGAGGATTTTTTACTCCCTGGGAGGGTTCGCTAAGCGTGGGAGTGATATTGATCGAGTTCGGAAATGTGATCGTTTGAGTTACATCTTCATAGGGAAATATCATGGTGCGCTTAATAATAAACTCTTGACCCACAAGAACCATGATATCACAGTTCATACCCTGGGATCGGATCCGTGGGTTACTAGTATCAGGCTTAGTAGACGATGATTGATATTGATCAGTCAGGCCTAAGGTGTGGGCAGAACCCTCTCCAGAATAAATCACTTGACTGATTTGATGAACATCACCAAGATCTACTTCCCAAAAGTCATTTTCATAAGAACCTCGAGCCGAAGTCCATACATTTCCCAGTCCGATCCTGGGAGTCGAAACCCCATCTACTGTGGCATAAGCTGGGGCCGAACCAGTAGCAGTGCCTGAAACATAGATAGGCCTGTTCAGCGCGATATTATTGCCATTCATATCGATCACTTGAATCTGTGAAATGGTCAACCGTCCATCTGCTGTAGGCGAGGGCGTAATGCGAACGAACTGCCCCTGTGTCGTTGGGATCTCCTGCAAATACTGTTCAACGGTGAAATAGTCTAACATGCCCTCCTTTATAGGTTTACGAAGCTGCACAGCCCATATAATGTACACTAGGAGTATGATGATTAATACTCCTAAAAGAGTATAGATCAACCAACTCATCCTATTTCAACAACGGATTTTCAGAGACCAGTACTTACGAGGTCCCAGTCAAGGTTTTAATAGTATTAATGACCTTTCTTATATTTGATAGCTTCTCAGCATCTGTCATGAGAGATATATCAGTACCGCTCGATGATAGAATCGAGTTAGTTATATATTGCAGTGTATCCGGAGATACATAATATGGTGACATCTGATTCAGTTTAGACAGCAGTGCCTCTGTATCTATAGTACCGGTGTCAGTGGGAGAAAAGAGAATAGGTGCACCCTCACATCCTAATAGTCTATAGGTCGTATTAACCGTACCAATATTATTAGATATATCTATAAAGCCAGTAGAGGTTAATACGGTATTCACATTATCGTATTTTGATAGGAGGGAATATACAGGAGCCTCTTGACTGGCTAGACTAATGCATGCGGGAGAAGGATTTCCAGTGCATGCTGCAGTGTTTGTAGTTTGATATGCCATATTTTCATCACGGAATAATCCCATTTTTGTTGCTGAGTTATTAAGATCTTTCATAGAGGAAATCAGCTTATTATATTGTAAAGTGTACTTACTACGTGCCTCATCTAGATTTGCACACGAGTTCGCTTTTGGATCTACCCCTTCAGGAAGACGAGTATAAACATTTTTGCTTAACCCATTTTGCAGATCGTCGTACTTATTGAACAGCGCATTGCGTGCCCCACTTATATCAGTCCCATATTGCGACATTGCATACATAGAAATATATTTAGAAAATTTAAGTGGCATAAGATCATTCGAATCGTTCGGATCCGGGTCGCTCACTTTAGCAAGAGCTGCGAGTGTGGTTGGATCTTGCTTATTCACTCTATCTAATATCAACCAGAAACTATCACCCTCGAATCCCTCTCGTTCTAGAGGGTCAAAATACCATAGAAGAAGGACTGAGCATATTACAGCTAGTCCAAATATTAGTATATATATCACCATCCTATGAAGTGCTTATAAATTCACTGGGGTTTCATTCACTCGCGAGCTCGGATTAGTATTATCATAGTTGAATAAATAGGGTAGTGTGATTTTCGCACCATTTATTTTTGCAGTTATAAGACCAGTTATTGAGTCTTGTGTAGTTGTAACTTCTTGGGGATCTGCTTCAGCGGTAGTATTCAGTGTAAAGCTGCATTTAGTTGTGTCCATGGTAAACTTAGCAGTAATATATGTTTGAATAGCAGTACTAGTCTTTTGTTTCTGCGTTTTAGGATCTGTGAATGTTACATCTTTTGTCATGAGGTATTCACATGTAGACGCTCCATTTGGAAAACTCTGAAGAACACTTGTAAAGTTCGGAATCTTCCCGTTGGCCGCGGTGGAGTTCATTTTTGTTTTTACACTAGCAAGAAGAGTAGGATCGCGACAGTTTATTTGGCAAGATGGGATTTTGAATGGGGATGTAATCACAGATGAAGAGGACATAACACCTACAGGATTTTCTGTTACATCCTGTATGACCGATCCTGGCGCTACCTGAAATACACAGTTGCCGGTATTTTGCATAGTGAAGCGTTTAATCATTGTGCTATTTTGAGAAGAAGTAGGGGGGTAAATGAACTCATCATAGGAGTTGTAGAGGTTCGTAAACATTACATCACAGGTATTTGCGCCAGAAACACCCGCCTTAGTGATCTGTGTCATTAAGTTTGTCTCTACCCCATATTCATCTGATGCGACGGAGTTTTTGGAGTTATAGTAGTTTGAGATAGACGTTAAAGTGGCTGGATCACGGCAGTTAGTATTTTCACACCCAGTTAGTTTTAGAGTTGCTGCCGCATAGTTCACGATATTAGATACTGTAGTATTTGCGTCAGTTATATCCTTATCTAATGTCCCAAGAGGATTGTTTTTCTTGACATCGCCTACGATTGTATTATAGAGGTCCACGATGGAGTTAGTGATATTTTTGAAGGACATTATTCCTCCTGAAGTATCTATACTGTTTAGCAGGGGGGTAGTATCTTGGATGAAGCTAAAATCTGAGTTGAGCCGTGAATAGCTAAATGCACAGGAAGTAAAGTTACTGATAGTAAAAGTAGTGTTGTTGCCTTTTAGGGTAGTTGAATAAATCACAGCAGCATTTACATCAGTTGAGCCGAGTATTTCTACTGAGACCTGATTATAGCTAGTTCCTGCCACTCCATATATTATAATAGAGGATATCTCGGAACTGATACCCAGATCCACCATTATACTCATGTCGCTGTATAATCCGCTCGACCAATAGGAGGGCGCGGATCTCTCTGATAGAGTTCCATCAGTTACTAAAGATGAAATACCGTATGCCGCAGGATTCATTGACTTTGTGTCATTTATTGTTGCAAATGTCTTTTTCTTCAGGGCCACATTAACCCCTGCCGCATTTTTAACCACGATTTGCGATATTTTAAGAGGATTTATTTCTGCAGTCTTCGCTATTTCTCCCGTTGGGAGAGTATCCGTTTTTTGTGCCGTTGCGGCAGTTTCGATTGCATTCACGCGTACATATCTACCATAGATTACTGAGTTCGGTTTTGTCACTTGCGAGCTGGCAGTAAAACTGATATTCTGTTTACTTATAAACTTGTTATTTCCCTCATACTTGATGATTTCTGCCTCATAGTCGCAACGGTCCGCCTTGGGTGTAAAAGCCTTCGTGACTTTTATAATCTGGGGACGATTGCCACTGCCACTGCCACTGCCACCACTGCTACCACTATTATAGCTTGTAATCATGGCCTCGATCTGATTTTTATCCGCACAGCGGGTGGGGCAGCCACTTCCGAGATTTACTTCTTTGGGTAGAGGACGTGGGATCTCGAATGGCTTGACAGGCAGCTTTTGTAGAATCATCTCTGTAGAGAAATCTACCTTCACAACCCTACTGGATGATTCTGTGAGTAACTCTTTCACAGGAAGTTCAGTCGCTCCATTCGCGGATAGTATCTGAATGCGCGTACCAATATCATTCGTCGGCGATGCTATATCGAGCTGTCCGATAAACATGATATGCTTGATATAATAGATTTGCCCCAGATCAATCTCAATATAGCTTGTTGCTTTCGTACTTCCGCCAATCCAGACGCCTTCCCCAGCTGAACGGGATGCTATTGTTCCGTCTACAATAACGTTAGGTGCACCAGATCCTGCAGCCGCCGTTGCATTTGTAAACACTGGTCGAGAAAGTGCCAGATTAGTACCAGTCGAGTCATATACGCAAATCTGGGACAGGCGTATATATCCATCGCCATTTTGAGAGGGGCGGATACGCACATATCGGCCCTGTACTGTCGATGTTGAGCTCACATTGCGTGTCGGATAAACCATGCGTTTTGTATTCACATCATAATAGCTGCGAACGGGATAAAGCGACATGTCCGTGATGAACGTATCCGTTGGCGTAAATACGCATGTACTTGTATCATTCTGATCATACTTGAGAACAACTTCCTTCACTGTCGTCACAGCACCTTCTGAGTTATTTTCAGGATTATAGCTGGTAGTATTAAACTTATAATAGCAGCCATCCTTTCCACGCGGCTCAATCGCGGTGATACTCTTAATATGTACACCACTATTATCTTTATGATACAAGTCGACCGTGTTACGCAAGATAAGTGGGTGTGAGCAGAGGAGCTCAGTAGTATTTACCTTACCGCAGAAAGTAATATTGGGTACATATCCATTATTATCGCGGGCTCTACATTCATAAATAGGACCATGGTCAACTTCAAAGTTATCATTATTCGTGCTAACTGAGAATATTGCATCACCCTTCTCTACACTACCCGAGACTGGCCCCACGACTGCGTTTTCAACTGCCGCGCCCACTGGTACTTTGATATTCAATGCTTTATTCATGAAGTTTGTAATTGCTACGCCGGCAAGGCCGCCTGCCACTGCGCCTACCACTTGCTGAGCCATTGATGGTTGGGCGCTCCTATCGATTCTCACACCACCTGATTTCCCCCGTTTAATAGGAGGGACCGCCCCTACAAGTAGAGTAGCTGCGGTTGTTGCGGCAGATACTGCGAAAGTTTCTTTAGAGAACTGCACTCTATCAGTATTTTTAGGACGAACGTTATATATTTTTGGTAAAGACATAATGGGATCAACACCTGGATCTGTTGAATAGGCCATAGCATTAGGTGCTGTATAATCGGAGTTTGTGCAACCGGTCACGGTGAAATGACCATCAGGATCTTTGGGCCAGGATTTTTTGTATAAGCTCGGATTGGTCGCGGCATTGGCGGCCAGTATTGCCGCACTGGCGGCATCAATATTAATGAAATAGAACCGCCTGTAACTCACCTGATTTCCTGGATCGTCAGGATAGGTTGTGCCTAGACTTTCCTCATAATCGCCTCCTGTTACCGGATTAAATATGACTGTCTTTATCTGGCATGCAACATCACAAGAGAGTTCAGAAGATGCTGTTACACCGTAGAACTGGACGATATATTCGTAGCTGATTCGCCCACCTTCAATCTGTTGGGGGTGCAGGGTAGACTGGTCATAGTAGAACTGTGCCATGCGGTCGAGCATAGTCTCGCTGCCAAAGTCGCACCAGGCAAAATCCAGTTCTTCTTTAGTTCTAGGGGGGTTGTAACCAGGATCGTAGGTCTTGATTGATTTGGGAATCATCGACTGGCGCGCATAGGTCCCAACATTTCCCCAACAGACTCCCGCGACTTCGTGAAATCCAGGGCGGCACCATTCGCGGCACAGGGCCCCTACATCTCTATCATTTCCACAACCCCCCCAACATACTCCTGCCACGTCGTGGGGGGCATCGCCCCCACATTTATGTCTACATAGGGCACCAATATCTTCAGTATTAGGGGCACACTTGTCCCAGCAGACTCCTAGAACCTCTTTTTTATCAGGAGCACAGTTATCTCTGCAAAGAGCTCCAACGTCAGTTTGGGTACTGCTACAGCTCTGCCAACAGACACCAGCTACATTACTCCAGTTACCCGATTTACCGTCCGCTATTGCCTTTCTTTGACAAAATGCATCACTATTTCCCGTGCAGAATACTCCCCAAGGTGTTTCATCGTTATCACACGTTCCTTGACAAAATAAGTCAGTTGATATATTCCATTTCTTGTCTTTAGGGCATGTGCTTCTGCATAAAGAAAGAGCAAGCTCATATCCATCTGCACACGTTTCACGCTCGTAAAAATGCCATCCATCCTTAATACCTCCCGTCCCTGTACAAGCTGTATTACATCCCCAATGTGAGGGATCCCAATCACCCCAGCATTTCGTTTCACATTTCAAATCATCCCAGCAATCGCCTATTCCACCGGTTAATGAACTATCCCTCAATCCTTGAGGACATGGTTTATAAGATGGGGTGGTTACTTTGCGCACACTAGAAATTACTCTTGTTCCTATAAAAGTGGCTTTCGGTTTTGTATCAGGGACCATCGAGTACTTTACATCAGTGACAGGTACATAACTCTTCTTTACATAGGTTCTCGGAACATACGTGCTGATATTGCACAACATATCTACGTCTGAAGATGTCCAAGTACCTTCCTGACATGGTTCTCGTGCAATGCCTGCAACGATTGGCCAACCAGGTGGTACTCCGTCTGCAAAGCTCGTACTATCGCCGCGAGGAGTCTTATCAGCAGGCCAGTTATGTTTACTGATGGATAGGGAGGAATCTGAAAAATAGGGGGGGATATATAGGGCATTTTTCATGTGCGGAGTTCCATCAGGACTGTAACATACATAGGGGCCAAATACATCCATCAAACTTCCAATGGGGCAGAAGGTGGAAAACAGGAAATACAGAGATTCATCTGTTATTATCTGGTCTATGGGCAAAGACCCTGATGGGCACACACCGCCATTTGCAAGCGCCTTATCAAGCAATGACGGAAGAAGAATCATTAAGAGTATAGTGAGAACCTGGCATACAGAGTCAAGGACCGTGTATGCTGCAGTCATCGCTGCTACTATGGCCTCAAGAACGGCAAGTATCCCTGCTGTCACTACAGCGGCAGCAGTGCAAGCAATATTCATTATGGATAAGATAGTATAGATAACTCCTTCTGAGATCGCAAGCCTTTGTATAAATTTTGTAAGCGCTTTAGTAAAAAATGCGTTCATACGTGCTCCAAGTTTCTTCGCCATCTCTGTTGCTGCCCGTGCACCCATCTTTAATCTTGTCGCCATGGTAACTTTTTTAGGAACCTTTTCCCCATTTGCGGCAATAGCCTTGCCCATCTTTGCATCATCAGCTACAGATGCAACCTTGGTAAGTTTTTCTTCGGATGTTACCGAAAGTGCTTTGCTTTCCCTCTTAGCTATTGCATCGGCTTCCGCCTGTTTAAACTCAGTCACTGCTTCATTAACTGAGTCTATCTCGGCATTTATTCTTTTCAATACACGATCATTTGCCTTTATTTCATCAGATACATTCCCTAACGCTGCAAGGCGAGCGGCCTTACCCTTTTCAAGCCTTGCAAGTATTTGCTTTTCCATAGCAACTTTCCAGCGTTTCTCTATTAGGTCAGAGGCATAACTAACTGCCATCTGCCCTGCCACCGTTCCTACAGCATCTGATACCTGAAGAAACATTGCGGCCCCAGGACTGTTCGCGCTTATGTTAAAGAGTACCGAGTTATATAGGGGGTTGTCACCAGTTGTATCAATATTCGCCGGATCCGATAAGAGAGCTTCATGATACGATTTCATAAAAATACTTTTTGATGCATCTTCCGTAACGAGTCCCCAGACGATATCACTTTGCAGGTACGTGGAGTTGTCAGCATCCCACGGAATGCTGCTTATAGCTCCTGCGTCAAATGTGGAAAGCATTGCACCATAGTTAGGGAGATCTGGTGGGGCCACTTGCAGCTCGTTTAACATAGAAACCATACTAGGATTTGCCTTCAGATTATCATCATCATATTTATCATAGAAGATGTCCATCACGCTGCGTTTAAAATAGATTGACGGACCTACATAAACAGGGAACGTACGAGTTACCTTTGGCTTTGCCTGGAATCCTTCT
>Ga0214919_10004121_pt1 | contig 21401 bp, 8 predicted proteins | sample LL1503_MetaG_FD_177994 | JGI IMG/M metagenome (GOLD analysis project Ga0214919, IMG submission 177994) | Freshwater microbial communities from Lake Lanier, Atlanta, Georgia, United States - LL-1503 | ecosystem: Environmental > Aquatic > Freshwater > Lake | place: USA: Georgia | collected 2015-03-15 | reverse complement strand
TGTTAAAGGCTGCTGTTTGGTAACACGCAAGACCTGTTGGTGCTGCCGCTTGTGTTCCACTTGTTACCCATGCACAAGTTGTTGTGTTGAATGTTGCTGACTCATAACATGCAAGTGTTGGTTGTGCTGGTACTGCCGTTACTGTTACTGTTGCAGATCCTGAGTTACCTGTTCCTGTGCCTCCTCCTGTAACAGATACAATAGAATAGGCGGAAGTTGCTGTTGGGCTTACAGGAATACTTACTGGACTTGCACTGGTTGCTGAATAATTATTTGTTCCATCTGTTAGTGTTACTGTATAAGGAGATGTGCCTCCTGTTACTGCTACACTTAAGTTTGTAGAAGTACCTGAACAAATAGTTGCACTACCACTCAAAACTGATGCTGTAGGACCTGATGCCGCATTTAACAATACACTAAAAGTTGATGTACTAGCATGACTTAAAATTAACCCCGCAGGAGAAGCAGGGTTTGTTGTAGTATAAGAAACAGATGGTGTAGTTGCCCCATAAGGGTAACCAATTACTAAACTGTTTGTTTTTCCGGTACCTGTCGTAGGTTGTAACCACAAATTAGCATTGCTAGAAGTAGTCCAATTAGCAGTATTGCTGATTCGGTAAGTTCCTAAAGTTAGACTAGTACCTTGTGGCATGTCAACACCTTGAGCACCAGAAAGTGATGCCGTAGCAAGCCTAATATGCCCAGTGGTTGCAACATTAATAACGTTCGCAGGCAAACTCGATAAGTATGCACTTCTACCTCCTACATAAGTTGCGCTAATTGTTCCACCATTTATTATCGCCGTACTAAAATTAATACCGGTTGAAAACCCTCCAAATCTAATTCCTGCGCTTGGGTTTGTTGCAGTAACTGTTAGTTCAACATCCATAGTATTAGCTGTTGAACTTACTGAAGCTATGCTCATAGTAAATTGTGTCTGAGAACGCAAAGAATAGCTTTCTAAAACCAACATAAAAAGCAAAAAACTCTTGAATATAAGGGAGTTCACTCTTATGATTAAACCTCTGGTAGAAATTTTCATATTAAAACATTTAAATTAAAACAAACTTGAAATATTTTTGCAATAATAATCAAAATGCTTAAGGATTCTTAAGCATTTTGATTATATAACTATTAATAAATTAAAAACAATATATTAACATTTAAAATCTGAACATATGTTTTTAATAAGGACGCTGCGTATATGTACCTTGATTTGAGTTAAAGTCATAAACCGCGTAATCAGTAGCATCAACGTATGCATCTCCGTTTAAGTCTCCATCTAGCATATATAAGCCTAGGTAACCTGATGAATAAGTATCAGCTTCATAAACTGAATAATCTTGGTTATCTAAATAATCATCCCCATTTAACTCGCCTAACCAAACTCCATATAAGCCAGAAGCAATTGTATGCATTGGAGTAATTGAAGGATCGCCATCATTATATGCATTTGAAGCATTTGAAGCAAAGCTCAATGTAGACGAAGATGTCAATGTGATAGGGTTTGCGCTCCATAAAGGATTTGAAGCTCTATGATTCACAACAACATAGTATGAGCCAACTAATGCGCCTAAAGGAAAGACACAAAGAGCCGAACCATTTCTTTGCAATATAGGCGAAACACTATAAGCTGCAACCTCAAGATTAGAAGGGGAACGCAATTCAACTGTTATTACGTCAACATCTGTAGCTGCACCTGGAGCTTGAGATCCAGACTCCAAAAGGTTAGTATATCTAGCAGCTCGCATTGATGGAGGATTTGACGTATTTATGTAATAACCATCCAAGAAAAGCTGAAGAGCAATAGATGGAGGATAAACACAAGCAGAACAAGAGTTCCAACAAACCATAGGTAAAACTACTGACGCATATGGAAGAGTTATACTACCTGCCGTCAATGAAAGTGTACGATTTGTATATCCCCAGTTTGTAACAGTACATGATGAACCTTCAACAAGGCTTTCCTGACCATCCCAACCGTTGTAAGTAAACTTATACTCATAAGGGCCATTTGGCAATAAAATTGTAGTTTCCCAAATTGTACCACCTACGTTTGTCATCGTATTACAAGCTCCACACCATCCATTGAATGAACCATTTACAGCTGGTGTTACTCCTGCTGGAGCACCACTTAAGCCCATGTCAACTTGGAATTTAACTAACGATTGTGGTCCACAAGCAGAACAAGAGTTCCAACAAACAAGTGGAAGAACCATATCCGTTGTGCCAATAGCTAAAGGTCGATTTGTATTCCCCCAGTTAGTTACAGTACAAGAAGATCCTGCAAGAAGGTTTTCTGCACCATCCCATCCGTTGAATGTAAACTTATACTCATGATTTGAGTTTGCAGGTAATGGAATTGTTAAAGACCATACTGAACCGCCTATGTTTGTCATAGGATTACAAGCTCCGCACCAATTGTTGTACGTACCATTTACATAAGGAATAGCTCCTGCTGGCGCATTACTTTGAGCCATATCTACTTGGAAAGTAACTGTAGGCTGAAGAATCGTTAAATTTAACTTTTGCGTTACACAGTTTGTTATCGATCCTGAATAAATTCCTGATGCTGTATACGTTTGCCCGTTGTCAGGCCAAGTATATGAATAAGTTGCTGTAACAGGGGTTGTAATTGCAGTATTAGCGACAACATTTACAGATACAGCGTTAGACACAACAGGAGTTTGAGAATAACAAAGAGCATTTGTGCTATAACTTACAGTTACAACATCTGTGCTACTTAATGCTGAGCTAGTATATGTTGTACCTGTTGCACCCGCAATAGGCGATCCATTTAATCTCCATTGGTAAGGAGATGGAGGAGCACAATTTGCCGCAAATGTAGTAAGGGTTGTGCCACTCAAAGTAGAACTAAGATAAGGCATGCTATATATTGTTGTACCTGAAGGATTAACAATGTTTATTCCAACCTCACCAGCATATGAACCTGCTGTTGTCCATTTTAAAGAATAGCTGATACCAGATTCTAATAAAACGGATTGTACTGTACTATAGCCAGATGCAAGAGTAAGCGTAGCTACTACTGTAGTGTCTCTCAACACTTTCATTATAGCGCCATTCCAGCCATCACCATATGAATCTAATATATTGAATGTATAGTTACAGAATGTTGGAGCCGCAAGATTTGAAGGACTACCACTTGCCGTGAAAGTTACAGGAGCGCCCTGACAAACAGAACTATTGTCTGAAGAGGCAACTACTGTAGGTATTAAAGCAGGGGTAATAACTAAATTAGCAGGGCTAGAAACTACCGTTGATGAAAGACAAGGGGAAAGTATTTTAACGCTTGCAGTAACAGTATCACCAGGACTTAGAGATGAAGTTGTGTAGGTTAAAGCGTTAGCCCCTGCCACAGCTACTCCATTCACCTGCCAAGCAATTGTTGAATTAGCCATAAGAATCTGGGAAGATGAGCAGTTTGGCGAAATCGTTGTTAAGGTTGTTTCGCTCAAGTCCGGATTACCAAAGCCACTAAATGGCATATTATAGATTGTATTACCTGAAGGATCAACGATGTTTATTCCAACCATATAATCATAGTAACCGGAAGAGTTACTTGGTGTGTTCCATTCTAAAGTATAGCTGATGCCAGACTGCAATGCAACTGTTTGAGCTTGACTATAGCCAGTTGTAAGGTCAAGCGTAGCTACTACTGTAGCGCCATTCATTACACGCATTTTAGCGCCATACCATCCAAGAGACCAGTTTGCGAGTTTATTAAAGGTATAGTTACAAGCTGGGGTAAGAGCACCTTCATTTGCTATGTTTGCAGTAAAAGTAACTGACGTTCCAGGGCAAACTGTTGATTCTGGTGAAGAAACAGCAATTGTTGGAACAGCAACAGAGTCCATTGATATACTCACTGGAGAAGTATAAGAAGCAATTGTGTCAGCACAATAGAAGACACCTAAACGATAAAGAGAAGATGAAGTTTGTGTAGCCGAAACGCTAGTAGAATTTGTTGCACCGGCAATATTAACCCACGTTGAGCCATTGTTAACTGAGCTTTGCCATTGGTATGACAAGTTATTTGACATCCCAGATACTGAACCGTTGATAGTCATTACCTCTTCTGGACAAGCAAGCAAATCTGTAGCAGAAATTGAAACTTGGCTCATGGAAAACTCACCAACAGTAACTTGACCTAAAGGTACAACACAACCGCCTACACCTGCATATCTTACAGAAGCATTGTATGTCCCTGGTAGCGCAGCAACAGGAGAAGAAGTAGACCATGTAGTATCTGTTAATGAATACTCATACATGTTGTAGTGGATATCTACATTATCAATGAAGTGACCCTGATTTAAACCACCTGTTCGTGCAGAAAATGCGTGTTTCCAAGTAGATTTATCAGCAGCAAGGTAAGAAGCTGGAAGCTGTTGATTAGAAACCGAAAGGGCTCCATTTAACCACATGCTTAACTGACCTGCAGAATTTACCTTAATTGTTACGTGAGTTGTTGCACCAGCCGTAGCCGTAGAACGCCAAGCAACATTATCGCTGTACGAAATAACACCACTTGATGAAGTTGTTTGATTCCAAATAGGACAGTTGTACATTAAATAGACACCTTCAGCATTTGCTCCATTTGTGTAAGCATCAAATGCTAACTTTAAAGCAGAACCAGAACCATTTTCAGGTTGTGTTAATCCTGGAAGAACGGTAGTTCCTACTACTGTAGACCCTAATCCTGTAGGCAAAGCAACTACATCTGGACCATAACTATAGCTTAAACCATCAGCAGGAGTAGATGAACCACCAGATGTGGTTTGAAAGTCAAAGTCAATTTGGTAGGCATTTGATGATGCTCCAGATAAGTTTTGAATCAACAAACCTCCATTTTTAGCGTTTGCTGCAGAAGTCAAACGAAGACGTCCGTTATTAGTAATAGCAGCATCGTTACCAGCAAGCGATACGCCAGCAGGAAGCGTTGAAGAGCTGAAGTTTGATGCAAAAACCGTTCCAGCACCAAAAACATTAAATGCAACTGTGCCTTCTAAAGAAGCACATGAGGAAGCAATTGTAGCAAGGACAGAGCCCGTAGGCGCTGGATAAACAACAACGTTTATTGAAGTTGTCATAGACCAACAACCAGTTACAGAATCTAATGCTGCAACATAATATGTTCCAGATGCTGATGCTGTAAAGTTTGATGTTGTAGGATTTGTATTCACAGTTCCTAAAGGATTTGTTCCTTGCCAGTAATATGCAGCTCCAGCAGGACTTGGACCAACCTGAAGTGTGCTCGAATTACAATAAGGCGAGCCTGATAAATTTGTAATCGCTGTTGGAGGCGTAATTATTGGGAAAGTATTAATTGTAATTGAAGATGCAGAAGACCATTGATTAAACTCAGATCTATATGCTCTAATATAGTATGTTCCATTTCCATTTACAAGCCACGTACTAGCGCTATTTGAAAGACTAGTTCCTGTTGCAGAAGTTTGCCAGTAATAAGCAACACCTACAGGAGGTGTGCCAACCATAGAAATTGTATCTCCTAATGAACAGACTCCAAAATTAGTTGCAATAGGTGATGCAGGAGGCGTTAGAGGGGCAATAATGTTTACCATATAATCTTCAATTTCACCATAGGAAGGAGAATAACAAGGAAGTATATTGTCTCCAGCAGTATATTCAACGTTGGCAATTCTCATTCTAGTTAAACCAGTAAGAGATGTTAAAGGCGGAGTGAAAGAAGCAGAAACAGTAGAGGCAGGAACACATGAGATATTATAAGCAGAGCCATTAGACCAAACTCTCTCTCCCACATCTGTAAAGGAGCCGTTGTGGTTGTAATCTATAAAGATTGCAGCTCCACTAGAATAATTATAAGAACCACAAGAACCTATTGTTAATGATCCACTTACAGGTTGTGCTTGAAATAAATTAGTTGCGGGAAGGGTCGAATAATTACCATATACTGCTGCAACAGAACCTAAACCTGGAGCAATTGTAGTACAAGTAGATGAATTATTTAACGATGAAAGCGTTACGTTGGTTATCTCCTCATCATAAATCCCACCAGTATTTGGCGTACAATAACATAGCATATAATCTTTCATTGCTATAGCTCGAGGTGAAGAATAAGTTATCTCACCCAAACAAGCTCTAATACCTACACGATAAGAGGTCGCAACGTTTTGAATCGGTGAAAATGTTGTATTTGTCGCTCCAACAACATCTAACCAAGTTAAACCACCATCAAGAGAACTTTGCCATTGATAAGATAAGCCATCAGTTGAACCAGTATAGTTGTGAGCAAGAGAAACAGTAGAAAGAGGACAAACAATCGAATCAGAAGATGTTGTAAGAACACCTGTAATAGGGGCATTCGAAAGAACAACCATGTTTACTTGTGCTGAACCCGGTTCACTTGCGCAACCTGTAGTTAAATTAGCATATGATATATCATAAAGCGTTGTTGATGTTGGAGAAACTGATTGTGTAAATATGTTTGTTCCGTTTGCAATTTGTGCGCCATTTGCCGTCCAAATTGTTGAGAAATCTGAAGGTGGAGCGAAACGCCATGCCTCACCTGTTGTAACCGTCCATGCGGAAGAAAGGCCTGTTGTTGGATTAGTTGGTCTACCTGGAGCAACAGCTCCTATAGTTTTGCTAGCATTTTGTAAACCAACAATGGCTGAGTTTGAATAAGATTTTGAATCAATATAAATTTCAACATAACCCGTAGTTTCATACAACTTAACAGATGCAGTAAACTGAGGATTAGCAGAATAGAAATTATAGTTGCTATACTTAAGATTAAACACGCGATTTGGTGCGTAACCTGAAGTCCAATATTTGATGCTTCCAGTGGTAGATGTTCCTGCGTGACCATCAGCAGCCATTAAAGCAATCACGTTCCCTGGATTAGAAGCATTAGGGAAATATGTCGGGCCAACAAAACTAAATTGACCTAATTGTCCAGGGCCAGTTCCGTATCCAGCAGGGGTGCCAAACATCAATAAACCATTTGTACCAACTGACAGATTACTGAAATTGCTGCCAAAATAATTGAAATTGAATCCTATTGGAATACCTGACCAACCACCATCATCCATGGTACCACCAGAAAGTGGTAAAACTGCAGTTCCGTTATTCATAATAACACCAGCATTTGCAGGTGGTACTTGAGAAACAAAAGGAACGCTTGTTACACTAAAATTACCAGCGCTCAATCCTGAATTGATCGTAGCAGCTGTTCCTGGACAAACACCAGAAGCAGAAGTGGTTACTGTTGCTGAAGGCAATGGGTATACCCCAATACTTTTAAAAAGCGTATAGTCAGCACAACCCGGAGCAGAAACTGTTAACTTAAAATCTGAAGTGTTTACAATCGATGTACTTGTAGGGTTTGCTGTTGTAGATGACAAACTAACGCCTGGAGTTAAAGATTCCCAAACAATTGATGCTGTGGGAGCAAATGGCGCTGCCTGTAATGATAAAGCACCACCAACACCACAGAAAACATCGTCAGAAGCAACGATCTGTGGGTATTGAATAGTAACAACAACTGGTGTTCTTTGGCTTTCACAAGCTCCAGTGCCAGCAGATACATAAAGATTTCCACAGGCAGAAGCAGTATAAACACTGTCAGTAACTGGTGAAAAGCCTAAATATGGTGTTGAATACCAATTATAAAATGTGCCAGCTACAGGACTTGATACAGCAAGTGTTATTTGAGCGCCGAACATTGCAGAAACAGCTGTTGAAGAAAGAACTGGAGCAGCTGGACCATTGTTAATTGTTATTGTCTGCATGCCTGTAGTTATATCCCCATCTTTAGTCAAACTAACAACACCTGATGTGCCTGCAGCAGAATAACAAGTAATTTGCGTTGAACTAACAATTGTGAAGCTCGAAACAGGTGTTCCGCCTATTGATACAGCAGTTACTCCTGTTAGACCTGAACCCGTAATAGTAATCATATCAATGTATGCACAAACCTCTAGAGGCGATACCGTAGAAGGGCCAGCAACATTCGTGATAACTGCAGCAGCCTTACCCCAAGAAAAGTAATTTGTTTCACCTAATGTTATTGGAGCCGGAGACGCAACAACTGAAGAAGCAAGAGTACCATAAGATCCGTACGTGCCTGCAACAGTTGGCATGTTTGTTGAAAGAGTAGCGCTATAAGGAGCACTAACTACAGTCCAAGGGCCACTATTTGATGGTGACTGAACAACAAAGGTGTTGTTTTGAACTGCTGTTAAGCCATCAATATTTTGGTATGACATGGTCACCTTGGGATTAGTTCCAGATACACCTGCGGCACCCAAAGTTGTTTTATTTTCAACTTTATAAGAGCGCGTACCCTGAGCTACGCCCGTACCACCAGAAGTTGTGTTTGCTACAGAAACCCGTGAAACAGTTGTTCGAAGGATGTTTGTACCGTCAATAAATCCTACTCCGGTACCTGTTGTTACTTGAAATGGCACATCAAATGGATAGCTAAATGTAGACCCAGTTGTTCCACCACCTCTTCCGGTTAATGTCATCGAGCCATTTTTAATGTAAGCATTTCCTGATGCAGCATTATAATAGGGGTAAGCAGACCCCGCATAACCATTCCATGTAAAATTAAGGTTGTAACCACCTAAATCAAGAATATTACCAGGGGTACTTAAGCTTGCTGTAAAAGTAAATGGTGAGGTACCAAATAAAGTTAAATTATTGGCTAAAATCAAACCATTGCCATTGCCCGCTAATGTTAAGTTATTTAACTTTCTATTAGATGGAATAAATGCATTTTCTTGACAAACAACTGCAGAAACAGCTGGGGAAAACCAATTTAAAGTTAAACCATACAATGCTATACGAGCTGTTGGAGCTGTTGCAACAGTGGTAAATGTTCCACCTGTAGCCGTTGCGGTAACTGTTCCCACTCCAACAGTAGGAGCAGCAGCATAACCAAAACCAGAATTATTCATATTGAAACTTATAATTTGTCCGTTACTACCTAAATTAGCAGTAGCTGCTGGCCAACAACCCGCAGGGAATGCAATAGTTGCGTTTCCAGTTATAGTTAAAGTTGGGGGCACTGAATAGGTAGCAGTGGTACCTGTATTTAAGTATACTGAAATTACTTTTCCTTGATTCACTGTTATAGTAAAGTTAGCACTTGTTAAAGCTGTTCCAGAAACTAAGGTATTAGCAGCAGCAACTACTGTGATCGTTGGGGCAGCAGTATATCCAGAGCCAGGATTAGTTACCAAATTTAATGTTGCAGGTCCTGCAAATCCAACTAAAGGCGCCACTGTGTAGTTAAGACCACCATTTGATGTTGATATTGCACCAACACCCGAAGAAGCTTGAACATCTGAAGATGCTACACTTGCTCCTTGATCACTATTAATTGTTAAACCCCCAGAAATAGTAGCAACACCACTTACTTGACTTAAAAATGAAGTGCTACCAGCAACTTGCTGGATTAGAACTGCTGTAGCAGCTGCACCCGAACCAAGTCCACCAGAATTACCAACACTAAATGCAACTGCTGGCGCAGTACTAAAGCCTGACCCTGCTTGCGTTAAATTTAAACTACGAACCGTTCCAGTTGCAACATCAAAATTAACAGTTGCTTTAGCCACCGTTCCTAGATAACGTAAATTATTTACAACGCCCGATGTATGAATTGGCATATTCGCTGCATTAGTAATACTTGTAGTAGCAAGAGCTTGATATACATTGTTGCCATGGAAATATTGGGTCGTTAAACTCAAAGTATTATTATAAGGAAGATTCGTTCCTAAAGTACCAACAGTTCCTATATACAACAAAGTAGGCCCACTAGTTGTAAAAGTAGCCTGTAAATTTGTTGAAGTTGGAGCTGTTGCATTAAACGCACCAGCCGTGGTGCACAAGTACACATTGTTTCCGCTTACATACCTGTTTCCTAATACAGCACTTAATGGAAAAGCATATTGAATAACTGCTGTACCAAAAACTACAGGAGCTACAGTATAACCAGAACCCATACCTGTAACAGCTAAATTAGCTACTTGTAAATTTAGGGCTTGGCCATAAATTTGAGCGGTATTGTCGATTTTAATTTTACCATTGGTATTTAATGAGCCAGCAGTAAGGGCTAGAGTAGAAGTTAAAGTTAAATCTTGTGATGTGTTGATTGAATTACTGCCTAAATTTGCAAAACTCAAGCCTCTAATTATTCCACGAATGCCATCCCCTTGAAAAGTGCCCGTTCCACTTAAAGTAGATCCCAAACCATTAAAATTAATGAAAGTTGAAGCTATAGCTAAATTGGCATACCCGTTGTTTTCTAAATTTCCTGCAATGTTTACTGTTTGTCCAATTTGTCCTGTGGTATAAGGCAAAAATTTACCACCACTATTAATGGTTAAATTACCAGCTAGAGTCATAGCATTAGTACTTGCATTCCATTGCAATGTTCCATTAATAGTTAAATCTCTATAAGAAGTGATTTGATCTACCGTTACGATTGAGCCCGCTGGAATAGTAATATCATTTAATGCCGGAGGCACAACACCGCCTACCCAAGTAGCCGCAGAAGACCAAAGGCCTCCATTAGCAGTAACAGTATATAGTGACGGCGGATTAGTTGCTAGATTTCCTGTTAAGTAATCAGATTCACCCTCAACAACAGCAGCAATCTTGTAATAATAAGTAACTAATGATGTTAAACCTGTCTGAACTTGAGAATAAGTTGTACCAGAACCCGCAGATGTAGTACTAGCTACCGAGCCTATAAAAGAAAAGGTAATATTATCTGTTGAACGATATACATTAAAAGCGGTTTCATTGGTAGAATTGTCTGTCCAACCAATAGTCATTCCAACATTAGTAACTGAAGAAGTTGTGAATAATATTGGCGCAGCACTAGGTGCAATTCCTTCTCTAAGCTTAACATCATCAATAAAAACATCATAAGAACCATAACTTGATACTATTTGATAACCAAATTTAGCACCTGCTATTTTGTAAGATGCTGGAATAGCAACAATTTTTGTAACCCATGCCGCTGAAGCAGTAGAAGAAATGGTATTTAAGGTGTTCCATGTTGTGCCGCCATCTAACGAACCAACTAAAGTTACAACAGCTCCACCAGCATAAGAGTACGAAAAACTCATAACTGGCGAAATTGATGCTGATAAATCAATAGCTGGTGATTCAATCCTTCTTGTAGAAGATCCATTAGTATTTCCATCATAAAACCACAAAGCTTTACTTCCAGCAGGAACAGAACCAGGAGAACCACCATAAGGAACACACCCTGTTGGATATGAGCCTGATGAAGACCAAGTAGTGCCTGTTCTGGTAGATTGCCCCCAATCATGCGCTCCACCTGCACAGCCAGCGGGCACTATATTATTTGTTAGTCTTGTTTGATTCCATCCCGAAGGCGCATTTGGCCCTGCATCAATAGCTGCATTTAAATTATTTCCATTAAGATACCAAGCTCCCTCGAAACTTTCAGTAAAATAAGTTTGACTAAATGAAGGTGTAACAATGGCAAACGAACAAATAGCAGCAATAACTGCAACCATCAATAAGTTAATACCACTCCATCGCGATCGTTTTGAAGACAAGCCGCTGTTAGTTTTGAAAAGCGTTAAACCCTTTGGACTTGACGTCAATGGAGAACTTAAAACACAAGATGTGTTCACTTTTGTAGAATTGCTCATTTTACTTGGTTTTAAATTATTAAATGTAGAATTAATCATAACTTTTACTATTTATTATATAAATGAAATCAATGTTATTTTTTTGTTAATTATAGATTATTGCTCCAAATTTATAAATTATTCGCAGAAAAACAAAAATTTAGGGGTGAAATTGCAAAAAAAAAAGAGAAAGATGAATATTTTGTGATTTTGGATGAGTATTTAGGTGTTTCTAATTATTATTTTGGGCATTTCTTTTTTTTTACTGTGTTATTCTTTCGTTTTTTTGGGGTTTTTGTGTGTAAAAAGTACTGATTAGACTCACATTTGTATTAACTCACTATTAAACCAAGCAACTATTTTTTCTGCTAATACAGAACTCAACTTAAAATAGCTTTCTGTGGTCCACCCACCTACATGTGGGCTTAAGATAATATTTTGATGGTTTACTAAATAAGCAAACTCTTCAGGCAAATTTTGCTCAAAAAAATCTTCAAAGCTTTTTGTTTCATATTCTAAAACATCTAAGGCGGCCGCTTTTATTTTCCCGTTTTTCATTCCGGTCACCAAATCTTTTGTAGAAACAATTTTACCACGAGAAAGATTGAGTAAATAAATGGGTTTTTGGAGGGCTTCAATAAAGCTTGTATTTATAAGGTGTGTTGTCTCCTTATTTAAAGGTATATGAAGACTAATAATATCAGCTTGTTCCATCAGCGCCTGCAGGGTACATTCCTGCACAAAATGGCTTCCAAACCCTGTTTTATATTTATCGTAAGCTATCACTTTTACATCAAAGCCCCTTAAAACCTTCGCAAAAGCAGCGCCATTGTTACCATAACCAATAATACCGACACATTTACCGCTTAATTCTTCACCGCGATTTTCTTCTCTCAGCCAAAGTCCGTTTTTAACCTCTTTATCTGCCTTATTAAGCTTATTCATTAATGAAAGTAGCATTCCAAGCGCGTGCTCAGCTACAGCGTTTCTATTTCCCTCCGGAGAATTAAAGAGTTCTATCCCTTTTTCTGCGCAATATGCTGTATCAATATTCTCCAAGCCTGAGCCTGATCTTGCAATAAACTTTAAGTTTTTTAGGGGTGAGAGTAGCTCCTTGTCTAAGCTATAACGAGAGCGGATAACAATGCCAAAAGCATCTTTTAAGCAAGCAAGCGCCTGCTCTTTGGGTTCTTTTGAATAATCCAAGCACAAAAAACCTATTTCAGTAAGGCGCTCCATAAGAACGGGGTGTACAGAATCAAGAAATACTACTTTTTTAGGGCTTTGCATGGGAGATAACGCTTTGTTTTATAAAACTACTGCCGAAAGTTACGGAAAAATCTTTTATTGAGTGGTGTCTTAGTAGCTATTGGGTTTATTGTATTATGAGGTGCTGGGGTAAATGTTTTTGTATAAATCGAATAATGTATCCTATAGTTAAAAGCCCTGAAAGGGTGTGATATTAGAACAATATTATTCCCAAACATATCGTTCATCGTATTCTACTTCGTGTTTTTTCAAAAAAGCCTTGTATTCGTTTTGAAATGTTTTTTTACTATGATGCTCTTTTTGATTTGCAATATAATTTATTTGAGTGTTCGCTTTCTTACCACCAATATTTAAAATTATAATCCTAATTAAAATCCCAAATTGAGCTAATATTTTCATTTTGCCATTCTTTTTCCTTGATGAAAAAGAATCAAAAAATCAAGGCTCTGAATTTCTTTTTGTTCGCAAATTATTGTAATACATGTGTTTATAAATCGTAGCGAACAACTTTAACTCCTTTCTGAAACTTAAATTTTTCAAAAATGTTCTTGCAGAAATTTTAAAAATTAACAGTTTCAGTTCAGTAGCTAAAACCAAGAAATTCAAGGCCGAAATTAGTTTCGTTACTATTCACCAAACAGCCCTCACTTTGATTAAATTCTTGATTTTCAACATTCAAGTAATTTATTGGTGCGATTGCGAACACTCAAATAAATTAATGAAAAACCGTTTTATATGTTCCAGCACCTCAAAATAAATGATTTCGAGCTGTTTAGCGCCCTAAATAAATCAGTAATACAGAAATATCACTTGGGGAAACCCCAGAAATGCGCGAGGCTTGTCCAATAGTTGCTGGCTGAATGCTAGAAAGTTTTTCAATGGCTTCGGTGCTTAAGCTTTTCATTTGCTGAAAAATAATATCATTCGGAATAAGAACGTCCTCAAGGCGCTTCATTTTCAAGACCATTTCTTCCTCTCTTTGAATATAGCCCTCGTATTTTAACTGTATTTCTGCCTGCGAAACAATGTCAGGGTGGAACTTTAATTGCTCTTCGGCTTTTTGCTGCGCTTCTGGAGAAAGCTGTAGTAAATCCTCCAAGCCAATTAAGGGGCGCGATAAGATTGTTGTTAGCTTAACTTGTTGATTTACAGTTGCTGAACCTCTTTCTACAAGCAAAGGATTTATAATTTCTGGTTTAATCCCAATAGCGCGGAGGTCTTTTTTAAAACTTTCAGTTCCCTTAATTTTGGCTTCCACAAGACTCACTTGCGCTTCATCGGCCAGGCCAATTTTAAAACCAAGATGAGATAAGCGAATATCTGCATTATCCTGGCGCAATAAAATTCTATATTCCGCTCTACTTGTAAACATCCGATAAGGTTCTTTCGTTCCTTTCGTGATTAAATCGTCAATTAAAACGCCAATATACGCATCGCTTCTGTTTAAAATAAAGGGGTCTTGCTCCGTGTTTTTGAGGTGCGCATTTATTCCAGCCATTAGGCCCTGACACGCTGCCTCTTCATAACCTGTTGTACCGTTTATTTGTCCAGCAAAATAGAGGTTTTCCACCATTTTAGTTTCCAGTGTGTGTTTTAGCTGCGTTGGGGGAAAGAAATCATATTCAATCGCATAGCCAGGCCGAAACATTTTTACTTCTTCAAAGCCAGGAATACTTTTCATTGCGCTAAACTGCACCTCTTCGGGTAAGGAAGTGCTAAAGCCGTTTACATAGATTTCCACTGTATTCCAACCCTCCGGTTCCACAAATATCTGATGGCGATCTTTGTCTGCAAAGCGATTAATCTTATCCTCAATACTCGGGCAATACCGTGGCCCAGAGCTTTTAATAGCACCGTTAAACATAGGCGAGCGATCAAAGCCTGTTCTTAAAAGGTCGTGAGTTTCTTGATTCGTATACGTAATATGGCAGGCGCGCTGTTCTTTTAGGGAGCTTGTGTTGCCATAACTAAACTTTGAGGGGTTTTCATCACCCAATTGAATCTCCATTTTAGTGTAATCTAAGGATCTCCCATCAACACGAGGAGGAGTTCCAGTTTTCATTCTTCCACTCTCAAAACCAAACTCCAATAAGTCTTCCGTAATTCCCGTTGAAGCCTTTTCGCCCACTCGTCCTCCGCCAAATTGCTTTTCCCCGAGGTGAATTAAGCCATTTAGAAACGTGCCATTCGTCAGCACAATTGATTTCGCATAGATATTCAAACCAAAACCCGTTTTTACGCCTATAGCTTTGTTGTTTTCTATAATAACGCCGTTACACATGTCTTGCCAAAAATCGACATTCTTGTTTTGTTCTAACAAGTAGCGCCATTCCGCAGCAAAAAGCATTCTATCATTTTGAGTTCTTGGAGACCACATTGCTGGACCTTTCGAAAGGTTTAGCATTCTAAACTGTATTGCGCTTTTATCGCTCACAATTCCCGAACCACCGCCAAGGGCATCAATTTCGCGTACAATTTGTCCTTTGGCAACACCTCCCATAGCTGGATTGCAGCTCATTTGGGCAATCGTGTTCATGTTCATTGTAATAAGCAAAACACTGCTACCCATCTTTGCAGCGGCATTTGCGGCCTCACAACCAGCATGCCCGGCGCCAACAACAATTACATCGTATTTATCTAACATATTTTTTGTTTCACGTGAAACAAAAAGAAAAAGATTGATTTTTATGTTTCACGTGAAACATATTTATCCAAACACTCATTTTCTTTTGATCTCATTAACTGTATTTCTTCTTTTGTTTTATCGTTGTAACCACATAAATGCAGTATACCATGAAAAACAACACGCTTAAGTTCTGTTTGTTTATCTACATTGTATTTCACCGAATTACTTTGAACGGTGTCCCAAGAGATTAATAGCTCACCAGAGATGTTATTATCTGTGCAATAATCAAAGGTTAGGATGTCTGTATAATAATCATGGTTTAAGTGTTCCTTATTCATTTTGAGCATGTGCTCGTCAGTGCAAAAAAGCAGTGCGACATCTCCAAGTTCTTTGTTTTCTAAATGAATCAAATCACTAATAGCAAAAACAAAAAATTCCGAATCAAAGCCCGGAATTTCACACTCTAAAAATTCAAATTCGATCATTTATTAAAATAGACAGTAACATTATTTCCTTTCTCGTTAAACTCAACCTCATCAGCCAAGTTCTTCATTAAGAAAATTCCGCGACCATTTTCCTTTAAAATATTTTCTGGAGCGGTGGGGTCAGGAAGATTTAAGTAGTCAAAACCGAGACCCTCGTCTGTAATACTAAAACAAAAAGAGTGCGTGGTATCGCCAACAGCAACCTCTACGATTAAATCAGAAATGCTACCGTTTCCATGCTCAATTGCATTGTTTACCGCTTCAGTTACAGCAATTAAAACATTGCCATAATTATCTTCATCCACATTTAGTTTAGCGCAAACGGCATCTACTAATTTTTCAACATCTTTTAAAGAGCTGTGATCGCTAGGGATTCTAATTCTTTCTATTATTGTAAAGTCTTCTTTCATAACAAGTTACAAACAAATTACAACTCAATTCTCATTGAAATATTGACTTGCTTTCTCCTTATAATACCTACGATATGCAGGGTCGATTGCGCGCAACAATTCAAGTTGATTCAGTTTTTGTTTCTTATACTCATCAACACGAATTTTGTTACCGGAATTGTCATCTTTTCCTGATTTTGATTCTCTTTTTTCCTCAAAACCTCTTTCCATTAATGCTTTTTCGCTTTCCAAAAGGCGCGTTAAAATATCTTGTTGGCGATTTATTGTTTCTTTATCAATTTTTTTATTGATAAGACTTCGTTCTTGCTCCTCTAATTCTTTTAGAAGGGGGTTGAGTTGGTTTCCAAGTCCCTTGCCATCTTTATTAAGTTTGCTTCTCAACTCTTCCAAGCGCTGTCTAATTGCTGTTTGTTCCGCAGCCATTTTTGCAATTTCCTTGTTACCGAGCCCCATTTTTCCGTCTCCACTTTGTCCAGGCTTAGTTCCAAGTCCTTCTCCTGGTTTATCTCCCGGCTTTTTTCCGCCTTCCTTCATGCCCTTTTGCATTTGCTCAAGTTGTTTTTTAAGCATTTCTTTCATATCGCCAGGAGAAGGTGAAGAACCAGGCTTCGGTCTTCCTTTACCTGGGTTGTCGCAAGAACCTGAAGGTTGGCCATCTTTCATTTCAGATTGCATGCTTTCAAGCGCTTCATTCAACAGTAAAGCCAAATTATTATAGGAAGTCATTGTTAATTGCTGGTGTTGGTTTAAAGCTTTATTGTTGTGGTCGTCAATGTTTTCTATAGCAAGCGAGTGGTTACTAAAAATTGCCTGAAGTTCTTTATCAATAAAGCTAGCGATTTTTGGTTGTCTTTTAGCTAGGGCCATAAGACTGTCTTTCACAAGTTTTGTGTCATCAATAATTCTCCTTTGTCTTCGCCCATATTGCAAATAAGCGGGGTCTCCAGTTTTAACGCGCGCAAAGCTTTGCATGAGTTTTTCCTGATCAAAACTCAGGGTCATTAGATTTTCCAAAATGGCACGAAGCGCATCAACATCTTCTTCCTCTTGTTTTTTATTAGCGGCCTTTTGCTTTTGATCAAGCTGTTCTGCTAAATCCTTCATTTCTTCAGCTGCGGACTTTTGCTTTTCGCCAGCTTGCTTGTCTTTCCCTTCATTTAAAGACTCTTTTGAATCCTGTAAATCATCACTTATTTGTTGTTCAGATAATTCCGGAGCCCCAATATCTATTGGCTTATCTAATTCTTTATTCAGATCTTTTAATTTCTGTAAGTCTTCTTTTATTTCATCAAACTTTTTGTTGATTTCTTCTTGCTTTTTTAGTCCGCTTTCCCCGCTCTCTTTTTTCTCTTCAATTGCTTTTTTTAATTCTTCTTGTTCTTTTGCTAGCGCTTGAAGTTCTTTTTCAATATCGTCTATTTTCTCATTAACCTGAAGTTTTTTAAGCATTTCTAAACTCCTGTCTAGTTGTTTCTTCATGTCCTCAGAAGATTCCTTTAACTCATCAATTTTATCTTTGATTTCTTCTTTGTTGTTTAGCTCCATTAATTTTTCGAGTTCCTCTAATAATTTTTTCAGTTCATCGTCCATCAACTCCTCTAAAAGTTTATCGATCATTTCTTGTTTTTCTAAAATCTCCTTGTCGGTTTCAGATAACTGGTTTTTTTCCTCAACGCTTTGTTTCATTTCGTCTTTCGCTTTTTCTAAGGATTCAATGAGGTTTTTTTGTTCTTCTTTCAGTTGATTTATTTTATTCATTTTATTCCAATCATTTGACTTAGAATTAAAGACTTCTTTTTTAAGTTTTTCAATATTTTTTTGGAACTCTTTGGTTTTTTCCAAAAGCTTACTTAAATCTTCTTTGGTTTTATTCTGATCTTCCGTTCGTTGGTCATTTAATTCATCTAAACTTGGTAATCGATAGGTTAGAGTTTGACTTCGGCTCGACTTACTTCCATTCACTCCGTCGTTATCATAAACGACAAAATAGTATTCTATCCTATCGTTTAGTTTTACCTCTTCTCGCCTAAAATCTACCGCAAAATCAAAAGAAATTTGGTTTCCAGAAACACCTCGAACAGGCATTTGAATTACTTTCTTGGATCCGTCTTCATGAATTAAAGTGTAGACGAAATTCAGGTTTTTTAAACCGTAATCATCGGAAACCTCACCGTTAAAATAGGAAAAACCATCAGAAACAGAATCTTTTTGTTCGCTTACTTGAATGGTAGGAAAAGCATCTTTTAATGCTGTTACCGTGTGATTTGAAGAATCAATCTTCGCTTTAAAAGAGTTTCTTAGTTTAAAGCGCAAAGAAACATCACCCATTATTTTTTTTTCAAACTTAAAACCAGGTGCAACGTATGTTTTTATTTGATTATTCCATGCTACCTGAGTGCTTTTTGTGTTTTTAGTAAACACGGACCAAGAGATCACAGTGCCCTCTGGAACAGTCAGATCTGTTACATTTTCAATTACTTCATTTTGTTTACCAAGATAGCTTGGATAAGACAGGGTTGCTTGCAATTTCCCTAAAACAGATTTTCCTGTGACATTTAATAAAAAATTCTTGCTTACAAAATCGTTTGCTTTAAAGAAAAACACTTTGTTGTTTTTTGGTTTTTTAATCCAAGATTGATAGGAATTCCGTGCTATTTTCTTCATTAAAAACGTGCCATTCTCACACACCAAATAAACTGTTTCTGGTAAAACAGATCCTTTCAGTATTAAGAGAATCTCAGCGTCTTCACCCTCCTCGATCTTTAATTTATCAGTATTTACTACAAATTGAAAAGGTGCTAACTCCTTATATTCTTTTGAATAGTTAATCACACGTTTAGTGCCTTGAGTTATTAAAGATGGAATAAAAATAGCAATTAGAACAAAAACTAAAAAAAGCGGTAAAATATATTTTAAATATTTTTTATTTTCATCGTAATTTACTGCAGAAGTAAACGGTATTACATTTAAATTTTGAGCGCGTTGAGAAACACTTGCGCGTAATAATTCTATATTACCCTCATTTTTATCGATATCATTATTTAATTGTAAAGTATTTTTTAAACGGTCTGAAATTTCAGGGAAAAACTTACCTATAATTTCTGCTGCTTGCAAGTGATTTATTTTTCTTCCAAAGGAATAAATTCGAGCTAAAGGAATAAAGAAGTATTTTATTAAAACAATTATATTTAAAAAAATAAAACTTAGTAAAAGTATTCCACGGGTAAGAGATCCAAACCGCCCTATAAACTCTATACTTGTTGTTAATAGAAAAGAAAATAATAAAATAATTCCAAAAAGTAAAGATCCTTTTATTAATTCATTTTTGTAATACTTTCTAATGAAAGCATCTATTTGATTTAATAAATTATCGAAAGAGTTTTCCATTTTTACGAAATTAAAACACTTAAGAGTTTTAAACAAATTATTTATACTCTTTTGTATAATTATTATTTTTTAGTAAAGTTACCCCTTAATTTTAAAACAAAGTGAGTTAGATCAAGCATATAATTAATTATAGATTTTTTTATTTAATTAAAACTTAAAATTTTTTATTGTTATTATTAAGGGTGTTGATAAGTTCACAACTATAATTAAAAAACTTGTTTTTATAGATGTTACAGTTTTGTCTGTATTTGTTAACAAGAAATAGCGCGTTAAAAACTTGTTTTATAAATAATTAACAAAAAAACAAAGAAAGCAGCAAAACACATTGTGTTTATAATTAAAAGCAATTGTTAATAGTAAAAGAGTTTAAAGGATGTTCTTATCGTGTGTTTAAAAATCAATAAGTTTTTAGGTGGTATATAAATCAAGTTTTTGATTGTCATATTATATAAGAAGTCCTAGAAAAACATATTAATAGATATACACAGAAGTTAACAATTTAAGTAAAAAAAAAGTGAATAAGTAAAATCACAAAAAACTAGAAAACAAATAGTTACAAAATAATTTTTATTGAGTGTTAATAAGATGTAATCTCTTTTCAGTACAATGCTTAACTTTAAACGCATAAAAACCTAATATGATATTATTTGGCTGTGACCACGCAGGAATTCAACTAAAAGAAGTTTTATTGGCGCATTTAGCAACAAAAAACATAGCCACACAAGACTTCGGTTGTTATACAGAAGAAAGCATTGATTATCCAGACTTCGCGCATCCGGTAGCCATTGCAGTATCAAAGAACCCAGAAGCGCTTGGGGTTTTAATCTGCGGCTCTGGAAATGGAATTAACATGACCGCCAACAAGCATTCTGGAATTCGAAGCGCCCTTTGTTGGAAAAAAGAAATTGCTGTGTTGGCGCGCCAACACAACAACGCTAATATCTTGGCTTTACCAGCACGATTTTTAACAAATGAAGAAGGTATAGAAATACTCACTGCATTTTTAGAAACTCATTTTGAGGGCGGAAGACACCAAAATCGGATAGATAAAATTCCTCAATAAGGTTACAAGACCTTTGTTAGTCTATTTTTATCTTTAATATTCCCTTAACCTCTGAGCGTAAAAGCAGGTTTCCTTTGTCCAAATAGAGTTCCTTAATGCTTATTTTATTTACTGCACCACTCATTTTTACGCCTTTTGTGATTTCTGTATTAATTGCTGAGACAATGTTTGTTTTAGATTCATTGAGTAGATCTTTTAATTCAAACACAGTGTTCTTTTCTAACTCATCTAAAATCCTTTTATTAAACATCCATTTGGCTGTTTTGAGCAGCACGCTTTTTGTTTGTATGTCAAAATCCAACTCTTTCATACTAATCTTTTGCATGATTGTATCTAATGTTGGGGTTCCAGTTAAGTAAACGGTTCCCTTTTTTACACCATCAAAATCCATTTTAAAAACGAGTTTTTGATCTTGCGCACCACTGATTTTGATTCCTGTTACAAATATTTTCTTTCCTTTAAAATCAAACTCTTCCCCCACAAATTCCT
>Ga0214919_10004118_pt1 | contig 21405 bp, 22 predicted proteins | sample LL1503_MetaG_FD_177994 | JGI IMG/M metagenome (GOLD analysis project Ga0214919, IMG submission 177994) | Freshwater microbial communities from Lake Lanier, Atlanta, Georgia, United States - LL-1503 | ecosystem: Environmental > Aquatic > Freshwater > Lake | place: USA: Georgia | collected... | reverse complement strand
TGGTAGCCGCATGTCGGGGAGCGACAGTTGGGCCAGCGTCGAACCATCGACGTACTCCACCATGGAGTGAACGATGGACTGGGGGTGTACCACCACGTCAATGCGGTCAACGCCGAAGCCAAAGAGAGCGGCGGCCTCGAGTACTTCGAGACCTTTGTTCATGAGCGTAGACGAGTCGATCGTAATCTTCGGCCCCATGGCCCACGTGGGGTGTGCGAGCGCGTCGGCTTTCGTCACGTGCTGCAGTTCGCTCAAACTCTTCGTACGAAACGGGCCGCCCGACGCCGTCAGGAGCAGTCGCTTCACCGAGCGATACCCGTCGGACGCATCAGCTCCAGCCAGACACTGGTGAATGGCACAGTGCTCGGAGTCAATGGGGACTAAATCACAGTCACGGTGGGCCCGTACTTGATCGACCAACGGAGCAGCCGCAACTAGTGACTCCTTATTAGCCAACGCCAATCGCTTGCCAGCATCCAATGCTGCGAGCGTGGCGGTGAGGCCGGCGAAGCCCACCACCGCATTAACCACCACGTCCGCACTGCGCGCCAAAATGTCGAGACCCGCATCACCTACAACGACATCGACCCCCGGAAGTTCGGAGGCAACAAGTTGCGCATCACTCTCGTTCAGTACTCCCACGAGGGGCACGTGAAATTCACGAGCGATGGCAACCAATTCTTGCGTTCGCGTCCCACCCGACAATGCGACGAGATTGAAGTGCTCCGGTGAACGACGAAGTACATCGAGCGTTTGGGTGCCGATGGAGCCGGTGGCTCCGAGCAACGCGACCGAGCGGACTGATGCGGCCACGACTAGCCGAGGTTGAGAATGTTGACCAGGTAATAGGTCACGGGGAGCACGAAGATCAGTCCGTCGATGCGGTCCACAACCCCACCGTGACCAGGCAAGACCTCGCCCATGTCCTTAAGTCCTAGCGTGCGCTTAACGAGTGACTCAAAGAGGTCGCCCAGCGGTGCGACTACGCCCACTAAGAGGCCCAGCAGTGCGGCCGCGCCCACATTCCAAGGGTGAATTTGTGGCAAGACCACGACGGCGAAGAAGAGGCCCGTGAGAAGTCCGCCGATTGCGCCTTCGACGGTTTTGCCCGAAGAAATTGTGGGGGCTAACTTACGCTGCCCAAAGATTCTTCCGATGAAGAGTGCACCAGTGTCGTTAGCCACCGTGACGATGATGGCACCCATTAAGAATGCCATGCCGTGACGATCCTTGTAGTTAACGGGTGAGACCAACAGCATGGCGAAGGAACCCATTACGGCAATCCAGATGTAGCCGATAACAGTCACACCCAAGCCATCCAACATGTCGAACTTGGTTGGCGTCGCTAAATACCAAGCGAAGACCGCGAAGATAAAGAGGAAGGAAACGAGCGAGAGAGCCGCTTCGCCCCGGTTGTAGGCACCGATCGATAGAGCAATAGTCGCGAGAACGCCCAGCAGCGTGGCCGGGCGGGCACCGGCCGAGCGGAAGGCCGCGAAGATTTCGGCGATGGCGGCGGCCAAGGCGGCCGAAACCAAGATCACAACGGGAATGGGACCCGCCAAGAAAACACCTACGACGAACAGGGCGGCGAGAATTCCTGTCACGGTCGCCTTACGAATGTCCTTGGGCGGAGCAGTGCGAGTCGCCCGATTCTTTAAGAGCTTCTGGTCGGACTGACGCAGACGTTCGGCGCGTGATGGCGTCGGCCGGGGCACCTCGACTACGGGTACTTCCACTACCGCGACATCATCGAGTTCAATGTCGAGCGGGTCGACACTCTCAACGTTGCCAATGATTTGGCCGATTTGCTCGTCGTGCACGGTGTAGTCCGTCTCGTCTTCACGCCACACGGGGGCCGGAATCTGATCGAGTGGATCGGTGCTGACCGGCTCGTCACGCTTAAGGACTGCCGGCATCTGTCCCGTCGGTTCTTCGGTCCAGTGGGGCAACAACGTTTCGGGGTCCACGGTCGGCGAGGGAACCGGAATGCCGGCCGCCTCAGCGGCCACTTCAGCACCGGTAATAGTCACACGAGAGTCTGCCGGCCGAATGGCTGGCATCTCCCCCGTTGGAAGATCGTTGCTGGTGGGGCCCTCAGACTTCAAGGAGTTCCTGTTCCTTATGCGTCAGCAGTGATTCGATTGCCGCGACTTCGTCCTGCGTCAACTTGTCGAGAACCTTCTCGATTCGCTCGATGTCGTCAGTGGAAATACCGTTTTCCTTCTCTTTTTCCAAGGTGTCTAGTTCCTGGCGGGCGTGACGTCGAACACCACGCATAGCGACCTTGCCTTCTTCGGCCTTCCCGCGAACAATCTTGACGAAGTCCTTGCGGCGCTCTTCAGTCAACGTGGGAAAGTTAAGGCGAATAACGATGCCATCGTTCGAAGGGTTTAACCCGAGATCGGCGTTAGAGATGGCCTTTTCAATAGCGGCCATGGCACCCTTGTCGAAGGGCGATACGACGAGGAGTCGGGGCTCGGGGACCGAAAAGTTGGCCAACTGCTTCAGCGGTGACATCACCCCGTAGTACTCGACTTCGAGGTTCTCCACCAGAGCCGAGTTGGCCCGACCGGTACGAACTGTGGCGAACTCGCTCTTGACGTGATCCATGGCCTTCACCATTCGATCACGCGTATCGGCGAGGACGAGTTCAATAAGTTCGTGTTCCATTACCTAACTAGCGTACCCACGGCTTCACCGGCGAGGGCGCGACGCAAATTATCCGTCTTCATCAGGTCAAATACCCGGATCGGAAGGTCGTTATCCTTACAGAACGTGATGGCGGTGAGATCCATGACACGCAGTTCCTTCTGGATCGCCTCGTCGAAGCTGACCGTCTCGTACTTGACGGCGTTGGGATTCTTCTTGGGGTCTTCGGTGTAAACACCGTCAATCCCGCCGTGGGTACCCTTCAAGACAATCTCGGCTTCGATCTCGGCGGCCCGCTGGGCCGCTGGAGTATCGGTTGTGAAGTAGGGGTTACCCATGCCTGCCGCGAAGATCACAATGCGACCCTTTTCGAGGTGGCGAACGGCGCGGCGGCGAATGTAGGGTTCGGCCACTTGGTCCATGTTGATGGCCGTCATAACCCGGGCCTGACGGCCGTGGTTCTCGATGGCGTCCTGGAGTGCCAGGGCATTAATGATGGTGCCGAGCATGCCCATGATGTCCGAATTCGCACGGTTCATCCCGGCTAGTTCGCCACTGGCACCGCGCCAAATGTTTCCACCGCCAACCACGAGGGCTAGTTCGAGCTCACCTGATTGGGTGGCCTTGGCAATTTCGGAAGCAAGAAAGTCGACGACTTTGGCATCGATTGTTTGGTCGCTGGCCGACGAAGCAAGGGCCTCGCCGGAAATCTTTAGGACAACCCGGCGAGGCATCTGCTTAGCCCCCGATTACAACCTGGGCGAACGCCGTGATGCTGGCGCTACCGAGAAGTTGTGTGATGGTCTGCTTTTCGTCCTTGACGTAGGCCTGCTCCAAGAGCACGCGCTCCTTGTACCAACCATTCAAGCGACCTTCGATGATCTTGGGCAACGCCGCTTCGGGCTTGCCTTCGTTCCGTGAGATCTCTTCGATGGTGGCCCGCTCAGCGTCAACTTCGGCCGCGGGGACATCCTCACGGCGCAAGAAGGTGGGCTTAGTGAAAGCGATGTGCACGGCGATGTCGTGAGCGAGCTCGGCCGTGCCGTCCTTCACCACAACGGCGACGGCGTTAACACCGCGACCGGCCTGCTGGTGGAGGTACGTCTCGATGACTTCGTCGGCACTGGCGCTGAGGCGCACAACACGACCAACTTCGATGTTTTCCTTCAACGTGGTCAGCATGGTTTCGAGCTGGTCCTTGAAGCCGGCAATCGCCTCTTCACCGTTAGCGGCCACCTGAGCAGCCATGTCGTCCACAACGGCCACGAAGGCGTCTGACTTGGCGACAAAGTCGGTCTCACTCTTGAGCTCGACGATGGAGGCGTGTGCGCCGTCCTTGACGACTGTCACAGCACCTTCGGAGTTTTCGCGATCGGTGCGCTTAGCGGCCGAGGCGAGACCCTGAACACGCAGCCACTGGCTAGCGGCGTCAAAGTCACCGTTGTTCTCTTCGAGGGCGCGCTTCGCGTCCAGAATTCCTACGCCCGTTGCTTGACGGAGCGTTTGTACGTCTTTAGCGGTGATAGCCACCGTAGTTCTCCTTGTTTAGAAAGTTGACAGGATTAAGCGTTGACCGGAGCGGCCACGCGGGGACGGTTGGCCGCAATGAAGCGACCTTCAACGACGGCGTCGGCCATCAGGCGGCACAATAGTGCGCCGGCGCGGATGGCGTCGTCATTGCCAGGGATTACAAAGTCGATGACGTCAGGGTCACAGTTGGTGTCGACGACCGCAATGACGGGGATCCCGAGCTTGCGGGCCTCGGTCACGGCAATGTGCTCCTTCTTCGTGTCAATAACGAAGATGGCATCGGGCTGACGGTCGAGACTCGAGATACCACCGAGGTTGTGCTCGAGCTTCTCGAGTTCACGGCGGTGACGAAGGGCTTCGCGCTTGGGCATACCTTCGAAGTCGCCGGCCTTGTTCATGGCACGGAGTTCGACCATGCGCTTTACGCGGCCCACAACGGTGGTGAAGTTGGTGAGCATGCCACCGAGCCAACGCTGGTTGACATATGGCATGCCACAGGCTGTCGCGTAGTCGGCGATGGGACCCTGGGTCTGCTTCTTGGTGCCCACGAACAAGACAATGCCGCCCTTAGCGGAAAGGTCACGAAGGAACGTGTAGCTCTCTTCGATACCCGCGAGGGTCTTACGGAGGTCGATCAGATAGATGCCGTTGCGCTCACCCAAGATGAAACGACGCATCTTCGGGTTCCAACGACGGGTCTGGTGGCCGAAGTGAACTCCGGCATCCAGCAATTCCTTCAAAGTGACAAGTGCCACGGTGATTCCTTTCGTTCGGTTGATCCACCCCGACCGAACGTCACTCGCGTGACGACCGTACGAAAAGTCGGGTGAGACTCAGTACCTTCCCTTGTGGAAGGCCTTTTCATGTTAGTCGGACCAGACCCCTACCCCCGAGGGTGGGTCGTGCGATGCACGTTTTGGAGGCGAGATTTTGAGACGTGGGTATAAATCTGCGTGGTCGTAAGACTTTCGTGACCCAGGAGCTCCTGGACAACCCGCAGATCGGCCCCGCCCTCGAGGAGATGGGTGGCGTAGGTGTGGCGCAAGGCGTGGGGGTGAATATGGCCCTGGCCAATCCGGGCGTCAAGAATCCGCCGCACGTCACGAGGCGTCAGCCGCTTGCCTCGCGAGTTAAAGAACAAGGCTGCACCAGGTGAAAGGGCCTCCATCATGGCGGCTCGGCCCTGTTTGCGCCAGAGATTGAGGGAGGCAAAGGCGGTGGCGTGGAGGGGGACGACCCGTTCCTTGTTGCCTTTTCCGGTCACTCGAATTAGGCCGGCGGGCTCATCGATACTGTCGAGGTCGAGTCCGCAGAGTTCGCTTACGCGTAGACCGGCCCCGTAGAGAATTTCGCAGATGGCGCGATCGCGTACTGCCTTGCCATCATCACCCCAGTCGGCATCGAGTAGCTCGTCGAGCTGTTCACGCACCACGAGCTCCGGCAGCTTCTTGGGGGGCTTGGGCGTCTTGAGTCCAGTGGCCGGACTCGCCTCCAGGACATTCTCGTGAACGAGCCAGGCGAAGTAGTTCCGAATCGTCGCTACGCGTCGAGCCGTTGAGGTGCGCTGGTCGCCACGTCGGGTCAAGTAGCCAACGTAGTCCCGGAGTTCCTTGCGAGTAATACGGCCCGGGTCTTCGTAGCCCTGCTCCAGCGACCACGAGATAAACAGTTCCAGGTCCCCGAGGTAGGCCCGCACCGTCTCGGGTGATCGATTGGCCGCGTGCAGCCGGGTCGCAAAACCCTCGACGCGCCACAGCGCTGGTAGTTCGACCCCGTTTCTAGACACGAGTTAAGGCTAACGAGCCCATCCCGTCACTTCTCGCCAGGCCGTAGGATTTGGCACCATGGCACGGATTCTCATTATCGAAGACGATGATCGCATCCGCACCGCGCTGCGCCTGATGTTCGAAGGCGAAGAGTTCATTGTTGATGCGACCGCCAGCGCCGAAGACGGCATTGCGATGTTCGACCGCCAAACCCCCGCAATTGCCATCATCGACTTGATGCTGCCCGGGGCCAATGGTTTCGAGGCCTGCCGTCACATTCGAGCCACTTCTGACATCCCCGTCATCATTGTTTCCGCTCGCGACGACACGGCCGATGTTATTGAAGGCCTTGAGGCGGGGGCCGACGACTATGTGAAGAAGCCCTTCGTGCCGCGCGAGCTCCTCGCACGTGTGCGAGCCCACCTCCGCCGCCGTCCCACGGGTCGGGCCGCCTTCACTATGGGCGAGCTACGAATCACGCCCGAGGAGGGAACCGTGCTGCGGGCTGACGGTACCGAGATACACCTGACGGCCACCGAGTTCAAACTGCTCACCGAACTGGCGGGGGCCAACGGGCGCGTCTTGTCGCGCGAACACCTGCTCGAGCACGTCTGGGGCTACGACTACTTCGGCGATGGCCGCCTCGTGGATGTCCACATGCGTCGCCTCCGCGCCAAGGTTGAGCCCGACTCGGCAACACCCACCTACATACTCACGGTGCGTGGCCAGGGTTACAAGTTGGTCCTGTAATGGCCACTCGCTCCCTGCGCGGACGTCTGACGTGGACCTTCGCCGTGGGTGCGGCCGTGCTGAGCACCGTCTTCGCCAGTCTCACGTACTTCGGTGTCCGCCACATCATCGTTGTTTCTCGACAGGCCAGTGATCTCCAGCAGGCCTACGTCAATGCGGCCCTCGTACGCAGTGCCGTGGCGCAAGAGCCCGCCTCGCTCCCCTCGTTGCTTACGTCACTAGACGCGGCCACCACCAGCTCTTCCCTGGTGCGTTTGGGATCAACCTGGATTGAGGGCACCACCGTGGCAAGCCCTGAAACTATTCCCGCCGTATTTCGCATCGCTGGGACCGAAGTGATTCGCCAAGTCGTTATCGAGCACAATGTGCCGGTCCTCATTATTGCGGTCCCCCTGCCGGCCGTTCGGGCCACCTACTTCCAGCGCCGCGAGCTCGCTGACTTGAACGGCACCCTAAATCGCCTCCTCGGCATCTTGGCGCTCGGGACTCTCTTTACCAGTGGTCTGGGGGCCTACGCCGGGCGCCGAATGACCCGTCGCACGCTCGCCCCCTTGGCCGACACCGCCCAGGCGGCCCGACTGGTGGCCGAAGGTGACTTGGCCGTACGCCTACCCAGCAATGCGCCCCACAGCGAAGTGGCCACGCTCTCAGCCGCCTTTAACGAAATGGTTGAGCAGCTCGTTCAGCGTCTCGATCGAGATGCGCGCTTCGCCAGCGACGTGAGTCATGAACTGCGTTCGCCGCTGACGACGTTGGCGATGTCGGCCGAAATCCTTCGACTCCACGAAGCCGACCTCCACCCCGATGCCCGCGAGGCCCTCTCGCTACTTACGACTGATGTGGCGACCTTTCAATCGCTGGTCGAAGATCTCTTGGATATGGCCAAGGCCGACGCCGGAACAGACACGCTGGTTAATGAAGTACTGCCACTCAACGAACTGGTCACCCATTGCGTCTTGTCGGCGACCCGTCGCCACCAACTCCCAGTCACAGATCTGCGCTCCGAGCTCACGAGTGAGTGCTACGTCTCAGTCGACCGGCGACGGTTCGAGCGGGTCATCACCAACCTTCTCGAAAATGCCTACCGCTACGGCGAAGGTCAGGTGAGTGTGACCCTGCTCTCGAGCGACGGTGGTGCCGCGGTGGCGGTCGACGACAATGGCCCGGGTATCGCCCCCGCCGAACGTGAGCGAGTCTTTGAGCGTTTCTACCGAGGTGGCGTGGCCTCACGTCGGGGTAACGCCCACGGCACGGGTCTCGGTCTGGCCCTCGTGTCCGAACACGTCAAACGATTTGCCGGCCGCGTCACCATCTCCGAGTCACCACTCGGAGGTTGTCGCATGGTCGTATGGCTGCCGACGGTGGAAGAGGGTTCGGAATGAAGTGGCTCCGCACCCCCGCGTTTGGGCTGCTCGCCGCGCTACTACTCAGCGCCTGCACCTTGGTCCCGACGGACTCTTCACCACGAGCTGTCAATTCGGATGACGTTCCATCGGGCCTCCTCAACGGTGCCGGCGTGAAACAGTCGACCACCGTATCCCTATGGTTCTTCGATGCCCAGGGGCGACTCGTTAGCCGGTCGGTTCGGATTCCGGCCCCGCTGACCATTTCGACACTGGTCGCACGTTTGGCCCTACACGTTCCCAGTGGACTCTCGACGGCCCTTTCACCGCAAATTGCAATCAGTCGAGCTGTAGTCCGTGGGAGCGAAGCCAACATCTTTATTACTGCGGGATTTCAATCCGAGGACTCCGCCAGCACCATCACGGCAATGCAGCAGCTGGTGGCCACGCTTCGGGACAATTACGGGATTAGCACGCTGAATGTGACCGATGTGGCCAATGGCCGCACACTCACGATTGACAGCTCGGCGCCCTAGGGGCGATACGTCGGAGCCGCACTCCAGAGGTGTTCGAGGTCGTAGTACTCCCGAGCCTCCTCCTCAAAGACGTGCACGATGACGTCGCCGTAGTCCAGGGCCACCCAGCGACCATCGCTCCAGCCCTCCTCGCGCAGGGTCTTGCGACCCTCGAGCTGGCCGAGCCGTTCGATCTCTTCGGCGATGGCCCGTACCTGGGGGGCGTTACGGCCGGAAACTATGACCAGGGCGTCAAAGGCGTCAATCAACTCTCCGCAGTAGAGGACGGTGGTGTTGAGACCAATCTTCTCGGCAGCACCAGCAACGGCCGCCTCGAGCAGATCGTGAGTTGAGGCGGGGATGGGCCAGGCGGGCAGAGGAGCGGCCGACGTTTCGGGTTTCAGTGTGAGACTCCGAGTGACACCAACGTGATGAGAAAAGGAACAGTCAAGAGTGCGAGACCCAAGATCTCCCATCGATGACGAAGACGGCGCAGGTCGCGCCGGGAAACTACGGTTTCGATCACCCGTAAAGGGGCCCGATCGGTCTCCGTCAGGTCGAGAATTCGAACTGCCATCGTGACTACAGACTACCCGCGGGGGGTCTAAAGCAAGGGAATTACCGCTTCGGGCACCAAGCCATGGGGATTCTCCCCATTTTCTAGGCGTTCGCGGGTCAAAGTACTCGACAGGTCGACGGGCTCCATCGAGGCGATGGTTCCCCGCCACCCGACCGGAATCGTCACTATTTCGTCACCCCGCGGCAATACGTAGAGCGCCACCATCGACGCGAGCGTCTCCGCGTCCCGCCATCGGGTGAGCTGGGGTACGACATCGGCGCCAATAATGAGCGTCAGCGTCACGTCGGGGGTGAGTAGTTCTCGGGCCGTATCGATGGTGTAGGTCGGACCACTCCGCCTGATCTCCATATCCGAGACACGGACTCCAGGCAGTTCGGCAAAGGCTGCTTCGGCCATCGCCAGACGGCGAATGGCCGGAGTGATGGCACCCTCATTGGACTTCAGGTAGGGGTCGCCCGCCACCGTCACGACTATTTCATCGAAGCAGTCCGAGCCCCAAGCATCGCTCAGGGCGGCTACGTGTCCGATGTGCGGGGGGTCAAAGGTGCCCCCAAAGAGTCCGACTCGACGTAACGTCACCTTCACACACTAGAAGGCAGACTTTCCTCACCTGACCCGTTCGCTCTACGCTAGGTACATGAATAACGTTGCGTCGGACTGGAACCCCACCTCGTGGCGCTCGCACGTAGCGCTCCAGCAGCCGGCCTGGCCCTCGCCGGCTGAGCTCGAAGCGGCCGAAGCGGCTCTCGTCGCCCAGCCCCCTCTCGTCTTTGCCGGTGAGGCGCGGCGCCTGACCGCCCAGCTCGGTGACGTCGCCAACGGGCGGGCCTTCCTGCTGCAAGCCGGTGACTGCGCTGAATCCTTCCACGTCGCTGGCGCCGACGCCATTCGCGACAAGCTCAAGGTGATCTTGCAGATGGCGGTAGCGCTCACCTACGCCTCTGGAGTTCCCGTGGTCAAAGTGGGGCGTATTGCCGGTCAATTCGCCAAGCCTCGCAGTAAAGAAATTGAGACCATCGATGGGGTTTCGCTCGAAGCCTTCCGCGGTCACATCGTTAACGACGAGCCCTTCACCCCCGAAGCCCGACGGCCCGACGCCACTCGCTTAGTACAGGCCTACCACCAGAGCGCCACCACGCTCAATCTGCTGCGGGCCTTTACCAAGGGTGGCTTCGCTGATCTCGCTCGTGTCCACGCGTGGAATCAGGAGTTCGTCGCCGACTCGGCCATGGGTCAGCGTTACGCCGTGGTCGCCGACGACATCGAACGAGCGCTGCGCTTCATGGCCGCCTGCGGTATTGACCTCGGGCGCGAAAGTCATCTCCACGAAGTTGACTTCTACGTCAGTCACGAAGCCCTCATTCTCCCCTACGAACAAGCGCTCACTCGTCGTGACTCGCTCACTGGTGACTGGTTCGACTGCTCAGCCCACATGTTGTGGATCGGGAATCGCACACGTCAGCTCGACGGTGCGCACGTGGAGTTCCTCCGCGGCGTCGGCAACCCTCTCGGCATGAAGGTCGGTACCGACCTCACGCCCCAAGAGACCGTGGCTCTCGTCGAGAAGCTGAATCCCGAGAACATTCCCGGCCGCATCACGTTGATTTCCCGTATGGGTCGAGACTTGATTGAAGACAAGTTGCCCGCACAGATCAGCGCCCTCAAAGACGCCGGTCTCTCGGTCGTCTGGACTTGTGACCCAATGCACGGCAACACCTTCACTACCCAAGGTGACATTAAGACCCGTCGCTTCGACGACATCTTGGCCGAAGTGCGTTCCTTCTTTAACATCCACCAGTCCCTTGGCACGTGGGCCGGTGGTCTGCATATCGAACTCACCGGCGACGACGTCACCGAATGTCTCGGTGGTGGCATAGGACTTTCTGAAAAGGATCTCGGCCTTAACTACACCTCAATGTGCGATCCCCGACTGAACGCTTCTCAGTCTTTGGACTTGGCCTTCCACGTAGCCGAGTACCTCAGCCAGCGCTAATTCCACCGCCGGACCAGACGCCGGCCGCGAACTAATGATTCGGTAGTGGCGATTGATCGTTAAAGCGCAGGAGTCGTCGATACTCTCCCCGGACTTCAATCTCTGTTAGGGAGCAGTGTTCAATACGGGACTGGAGGCGGCGACCAGGCTCGAGACCGAGTGACCACTTCACGGCCTGCTCGATCACGCCACCGTGGCAGACCACGACCACCATTTCGCCTGGATGAAGCTCCGCCACTAGCGCCAGTGTCGAGGTAACTCGTTCGTAGAACGAAAGCAATGACTCGCCACCGGGGGCATTTTTGAGATGGGGATCGACGTCCCAGTTGGGTGGATTGAATCGTTCGGCAAACTCGCTCCACGAAAGACCATCTCCTTCGCCGACACGCAACTCATCCACATTTTCCAAGGTGACCAGGGCGAGACGAGAAGGCAGGGCCGGTACTAGCAGTACAGCAGTCGCGTGTGCTCGCGGAAGAACAGAGGTGTAGAAGGTGGTGGCCGCATCGAACTCACCCGTCATCGTCAATCGCGTGGACAGCGTTCGTACCTGCAGCCGTCCGAGTGCGGTCAGGCCACCGTCGCCGAGCGCTCCCCCGGCCACACCGGCACTATTGGCGACGCTCTCTCCGTGACGAATCAACATGAGTTGGGTTCCTGAAACTACGGGGCCGCGTTGACGAATCCCATCGGGCGGCAGAAGCGGTTCTGAACTCACGCCAGATCTCCGACGAAGGCCTCCAACTGGCGCAAGCTCCGACATTCCACGACCTTGTCGCAGTACGGGGCGTACTCGCGGATAACTGAGTCGCCGCTGTTCCAGTAACTCGTTGGTTCGGGATTGAGCCAGTACACATTGCGGGCGCGGAACTTCAAGTCGGCCAGCACTTCGGCGTGCGCCTGGTGATAGTTGTTCCTGGCGTCGCCGAGAATCAATACGGCCGTGCGTTTATTGATCGTGCTGGCGTACTTTTCATGGAATACCAGTAAAGCGCGGCCGTAGTCACTGTGGCCATCGAAAGCAATGACGTCGGCCTCAGAGTTGATACGGGCCACAGCTTCGGCCGGGTCGTCGCTCTCCTCAAAGAGGTGAGTCACTTCATCGAGTCCGTCGACAAACACGAAACTACGCACCTTGGAGAACTGGGACGAGATGGCGTGGACCATGTGCAACGTGAAGCGAGCGAATGAGGCTACCGATCCAGAAATGTCGGCAATGACGACAATCTCCGGCTTCGCGGGGTGAGGTGGCTTAAAGCGCAGATCAATCGGCACGCCGCCGGTCGAGAGACTGCGGCGCACGGTACTGCGTAGATCAATCGGACCGCGACGACGCTTGCGTCGTCGACGGGCCAAGCGGGTGGCCAGCTTGCGACTCAGCGGCTTGAGTGCACGTTCTAGTTGGGCCATCTCGTCGCGATTGGCGTGCATGACGTCTATGTCTTCGGGGAGGGGCTTGCGCACACTCTTGCCGAGCGCTTCGGCCCCACGGTCATCTACGAGTCGTTCGCGAATCTCCGCTTCGATGGCGGCCTTGAGAGCCTCGACTTTGGCCTTGGCCTCATCCTTGACGAGGCGCTCTTCGAGGCCGTCGGCCTCGGCCTTAGTGCCGGCGGCAATCAATCGGTCCATCAGCGTGTCGAGATCGAGGTTTCGCAGCGTGCGGTAGAGGTAGTACGTGCCACCGACGGGGCGGCCCGGCTCCATGCCGGCGTAACGATCAACGGCCTCCCGAGCACCCGAGCGCATGGAGTTCAAGTCGTTGGACTGCATGGCCTTAAAGAGCATCTCGGCCAGCTCTTCGGCCGACATGGAAGAACCTCCGCCGCCGCCCATACCCCGACTGCGCCCCGAACCACGCATACCGGTGGCGTTCGGATCGTCACCCTTGGTCTCGTCAGCGTTGCTCGACTCTTCGTCCATCTCTCCGAGGTCGGCACCACTGGCGTGGCGGTTGGAGAAGTACACGTCGAATGCCGTCGAAAAGACGGGTATGTGATCGCCGTTCTTGACCAACGTGGCGGCCAGGCAGGCCTTCACCATGTCGCGATTCGAGATATCAATGGCCGTGAGGGCCCGTGCGGCGTCGACGTGTTCTGACATCGATACCGGTAGCCCGGCCGCTCGCAACTCGACGATGAACTCGCCGAGCAGATTACGCAAGAGCCTTGCCCCGGCCCACTAATTCCTTAGTGGCCTTTTCGAGGTCGGTCTGATACTTGAGCAAGATGTGCAGCGTGGCGACGGCATCGGCCTCACCAATCTCTTCACGACCCAAGAGCACGAGGGTGCGCGCCCAGTCGAGCGTTTCCGAAACCGAGGGGGCCTTCTTGAGGTCCAGGTTGCGCAATGAACGAACAACGCGGGCGATCTGCTCGGCGAGGGCCGTTGAAATACCGGGGACGCGCGAGATGATGATGTCACGCTCACGCTCTACGTCGGGGTAGCCGACGTAGAGGTAGAGACAGCGACGCTTCAACGCTTCGGAGAGTTCACGGGTGTTGTTAGAGGTCAGAAAGACCATCGGAATCTGCTTGGCCTTAACGGTGCCGAGTTCGGGGATGGAGACTTGGTACTCCGAGAGGATTTCCAAGAGCAACGCTTCGGTCTCCAGCTCGACGCGGTCGATTTCGTCAATCAGCAGAACGACGGGCTCGGTGGCTGAAATCGCTTCCAGTAGTGGTCGGGTCAAGAGGAACTCCTCAGCGAAGATGTCCTCTTCGAGGGCCGACCAGTCTTCGGTACTGGAGTCGCTGCGTCCGGCCTGGATGCGGAGCAACTGCTTGCGGTAGTTCCACTCATAGAGGGCCTTGGACTCGTCCAGACCTTCGTAGCACTGGAGGCGGATCAGGCGCGCGCCAACGGCGTCGGCGACGGCCTTGGCGAGGGCGGTCTTTCCTGTTCCCGCGGGTCCTTCCACGAGGACCGGCTTGGCCAGGCGGTCGGCCAAGAAGGTCACCGAGGCAATGGCTTCATCGGAGAGGTAGTCGTTTTGACGAAGCTTCTCGATAACTTCGGCGACGTTCTCGAATCGAGCCGGTGGCACTTCGGCCAGGCCCAATCGGTCGGCCAGCTCCTGACGTGGATCAATTGAACTCATCTGACATGTCCCTTTCCTACAACGACCCACTTAACGCAAGTCAACTCTTTTAAACCCATGGGTCCGCGCGCGTGGAGCTTCTGCGTGGAGATGCCCACTTCCCCGCCGAGACCCAGTTCTCCCCCGTCAATGAAACGGGTTGAAGCGTTCACCACGACCGCGGCCGCATCAACTTCGCGGATCCAGCGCTGCTGGGCGACGGGATCTCGCGAGACAATCGCCTCCGAGTGACCCGTGCCGTACTGGGCGACGTGAGCAATGGCCTCGTCGATCGAACCAACTACGGCGACTGAAATAATCGGACCAAGAAACTCCGTGGCGAAGTCTTCGATCGTCGCCGGTGTCGCCGACTGCAGACGGGCGCAGACCACTTCGTCGCCACGAATCTCTACACCGGGCAGAATCGTCGTTAGCGCCGGAATAAACGTGTCGGCCACCGCGGCGTGCACCAGTAGCGACTCGGCGGCATTACAGACCCCGGGACGCGACATCTTGGCGTTGCGAACAATCTCGGCCGCCATAGAAAGGTCGGCGTCGCTGTCCACGTAGACGTGACAGTTGCCGTCACCGTCGAGTACGTACGGCACGCGGGCGTGCTCTCGCATCGCGGCAATAAGGCGGGGGCCACCACGTGGAATCAAACAGTCGATTGTGCCAACCAGGCCCATGAAGGCCGCAGCCGTTTCGTGGGACGTGTCAGCGACTAGCGAGACCGAGGCAGTCGGCAGTGCGAACTCACTCAGGACTTCGTACCAGAGGCCGACCAGGGCCAAGTTGGTCTGCTGGGCCGTTGAGGAGCCTCGTAAAAAGGCGGCATTCCCGGACCGTAGGCACAGGGCGGCCACATCCATCGTTACGTTGGGGCGGTTCTCATAGATCACGCCGACCACGCCGAGTGGCACGCGAACACGTGAGACTTCGAGTCCGTTAGGTCGGCGCCCAGTCTCTACAACCTCGCCCAGCGGGTCGTCCAGGTCCGCGATGGCCCGCAGGGCCGTCACGATGCCATCAATGCGAGCGGCGGTGAGCGTAAGGCGATCGAGGCCGGCGGCCTCGCCGTCGTAGGCGGCTACTTCGGCGGCATTAATAGCCAAGATGGCTTCGACTCGGTGAGCCAGGCGATCGGCGACCGTGGTGACGACGTCCCGACGAACTTGATCGTCGGTGGTGGCCATAACTCTCGCGGCCGCACGAACGTCGTTCGCTTGGGCGTGGAGTGATGCCAGAGTCATTGTTTTAGCGTAGCCAAGGGCACCTGCGCCCTAAACCAGCACAACCAGTTCGTCTCGATGGACGACAACATCGGCTTCGCCCAATGCGTCATGGCTCACGCGGACGACGCCCTTGGCGATAAGTCGCCCGTCCTCGGAGTACAGCTCCACCGCTTCACCGGCATTGAACTGTCCCGTAGTGCGAATAACCCCCACTGCGAGCAGGCTGCGGCCGTCCCGCTCGAGAGCGTCAGCGGCACCCTGATTCACGACGAGCGATCCCTTGGTGGGAAGAGCGAATGCAATCCAGGCCTTGCGAGCGCTAAGGCGCTCACTCCGCGGGCGCACAATGGTCCCGAGTCCAACCTCTTCGTTCAGTACGCGCTCTACCACTCGTTCCTCACGGGCCGGAGCGATCACGGTCGTCACGCCGGACCACTGCGCCATCCGGGCGGCGGCCACCTTGGAGGCCATTCCACCGGAACCAACACCAGACGTTGAGCCCGAGGCGGCCGAGGTTATTTCGTCATCGAACGTCTTGACTTCGGCAATCAACGTGGCGTTGGGGTCTAAACGGGGGTCACCCGTCAAAAGTCCGAGAGTATCGGTCAACAGAATGAGACGAGTAGCCCCCACCAAGTTGGCTACCAGGGCGGCGAGACGGTCGTTATCGCCGTAGCGAATTTCTTCATCGGCCACGGCGTCGTTTTCATTCACGATGGGCACGATGCCAAGACTCCATAGAGCCTCGATAGTTCCGCGGGCGTGGAGATACTGCGAACGATCGGCAAAGTCATGGGGGGCCAACAAGACCTGACCCACTGGCAGGTCGTGCTCGGCGAAGACCACGCGCCAGGCGTCCATCAAGAGTGGTTGGCCCACGGCCGAAACGGCCTGAAGCGTCTGGGCGTCGGTCGGTCGCGCAGCCCCTCGGCCAACGGCCGCCCAACCGGCCGTGATTGCACCCGAAGTAACCAGAACCACGCGGCCGCCGTTGCGCACGTGCTGGGTCACACCGACGCCGACGTTGGCCAACACCTCGACATCAATGCGGCCCTCCTTCGTCGTGACCGACGAAGTACCAATCTTTATAACGACAACATCACTCATCATCGAAATCGTCGTGTTCGTTGAGCTTGCCCTGTCGGGCGAGTCGCTCACGGCGGGTGGCGCGGTGGTGGTCCCCACGGTCCAGCCCGGAGGTCGCAGCGTCGCGGAACCACTCAAAAGAGAGTTGACCCACGGTCACCTGATCACCGTCAACGGCGCCGGCTCGGTTCAAGAGACGGTCCACGCCGAGGTCCTTTAGACGGCGGACAACTTCAGCCAACGCTTCGTCGTTCGTGAGGTCTTGGAAACGAACGGCGCGTAGGGCGGGGCGACCGACGACTTCCCACTCGTTCGGACGGATGCGCTCAACACGCACCGTTTCCACGACGGGACGGTGCACTACGACTTCGTGACTGGCCCGCTGCTTTTCATCTCGACGGACGCTGTCAACGAGTTGCGCCATCTTGGAAACCAGCGCGGGGATACCTTCTCGGGTCACCGAGGAGAGCGGCACCACGCCGTCGGGTAGTTCAGTGTCGGGTCCGAGGTCGGCGCGCGACCCCACGATGATTCGAGGGCGATCCAGCATGTCGGGCTGGTAGTCACCGAGTTCTCGCAATAGGACGCGCAACTGTTCGTCGGGCGAGATAACGACATCGGGGGCCATGTCCAACATGACACACAGAACACGGGCGTACTCGACGTGCTTGAGGAAGTCGTGACCCAGTCCCCGACCCTCGGCGGCGCCTTCAATGAGTCCGGGAATGTCGGCCACAACAAACTCGGTACCGCCATCGGCCCGGTCAGGACGGGTGCCGTATCGCACGACGCCGAGATTGGGCACCAGCGTGGTGAAGGGATAGTCGGCAATCTTGGGCCGTGCTTTAGAGATCTGTGTGATGAGCGTGGTCTTACCGACGTTGGGGAAACCAATCAGCGCGACGTCGGCCCGCAACTTGAGCTCCAAGTTGTACCAACGCTCTTCGCCGTACTCGCCCTGTTCGGCAAAGGCCGGGGCCCGTCGCTGGTTCGAAAGAAAACGGTTGTTGCCTTGGCCGCCCATGCCACCTTCGGCGGCCCGCCAGGTGTCACCGGGTCCGGCGAGGTCCACAATGACTTCACCCTCCATGGTGGTAATGACCGTGCCGATTGGCACCTTCACAATGACGTCCTTACCGCCGGCGCCGTGCTGGCGCTTGGAGGTGCCGTTCTCGCCATCGGTCGCCCGATGGAAGGGGTGATCGCGAAAGCCGAGCAGGGAGGCTTGGTTGTGGTCGGCTACGAGCCACACGTCACCGCCACGACCACCGTCGCCGCCATCGGGACCGCCCTTGGAAACGTGGGCCTCACGGCGAAAACTTACGCATCCTGCACCACCGTCACCGGCCTTGGCGTGCAGTTGTGCTGCATCTACGAAGGCGGACATACACCCATTCTACGAACCTTGAGCCGGCTCAGGGAAAGAGGGCTCCGACTACCTCGGCGAAGACCTCGTGGTGGCGCTGCACGTCGGCCAGAGTCGTCGCCGGGCACATCAGGGCCATGTTGTGAAACGGCGTTAACAGGACACCACGATTGACACAGGCCAGGTGGAGATAGTCCTCCAGTTCGACGTCGTAACTCTTAGCCGAGGCACTCCCACTGGTCGGTGCGGGGTTGGCGAATCGATACTCGCAACGAGTTCCGAGCTGCGAGACGGACCACGCCAACTCGTAGCGATCAATCGTCGCTTGGACTCCGGCCGTGAACTCGGTGGCGAGATCAATCATGGCGGGAAAGACCTCGTCAGTCAGGACCTCGCCCAAAACGGCCCTCATCGCCGCGAGCGAGAGGGCGTTGCCCGCCAAGGTGCCGCCGACGCCGCCCACGTCGACGATGTCGGCGGCGGCCGAGACGTTGGCCTGGATGCGTTGTGCCAGTTCGGCGCTTAGACCGTAGGCACCACAGGGCACCCCTCCGCCCAAGGACTTGCCAATCGTGATGGCGTCCGGGCGCAGGTTCATGGAACGAGTCGCCCCCCCGGGACCGGCCGAGAAGGTGTGCGTTTCGTCAATGATGAGCAGGGTGCCAGTTTCATCACAGGCCTCGCGCACGCCCTCGAGAAATCCCGGTTCGGGCAACACGATGCCGATATTCGTCAGGGCCGGCTCGGTCAATACGGCCGCGACGTCGCCGTAGGTCAGTTCTCGGCGTAGCGCTTCGAGGTCATTGAACTCCACGACCCGGGTCGTGGTGCTGGGATCAACAGCGGGAGCCACGTTGCCGGGGCGAGACACGGCCTCGCCGTTGGGGCCGACCACGACGAAGGTCTCGTCGACACTGCCGTGATAGGAGTAGGAGAAAACCAGGATTTTGGGGCGGCCCGTGGCGAGTCGCACTAAGCGCAGCAGCCACCGATTGGCATCGGTCGCCGAAAGCGTGAACGACCACTGGGGTAGTCCAAATCGACGAGTCATCTCCGCAGCAACCCACTCCGCATCCTCCGTTGGCATCATGGTGGTTACCCCACCCTGCGTGGTGATCCGGCGCTGCACGGCCCGAGCCAGTGGTTCGGGTGAGTGGCCGGCGAAGGCCCCCGTATCGCCGAGGGCGAAGTCGATCAACGTGTGACCGTCCACATCAACAACGTGCGCCCCGTGCGCTTCGTGAAGGGCCAGGGGAAAGCCGCCGGCCCATTTATTCATCCACGTCATAGGTACGCGGGCAAAGAGATGATCGGCCGCCTCATACTGAGCCAAACTCAAGGGATTGCGAGCACGATAGGCCGTTCGCTCCACGGCGAGGAGTTCAAGGAGTCGCTGACGAGGGGGGTTTTGCATGAAATTCAGGCTAGGTCACCGATTTCCGGGTTTCTGGGAGCATGTCCCGTACCCCCTCTGACTAGGGAAAATAAAAAGTAATCCAATAAATTCCCTAAAAACACCGGCTAAATCCACCAAAAGCCCTGAAATCGGGGTAAGTATTACCTCGGTGGCTGGGATACCCCCGGTCGACAACCACGAAAAGGTAAGGAGATTGCGATGGCTGGTTCTATGAATAAGACCGAGTTCGTCGAAGCTCTCGCTGCGGCCACTGGCCAAACGAAGGCTGACACGGGTGCTTTTTTGAGCAATTTTGAAGAGATCATCACCACACAGGTGAAAAAGGGCAACAAGGTGACCTTGACTGGTTTCATCTCGTTCGAAAAGCGCGAGCGCGCTGCTCGTACCGCCCGTAACCCCCAGACGGGTGAGGCCATCCAGGTGGCGGCCGCTTCCGTACCAAAGGTTTCTGTAGGTGCCGCCTTCAAGAAGGCAATCAAGGGTTAAGCACCCTCAAGGTCTCTAAACAGACTGAAAAACCCCCGGGCGCAAGCCCGGGGGTTTTTACTTTCCCGATCAGTGATGAATGTGGCTGGCTCTAACGCAAATCCCCCGGGCTTTCGCCCGGGGGATTTGCTTTTCTTTAGGAGAAAAGTTGAACAGAGTTCAACACTGATTACTCAGCAATGATGTCCACAAGCTTGCGGCCACCACGGAAACCGAACTTGACCTTGCCTGGGGCAAGGGCAAACAAGGTGTCGTCCTTACCAATGCCGACATTGCGGCCTGGGTGGAACGCGGTACCACGCTGACGAATGATGATTGAGCCGGTTGTTACGGCCGTGCCATCAAAGGCCTTAACGCCGAGACGCTGGGCATTTGAATCGCGACCGTTTCGAGTTGAACCGCCACCTTTGGTCTTTGACATGAGTCAATCCCCTTACTTGGTTGAGATCTTGGTGATTTCCACCGTCGAGTAGTGCTGACGGTGTCCCCAGCGCTTGCGCTGGTTAGCCTTGGCCTTATAGGTCAAAGCGTTGATTTTGGGTCCCTTTTCCTCGCCCAGGAGGGTGCCCGTTACCGTGGCGCCCTTCAAAGCTGGTCCGGCCAACACCTTGTCACCGTCAACGACGAGGACAGGCTGAAACTCAATTGACGAACCCAAGGCTTCGCTGCGCAGGTCGACGCGAACGACCTGACCTTCAGCGACGCGTTCTTGAGACGTTCCGGTGCGAATTACGGCGTACATAGTTCTTCAATGATAGCCGAAAGAAAGGTTCTCACGTTCTGCCCGCCCTACAGGCCGGCCGAGAGGACGAAACCACGGCCATCGCAGACTGCACAGGTGCTCGAGACTGACTCCAAAAGCCCTTCGTTTACACGCTTTCGAGTCATTTCAATCAGGCCGAGCTCAGAGATGTCAAAGACCTGCGTACGCGTCTTGTCCCGCGAGAGGGCTTGGCGTAGTGCCGAGGCCACGGCCTCGCGGTTGGCCTTGATCTCCATATCGATGAAGTCGATGACGATAATTCCACCGATGTCACGTAGTCGCAGCTGGCGCGCGACTTCTTCGGCCGCTTCGAGGTTGTTGCGAAAGACGGTCTCTTCGAGGTTCGTTGAGCCCACGTTCTTTCCGGTGTTCACGTCCACCACGGTGAGAGCCTCGGTGCGCTCAATAATGAGCGATCCACCCGAAGGCAGGTAGACCTTGCGGTCCAGGGCACGGTGCAGCTGTTCGTGGACGAAGTAGCGCTCAAAGAGAGGCAGTTCTTCGGTCCCCTTCTCGTAGAACTCGACGCGGTCGGCCAATTCGGGATTTACGGCCGTGACGTACTCGCGGACCTTTTCAAAGAGTTCCTTGTCGTCAATCAGCACGGCGCGGTAATCGTCGTTGAGCTCTTCGCGGAGCAGTCGAACGGCCATGTCCAAGTCGCGATAGACCAAGCGGGGCTGCGGAGACTTCTTCGCTTCCGTCTCGATGGCTTCCCACTTCTCGGCGAGCGACTTTACGTCGCGGGCGAGGTCTTCGCTCGAGACACCTTCGGCCGCAGTGCGCACAATGATGCCGTGCTGGGCGGGCTTGACTTCGTCAATGACCTTACGGAGGCGGCGGC
>Ga0214919_10004117_pt1 | contig 21409 bp, 18 predicted proteins | sample LL1503_MetaG_FD_177994 | JGI IMG/M metagenome (GOLD analysis project Ga0214919, IMG submission 177994) | Freshwater microbial communities from Lake Lanier, Atlanta, Georgia, United States - LL-1503 | ecosystem: Environmental > Aquatic > Freshwater > Lake | place: USA: Georgia | collected... | reverse complement strand
TCACACTGTGTATGTTGCTGCTGTCGTCGGTGATGCTGGCGCTGGTGGACGCCATGAACGTCGCCGGTGTGCTGGTCCCGGCCTGCGTTGGTATTTTTGTAGTCGCCTGGATTTTTCAATTCATCGGTCACCATCTGGAGGGCAAGAAACCGTCGTTCTTCGAAGATGTGCAATACCTGCTTGTAGGACCCTTGTTCGTGCTCAGCAAAGCCTTTGAGCGCCTAGGCGTACGCTGGTAGGTCGCTGCTACGCGCCGCTGCGTGTAAGCCAAAATCGGTGTTTTTCATGACGCAGCTTGTGTGCAAAAGAGATGGGCGCTGCCGATGGCCGCAGTAGCTGTCATCGGCGCGGGCTTTGTCGGGCTGTCATCAGCCTACTGGCTGATGCGCGACGGCCATCAAGTGAGTTTGTACGATCCGCGCGGCGCTGCCGGCGGCGCCTCTTTCGGCAACGCCGGCACCTTTGCCAATTACGCCTGCATCCCGGTGAATAACCCCTCGGTGTTTCGCGATCTGCCGCGCTATTTGTTTTCCTCCCAAAGTCCCCTCAGGGTACGCTGGTCACACCTGCATGCGCTGGCACCCTGGCTGGCGCGTTTTTTGTGGGCCTCTACGCCCGCGCGCTATAGCGCCACAGCAACTGCATTGTCGCGTTTGCTGGCGCGCGCGCAGTCCGGCTACGACGCGATGTTGGCCGAGGCTGATCTGCAGCGCTTCGTCCGGCCACAAGCGTGTTTGTATTTGTATTCCAGCGCCGCTGCTTTTGAAGGCGCTCGCCAGACGTTGCAATTGCGTCAGCGTCTGGGCGTGGAGTCCGACATTTTGGATGCTGACGCGATCGCCAAGTTGGAGCCGCACCTGAGTCCTATTTTCCATCGCGGTGCTTTATTCAAAGGCTCTTGGCATTTAAGCGACCCTTCGGCCTTCTTGCAGGCCTTACTGGCTTATTTACAAAGCAAAGGATTGGTGGTGCATACGGTGGCAGTCACCGGCGTCCAAACGGACGACCGGCAAGTGCGCTTGCGTGGTCTGGACCATGACAGTGCCTACGACTACCTGGCCTTGTGTGCGGGTGTGCACTCCAAGGAATTGGCGGCGCAATGCGGCGATGACTTACCCCTGCAAGCCGAGCGCGGTTACCACCTCATGTTTGCGGGCAAGGCCCCCTTGATTTCACGTCCGGTAGGCTGGGCAGAGCGCGGCTTTTACATGACGCCTATGGCGCAAGGTATACGCGTGGCGGGCACGGTGGAGTTGGCGGGGCTGGGGCAAAAAATGCATCCGGGTTTGCTGGACTTGCTCAACTTTGCCGCGCACCGCGCTTTACCTGCCTTGGGTGTACCGCAGGCGCCCTGGTTGGGTTTTCGCCCGACCTTGCCCGATGGCCTGCCCGTGTTGGGACTTTCACGCAAGAGTTCGCGCGTGGTGTATGCCTTTGGCCATCAGCACATCGGATTGACCTTGGGGGGCTTGAGCGGCAGTTTGGTTGCTGATCTGGTGGGCGGACGGCCCAGCGGCTTAGATTTAGACCCATTTCGCGCCCAAAGGTTTTGATCGGATTGGCCGGCCATTCGGTCAACCTTGAGCGCCTCAGGTGAGAATGTCTCCGTGGGAAATCCTAGGTCTGTAGCCTGTGGACTAGCGAGGCTGATACCCTAGCACGGCGAACTTAAATCACCGTGACAATAATCGCAGACTGGACAAACACTTCCAGCGACAGAGACTGGTTGAAATAGGCGTTGTAAATCTGCCCGTCCAAGGCCAGTTGGCCATGGCTTAACCAATTTTGATTATTTGAACTGCCCCATTGCTTACTGAGCGTGAGTTTGTCAAGGCTGTCGCCATCGATTCGCATTTGTAGGTGATTCGCATAGTCAGACGCAGCAGAAAAACTGTTTTTTACTCCCAAGGCCAACACATCAGAGATAGACACCTTGAGTGTTTGAGCGCCATTGGCTCGCATATCCACATGGTTGATAGCGCCCTGCCCATCGCGAGCAGGCCTCAGGTCATGAAGCGATGATAGGTCCAGCGTCTGGTTGCTCGTCATCGTGTATTTACCGACAGACCCCAGCAACTGACCGGCATCAAATGCGCCTGAATCCGCGGAGGAAGTGGTCAATAAGGAAATCTTACCCGTCAAATGGCCAAAGTCCCACGCCTGTGCATTACTTTTCAGCCATTGGTTTCCGGCGCTATCTTCGAAACGGATGTTGAACTCGCCTGCTTCAAAGTGGGTTACACCGTTTAGGCTCAAACTGCCCGTGGTTTGTACAACACCGTTAAAAAAATAGACCCCTTGCTCGTCCGCAAGAAAACTCATTTCGGTGAAGTCAGCTCCGCCCGCTTGAACGACTTTAGCCACATTGGCGACCGTTGGAATTCGCAAATCGATGGTGAATGCCTGGCTGCTGGCACTCATTTGATTCCCGGCCATGTCAACAATAGAGGACTTGAGCACATAGTTTGTGACGGCGCCGGGCACTCCCAATGCGACCGAGCTGCTGTCAAAGGTCCAGGTGCCGGTGTCAGTAGGTGTGAGGTACTTGAACGCCACCATTTTTCCCGTGCGGTCAATGACCTCAGCCAGCACCTGGCCTGTACTTGCGTCAAAGCCGCCACTGCCTGCGCTGCGCTTGACGCTGCCTGTAAATGTCAACTGGCGGGCGTTGCTAAGAAAGTCGGTCCCGCTAGAACCGGTATCGGTTTGCAGCGGACCAATGGATGAAACAAATGCCGTGTTGGGGTCGACTTGCCCATTCCACTTGGTTTGTGGCTGCGTATCGATAGTTACCTGGCGCGTCGTTGGTGTGGCAGAGAGCAGGTTCCCGGCGGTATCCACCAACTGCGCTTTCAGGGTGTATTGCCCGTCCGCCAGTGCCTGTGTATCACCCAACCAGGTCCAACGCCAAGTGCCCGCGGATTGGACCGGTTTGATGTATTGACTAGCCCGTGAGGCCGTGGTTGCATCAAGCAGTTGTATTTGTATCCAATCCTCAGGATTGAAGGCGGCACTGCTTGTGTTCAGTGTGCCGCTCCAATTGAGGGTGTTGTCTCCCGTCAGAAAGTCTGCAGCGTCAAACCCCGTGTCCTGGCTGATTGTCTCTATATTCACGCCCACGTTCTGACTGGAACTTTGGTTGCTGGTATCCAGAATGAAGGGTTTGCCGTCCACTGTTGCGCTGGCGCCTGTGGCATTGCTGATGGTCACTTTGTAGTTCTGCATATCACCGACCAGCGCGTCGGTGATGGGGATCAGGAATTCGCCTTGCGCATTGGCCTTGCCTTCATATACATGGCCGCCAATGGTGATTTTGACGTTTGCATTGGGTTCGGTGGTTCCCGAAATACGTGGCTGCCTATTGCTGGTAATGCCATCGGTATCGCTTTGACCCGTGTCGTCGGCGCGGTAGAGCTCGGCCCGCGTTAGAGCTATCGACGCGGGACTGATTTCGGGTTTTGTTACAGCAGGGTCTTTTTTGTCGCCGCCAGCAAGTGCACCTAATAGCAATAAGGGCGCTGCCAACAAAGGGGCAAAGCCAGCAAGAGGCACAAAGCCACCGCCTGCGGCAGACTCTCTAGCTTCGTCGATGGGGATTTGGGCTGCGCCCAAGGCCATGCCAATCAGGGGGGCGCCATCCCCCATCTCCTCCAGGCTGCGTGACCAATCCCCTGACTCGGGAATGTAGGCGTGGTACACCCCTATAGTTGATTCGCCGACCAAAACATTTTGCGATGCACCGCTTGCGTTGTAGAAGTCCGTAATGATGAGATCGGCTTGTTCTTGGCCATCAAAGCTGACCAGCAAATCCCTGCCCTTACGGTTGACGCGGATGGTGTCAGGCGCCAGGCCGGTCACGCTGTCTATGAGTTGGACGCGGGAATCTGGCTGGGCATTGAGCGTAGTAGGACCCCATGCCAGCGACGGGCTAAGGTCGACGATCGTGGCGGCCCCTTTGCTCGGAAGTATCTTAACTTTGTATGACTTTTTCATGGTGAGAAGCGATGTGCAAAGTGTTTAAATTCGGGCGCCGTAAACAATGATTTCAACGCGCCGATTCGGTGCGTGGCACAGTTTGTTGGCAGGGGTCGGCCGGTTAGGGCAATGGGTTTTGAGTAGGGAATCCGCACCTTGGCCTTCCATTTGAAAACCCTTGAGCGTCTTTACACCGCGCTCTTGGAGTTGGCGTGCCACCACTTGCGCTCTGGCTAATGACAGCGCGCGATTTGTTTTTGGCTTTCCAATGGAGTCGCTATGGCCCACGACCCGTATCCGTTCCACGTGTTGGAAGTCGCGAATGAGTTGTTGGGCCATAATTTCTATGGTGTTGTAGCCAGAAGCTTTTAACTCGGTTTTGCCAAATTCAAAAAGTGCATCACTTTGGAGCGCATAGGCACGGGAAGGCCCTGGCTTGTGCGCCACGGCTGGGCTTGGGACGGCCGCGGCCAAGCCCGGAGCTTCAGCAGGGGCTGGTACTTTTGCAGTTAAGCCGGGCGTAGTGGCTAGGGAAAGTACCGGGGCTGCCGTTTGAACCGGCGCACACAATTGGGCAGCAGGTGCGCGTGAAACTACATGGGTTTGAAGAGCGGTATGTGGGAGTTGTTTTTGCGCGGTATCCGGTGCGACTTCGACTAAGCGCATGTTGGCAGGGTTGTCTTCGTTAACACGCAAGTAAAGCGACTGACCTGCGGTAAGTGTCCAAAATTGACCGGGTGTTTCTTTGGTGAGATGCCTTTTCTTCGCATCGTCGTACCCTGTTTGAATGGCGATGGAACCCGGCGCAGCGCAAAATTCAGAATAGCCGCCACCGAGTAATGCGGTGTGAAAACGGCTTTCGAGATAGATATTGACGGGGTTCGGGTGCTCTGTGATTGCCTGGCGGTAAATGAAGATTCGGGTTTGCTGCTCGGGTGCAGTTTGTGCCATCTGAAACTTGTCCCCGAATTTCAAAATGGGTGCGGATGCTGATTTGCTCGATGGCAGCTCTGGCCCTTCGTTGGCTTGGGCGTGTACGCCTTTCCAAGGCCCTGACATGCACATCCCAAAAATAGTCCAAAAAACTACAGACCGCCATGCTTGGAAAAGAGGTGCATCAAGACGCGGTCGATCCATGGTGCTTTTGTTATTCATTATTAAAGAATAATTTGGATTAAAAATATGATTATCAATATTATATTCATTTAAGTGTACATGCTGTCTACGGAATAATGCAAGCTGGAAATGGCTAATCGTTTTAAGTCTGCCTGGCTAATTTGCTTGGCAGGCGTTTGCGCCCTACCTGCAAGCTCCACCCACCTTCAAGGCAGCGCGTTTGGGCAGCCATCTTGAAATGCCGTTGACGGGTGCAGCCACCTGCGGCGATATGCAGCGTGGCGGGGGAGTTCAATCAGCCCCAGCCGCGCCTCCCCAGGGTCGTAGCGTCGTTTCGTTTGGGGGTTGATTGAAACGAGGGGATCATCACCTTGGCTACCCCCTCATGAACTTACTCTACCGTGACCGACTTCGCCAAATTACGAGGTTTGTCGACATCGGTACCGCGTGCGCAGGCGGTGTGGTAGGCCAGTAGTTGCAGCGCGACGACATGCAAGATGGGAGAGAGCTCGCCATAGTTTTCAGGCATGCGGATGACGTTGATGCCTTCGCTGGTTTGGATGTGCGTGTCGGCATCTGCCAATACGTACAACATGCCACCGCGGGCACGGACTTCGTGCATATTGCTTTTCAATTTTTCTAGCAAACTATCTTTGGGTGCGACGGTCACAACCGGCATGGCACTAGTGACCAAAGCCAGGGGGCCATGCTTCAATTCGCCAGCGGCATAGGCTTCTGCGTGAATGTAGGTGATTTCTTTGAGCTTGAGTGCGCCTTCCATGGCTATGGGGTAGTGCGTTCCGCGTCCCAGAAAGAGTGCGTTTTCTTTGGATGCAAACTCCTGCGACCAGGCAATGATGGCGGGCTCTAGCGCGAGCACCGCTTGTAGCGCGCTAGGGAGATGGCGTAGCGCTTTGAGTGCCGCAGTTTCCTCATGTTGCGGCAAGCGGTTTTTGGTTTGCGCCAAGGACAGTGTGAGCAAGAAAAGCCCGACCAACTGCGTAGTGAACGCTTTGGTGGAGGCCACGCCAATCTCCACGCCGGCGCGTGTGACATAGGCTAACTTGCACTCGCGCACCATGGCAGAACTGGCAACATTACAAATAGTGAGGGTGTGTTCCATGCCAAGCGACTGTGCGTGGCGCAGTGCGGCAAGCGTGTCGGCGGTTTCACCGGATTGGCTGATCGTGACGACCAGGGTTTTGCTATCAGGTACCGAATCGCGGTAGCGGTATTCACTGGCAATTTCTACCGCGCAGGGTAATTTCGCAATGGCCTCAATCCAATATTTCGCCACACAGCCACTGTAGTAACTGGTGCCGCAGGCCAGGATGAGTACCTTATCAATGTGTTGGAAGATGCGGTAGGCGCCATCGCCAAACAACTCGGGCACGATGCCCTCCACACCTTCTAAGGTGTCTGCCACGGCGCGCGGCTGTTCGAAAATCTCTTTTTGCATGTAATGCCGGTAAGGCCCGAGTTCAGCCGCACCGCTGTGCGCTTGCACTGTGTGCACCGCGCGTTGTGCGTCCTTGTGCAGGCTATCGACGACCCAGAACTTGCCCGCTTGCACGTCCACCACGTCGCCCTCTTGCAAGTACACAATCTGGTCGGTCACGCCGGCTAAAGCCATGGCATCGCTGGCCAAAAAGGTTTCCTCCTGGCACACGCCAATGACCAGAGGGGAGCCCGCGCGGGCGCCCACCATACGCATGGGCTCGTCGGCATGGATCACCGCTATGGCATACGCGCCGCTGAGTTGCAACACACAGGCTTTGACGGCATCGAATAGGTCACCGTTGTAGCAACTGTCCACCAGGTGGGCGATCACTTCGGTGTCGGTTTGGCTGTGAAAGACATAGCCTTTGGACTGCAGACTGGCGCGCAATTCATCGTGGTTTTCGATGATGCCGTTATGGACCAGCGCAACACGGCCCTCGCGCGTGCCGGAGCCTTTGCCGTGGCTGAAATGGGGGTGGGCGTTGTGCACCACCGGAGCGCCATGGGTGGCCCAGCGTGTGTGTGCGATTCCCGTGGCGCCCTCGATAGCGTCTGACTGCACCTGCGCCATCAACTCCACCACGCGCGCAGTGCTGCGGGCGCGTTGCAATCCGGAACCTATTGCGTTAGGGTGCAAACTCCCGCTGTGGATCGCCACGCCGCAGGAGTCATAACCCCGGTATTCCAACCGCTGTAAACCCTGCACCAAGACTGGGACGATATTGCGGTTGGAGACCGCGCCGACAATGCCACACATAGCAGTACTCCGAAGTTAGCCCGGCCATATTAAGTCTTAGAAAAAGAAATTAATAAACTAAAATAATGAAATAAAGAATTTAAGATTCGAAAATTCGATAAATTAGTTTTTTAAGTTTAAAAATGAATAAAAATGAAATAAAAAATCATGAAGAATTAGACTCACTGGACCTGCGTGTACTCGGTCACCTCCAGCACGATGCCTCGTTAAGCAATTTGGCGCTCGCCGAAAAACTAGGCGTCTCCCCGCCCACGTGCCTGCGGCGTGTCAAGCGTCTTACAGACGGCGGGTGGATCGAGCGGCAGATCGCGGTACTGAGCCCGGCGCGCCTGGGTGCATCCCTTGGGCACATGGTTTCCGCCCTGGTAGAGGTGAGCTTAGACGCGCAGGGCGTGGAGCATTTGGACGCTTTCGAGGCCAAGGTGGTGGCCGACGATGCAGTTCAGCAATGTTGGCGCGTGTCGTCCGGGCCAGATTTCATTTTGGTGGTGCAGGCGCTGTCCATGCCGGACTACCTCGACGTGACGCGCCGCTTATTCACGCAAGATGCCAACGTACGCAATGTGAAAGCATTTTTTAGCATCAAACGGTCTAAATTTAGTGCCGCCTTGCCTTTGCCAAAGCCATAAAAAGGTTGAAAAAGCGTACGCTAACGATATTCGCGGGCCAGCACTGGGCGAGCGGCCCAAGCGCGCAAGGCTCAAGAAAGCACTATTTCTTTGCGCCCTTGACCGGGCGTTTCCAATTGGCAACACTCACTTGCTTGCCACGCGCGACCGTCAATGCGCCTGCCGGCGTGTCTTTGCTAATCGTCGAGCCGCCGCCTATGGTGCCGCCTGCCCCTAGTGTGACGGGCGCTATCAGTACGCAATTGCTGCCGACATGGACATCTTCTTCAATCACCGTGTGGTGCTTATTGGCCCCGTCATAGTTGGCAGTAATGCTCCCAGCGCCGAAATTTACCCGCTCACCGACACTGGCATCCCCCAAATAAGCCAAATGGTTGGCCTTCGCGCCTTTGGCCAGACGCGCATTCTTCACTTCTACAAAATTACCGATATGCACGTCGGCGCCTAAATCTGCACCAGGGCGCAGTCGGGCAAACGGGCCAATGCGCGCACCCGCGCCCACGTGCACGCCTTGCCCTTCCCCATCGATATGGGTAAATGCTTGGATGATGGTGCCCGCCTCTATTTGGCAATTGGCCAGCACGCAATGGGGCCCGATGCGCACCCCCTGGCCCAGCTGCACCTGGCCCTCGAACACGCAGCCGACATCGATCTCCACGTCTCTGGCGCAAACCAGCGAACCGCGCACATCAATCCGAGCCGGATCTTTGAGCCGCACGCCTCGCTCCATCAAGTCATGGGCCAGGCGCAGTTGATAGGCGCGCTCTAGCTCGGCCAGCTGCGCCGGGCTGTTCACCCCCGCGACTTCCAAGGGGTCCTCAATTCGGTGGGCCAGCACTTGCACGCCATCTTGCACCGCCAACTTCACCACATCCGTGAGGTAATACTCGCCTTGGGCGTTGTGGTTATCCAGCCGACTGAGCCAGTGTTTGAGTTGCCGCGCAGGCGCTGCCAAGATGCCGCCGTAAATTTCCTGAATGCTGCGCTGCGCTTCGCTAGCGTCCTTATGTTCGACGATGGCGCTGACCTCGGGGCCGTGTCGCACAATGCGTCCGTAGCCAGTGGGATCGGGCAAATTAACGGTCAGCAAAGCAAGATGCCGACCGGCACTTAATTGCAAAAGCGCTTGCAAAGTCGCGGCATGGGTCAGGGGCACGTCGCCAGACAAGACCAGCACGATCGCGTCATCGGCCAGATGAGGTGCCGCGGTTTGTACCGCGTGCCCAGTCCCCAACTGCGGTTCCTGGCGCACAAATTCCAGAGGTAGCGAGCCTGCCAACAGGGCCAAGGCCGATTCCACTTGCGCCGCGCCATGCCCGGTCACGACGACGACTTTGCGCGCATTCACCGAGCGCGCTGCCTCCAGCGCATGCCCGGCCAAGGGCCAATGGGCCAGCATCTGCAGCACTTTGGGCTTGTCGCTTTTCATGCGCGTACCCTTGCCAGCGGCCATCATGACCACCTCGACCGCAGGCTTGTTCTTGTCAGCATCCGCGCTGGATGCCTCGCTCGCAATTAGACTCACCGCAATGTCCTTTACCAAATGTCAGCCAGTGCCCTGGGCCACCCGCCTGCGCGCCATTATCGGTGGCACGAGCAGACGGTGGCTAGCGCTAGGCTTCACGTGCTTGGCGCTGGCGCTTAGCGGCTGCAGTGCAGCGCGCTTGGGCTATAGCGCAGCGCCTGAACTCATGTACTTGTGGCTGGACAGTTACTTGGACTTTGACAACGCGCAAGCACGGCGTGTCAAAACGGAATTGAAGGCCCTACATCGATGGCACCGGAGCGAGGAAATGCCCGTGCTAGCCGATCTGTTGCAGGAAGCCCAGACACTGGCCTTGCAAAACCCCGACGGCGCGCGCTTTTGCGCGCTCTATTCCTCGGTGTTGCAGCGCAGCGAAGCACTCACGCAGCGCGCCTTACCGATCGCAGTGGCGGTGCTGCCCAGTCTGAAGCCTGAGCAATTGGCAGCGCTGGCAAAGGCCTATGACAAGAGCAATCGCAAAATGCGCGAGGAATGGCAAGACGCCAGGACGCAAGGCCTGGAATTACGAACGCGCAAGAGCCTGGAGCGCATGGAAGACCTGTATGGCAAGCTCAGCTCCGAACAAGCCCGCATCTTCAAGGACGCCATGGCCCAAACCGGCTTTGACGAAAAACGCTATTTTGAAGAGGTGCAAGCGCGCCAGCAGGCGATTTTGCAAACCTTGGAGCGCTTACGCGGAGCGGACGTCTCCACAACCCGCAGCGCGCTGGCCGACGTGGCCCAGCGCTTTTACCAGTCTTCCAATCCCGCCTACCGGCAATACCATGAACAAATGACTGCGCAAACCTGCCAGGCCTTTGCCCGCTTACACGCCCAAACTGGCGCCGAGCAGCGAAATCACATGGTTCGGGTAATGAAAGGCTACGAAAATGATGTGCGGACCTTGGCCGCACAAAAGGACTAGCCTCCATCTAGGCAGAGACCTGGGCCTTCGCAGTGTTGTGCCTGCGCCTAATCGCGACGGACACGGCCCGGATGGTCAAAGGGCCAGGCCATGCCGTAATCGGTCAGCACCGCATCGAGCGGAATATCGTGCGCTTCCGGCTCAAAATCGGGTACGAAGCTATTGCCAAAACCCAGACCTACGGTATGCGGACGGGGGTCTAGGCTGGCCAGCATGCGGTCGTAAAAGCCGCCGCCATAACCCAATCGGTAGCCACCCGCGCTGTAGCCCACACAGGGTACGAACAACAGACTGGGCATGACCTGCTCGGTATCTTTGGGCTTGGGAATGCCGTAGGCGTCTTCTTCCATCGGGCAGCCGGGGTACCAGACGTGAAAGGTCATGGTTTTGTGCGCCTTATTTACCACCGGCAAAGCAATGCGACGGCGTTGCGCGATGTCATTGAGTTCGCCGTCCTCTTTCCATCGGTGCAGCGCGGGCAGCGGATCGAATTCGCCTTTGATGGGCCAGTAGGCGCCAATCGTGGTGTCTTCGCGGCCTACCAGCCAGACACGCAGCACCCGCAGTAACAATTCCGCGCGGTGCAGGCGGTCCGGTAGATGGGCCCTGGCATCGAGCAAAGCCTTGCGTAAGGCCTTTTTTTCCAGGGCTTTAGGGTCCATAGAGTTGTCCATAATCACCCCATGCGGTTAATCAAAAAAAATATGGCAGCACTGGTCTGCATTGTGGCAGTTGCCATGCCCGGCTATGCGGCGCGCGCCCAAGCAGTCGATATTGCGCGCAACGACCAAGTCGTGCTGGACATGGCGCAGGCCTTCAAACTCGGTGAGCGCAAGCAACTGACGCAATTATTGCCGCAAGCCAAAGGCTCGCTGCTGGAGCCCTGGGCTGCTTACTGGGAATTGTCGCCGCGGCTGGACCAAGCGGAAAAAGCGGAGATCGAAAGCGTACTCGCGCACTACGCCGGTAGCTACCAGGAGGACCGCTTGCGTGCCGAATGGTTGTTGCAATTGGGTCGCAACCGCGATTGGGCCACCTTCCGTGCCCAACTGCCCCTGTACCGCATGGCCGATGACCGGTCTATCCAATGCTATGCCTTGTGGAGCGACTACCTCACCAGCGGCGCCGACGTGGCCAAACAACTGCAGGAGCTTTGGCTAGCGCAGCGCGAGCCCGACGAAGCCTGTGCCGATGCAGCCCAAGAACTCATCAAGGCGCGCAAGATGCCGACGCAGGCGGCTTGGCTGCGGGCCCGCCTGGGCATGGAGAACGACCGCCTCAAAGTCACCACGCAGGCAGTGGCCGCGCTAGATAGCAAATGGGCCAAGACCGTGGCTGCGATTTACCAAAGTCCCGCCAAATACCTCAACGACAAACTCACCGCCTTGCGTCCACAGACGCGCGAGTTTGTGTCGCTGGCGCTGATTCGCCTGGCCTATCTCGAGCCTCAGGACGCGGCGGTGGAAGTGGACAAGCTGCGCTGGCGCGCGCAATTGACCGCGGAGGAGCGCAGTTGGATATGGGGCGTCATCGCTAAGCGCGCTGCACAAAAAGGCCAAGACGGCGCTTTGTCTTACTACCAAAAAGGCCGCCTGGACCAAATGCATGAAGACCATGTGCTGTGGGCGCTGCGCGCTGCACTGCGCGCGGGCCAATGGGCGCAGGTGGAGGCAGCGTTTGCCGCATTGCCGCCTGCGATGCGCACAGAACCCACCTGGGTGTACTGGCAGGCGCGTGCGGTGCTAGCCCAAAAACCCACTGAGGCGGCCCGTGCCCAGGCCTTAGCGGCTTTGCAAAGCATCGCCGGTATACGCGGTTTTTATGAACAGCTGGCACTCGAAGCGCTGGGCCAGCGCAGTAGCTTGCCACCCAAGCCAATAGCACCCACTTTGGAAGAAAAAGAAATAGCCCGCAAAAACCCGGGCTTGCAACGCGCTCTGTACGCTATCGCCCTGGGCCTGCGCAGTGAAGGCGTGCGCGAGTGGAATTACAGCATCAGCCTGCACACCAAAGGCGGCATGGACGACCGCAGCCTGCTGGCTGCTGCCGACCTCGCCTGCCACGCCGAAGTCTGGGACCGCTGCATCAACACCAGTGAGCGCAGCAAAGCCCTGGTAGATATGGAGCAGCGCTTTCCCATGCCCTTCAAAGCCGCCGTGCTGGCCCGTGCCCAAAGCATTGGCTTAGAGCCAGCCTATGTGTACGGCTTGATCCGTCAAGAGAGCCGTTTTGTGATGGACGCCCGCTCCGGCGTGGGCGCTTCGGGGCTGATGCAAGTCATGCCCGCGACGGCCAAATGGACCGCCAAAAAAATCGGCATGAACGATTTCGCGCCGGCCAAATTGGCAGACCGGGACACCAATATCGCCATCGGGACGGCTTACCTCAAACTGGTGCTCGATAGCTTTGACGGCTCTATGCCGCTGGCAGCCGCGGCCTACAACGCAGGGCCGAGCCGGGCGCGGGCATGGCGCGGCGCCAGTGGTGCGCCCGTGTTAGAGGCGGCCATTTGGGCGGAGAACATTCCATTCAACGAAACCCGCGATTACGTGAAAAAAGTGCTCTCCAACACCACGCTGTATGCTGCCATGATCAGCGGTCAGCCGCAGTCCCTCAAGGCGCGCTTAGGCAGCGTGGGACCGCTGGACGCCGCTGCGCAAGAAACCGGGCTGGATCTGCCCTAAAGCAAAAAAACACACAGGAGGAAAAAAAACCATGTTGAAGTTGTACGTCGGAAATAAAAACTATTCCTCGTGGTCGATGCGGCCCTGGGTGGCAATGACGCAGGCGGACATTGCCTTTGAAGAGGTCTATGTCCGCTTCGACAGCTTTAGTGAAGAGTCGCAATTCAAGCAGCGCATGACAGACCTGAACCCGGTCGGCAAAGTGCCCGTGTTGCAGGATGGCGCTCTGAACATCTGGGACACCCTGGCGATTGCCGAGTATCTCGCCGAAAGTTTTCCAGAAAAACAACTTTGGCCCGCCGACAAAGCCACACGTGCCCGCGCCCGCAGCATATGCGCCGAAATGCACAGTGGCTTTAGCGCTTTGCGCAGCCATTGCCCTATGAATATTGAAGCCTTATTGCCCAACCGCGGCGCGCTCATTTGGCGCGACCACGCCGGTGTACGTGCCGATGTGCAGCGCATCGTAGATATGTGGACGCAATTGCTGCAAACCCATGGCGGCCCGATGTTGTTCGGTGCATTTACCTTGGCAGACGCTTACTTTGCCCCGGTGGTAATGCGCCTGTACAGCTATGCCTTGCCGGTGCCTACCCTGATTAGCGGGTACATGGAGCGGGTGCAAGCGCTCCCCGGCGTCAAAGCCTGGGTGCAGGCGGCGCTGGCTGAAAAAGATTTTCTGGCCTTTGAAGAGCCCTACCGGCTGCAGCCCTGAAGGGGGCTGCGCCGAGCGCCGCATGCAAACTTATCTCGTTGGTGGTGCAGTACGCGATAGCTTGATGGGCTTGCCAGTACGCGATCGCGATTGGGTCGTCGTTGGCAGCACGCCGCAGGCGATGGTAGATGCGGGTTTTGTGCCCGTGGGGCGAGACTTTCCCGTGTTTTTACACCCTCACACCAAAGAAGAATATGCCTTGGCGCGTACCGAACGCAAAACCGCGCCGGGCTACCGGGGTTTTGCCATCCACGCGGACCCGGACGTCACCTTGGAAGAGGATCTGGCGCGCCGCGACCTCAGCATCAACGCCATGGCCGTGCCCGCTGCGGCGGTGCGCCCAGACGGCACTTGCAGCGCAGCAGACATCATCGATCCCTACGGCGGTGCGCAAGACTTGGCCCATGGGGTGCTGCGCCATTGCACTGATGCATTTCGAGAAGACCCGGTGCGCATATTGCGCCTGGCGCGTTTTGCCGCGCGCTTTGCGCAGTTCTCAGTTTTTGGCGCAACTATGCAACTCATGCAGGACATGGTGCAAGCGGGCGAAGCACAGCACTTGGTGGCCGAACGCGTCTGGCAGGAACTGTCTAAAGGGCTGATGGAGCCCCAACCTTCGCGCATGTTGGCGATCTTGCGCGACTGCGCAGCAATGGCGGTGGTGCTGCCTGAGGTGGATGCACTATGGGGCGTGCCGCAAGTGGCAGAGCACCATCCGGAAATCGATACCGGCATCCATCTGGGAATGGTGCTTGACGAAGCGGCGCGGGCGAAAGCCCCTTTGGAGGTGCGCTTTGCTTGTCTGGTGCACGACTTGGGCAAAGCGATGACACCGGCCGAGCAATGGCCGCGCCATATCGGCCATGAAATGCGTAGCGTCAAGCTTTTGCGCACGCTCTGCCAGCGCTTGCGCGTGCCCCAGGCCTGCGCCGAGTTGGCCGAGGTGGTGGCACGCGAACACGGCAATATCCACCGCAGCGCCAGTCTGGGCGCGGCCGCGACGCTGCGTTTGCTAGAGCGCTGCGATGCCTTTCGCAAGCCTGCGCGGTTTGCGCAGATCGTGCAGGCCTGCGCCTGTGATGCGCGCGGGCGCCTGGGTCGCGAAGGCGATGCGTATAGCCAAGGCCAGCGCCTGATGGACGCATTGCAGGCGGCCTTGGCGATTGACAGCAGCGCTATCGCCCAAGCCGCTATGCAGGCCGGCGCGCAAGGCCCGGCGGTCGGGCAGGCGCTAGCAAAAGCCCGGGAGGTCGCGATAGCCCAGTGGGACGCGGCTAGCGATTTGGCGCTTGAAGGGCTGAGGTCTGCGCCCTAAGGCGCCAGAGAAAGTCTCACGCTGTCTGTGCGCGGCCGGGTATGCCGCGCTTGCAATGCAAAGGTCTCCAGCAGCGCCGCTCTGGCTATCGTGTCTTTGCAAGCGCTCGGTTTATAAAACCAGCGCCAGTGCGGCGTAGTCGCCTACGGACTCACCCAATCCGGCTGGCACGATTTCCACGCCGCTGGTCAATGCGGGCAGTTTGCTTCCAATCTGGGCACGCAGGCGCGGTAGTAACAAGTCTTGCTGGTGCCAGAACACCGACCCGCCCATGCTGATGCGCTGCACATCGAGCGTGGCCATCAGGTTAAACAGCAGACGGCCCATCACATAGCACAGGCCATCGACAATTTCCAGCGCGTCGGCACGGCCTTGGCGTGCTGCCGCAAACAATTGCGACGCATCGCTAAAGCCAAGACCTGCAAAGCGCCGTGCCATCGCGTTACCGGCAATCAAAGCCTCCACATCGCCGGTATTGCCGCAGCCGCACAAGGCGTCGCTGTTATCGCTGACAAAGCTGTGTCCCCAATGGCCGGCATTGCCGTTTTTGCCGCGCAATGCGCGCCCGTCCACGCAGACGCCTACGCCTATGCCGGTGCTCCAGGTCACATAAGCGCAATGGTCCAGTCCTTGCAGTGCGCCCCAGCGACGTTCCGCCTCCAGCGCCCCCACTCCATCGTTTTCTATCCGTACGTTGCCGAAGACCTTGCGCAGCGGCGCTTCCAGCAGCGCGGTGGTCCAGTCATTGGGCAGGCCACGTGCTTTGCCGGCGATGCCGCCGCAAATATTGGGCGCCGCCAACTCCACCATGTCGCCTTGCAACACAAAAGGCCCGCAGGACACGACGCCGACCGCACCCAAGGTCTCTTTTACAAGCCCGCATTGGGCGCAGCCTTGTTCGATCATGCGGATCACTTGTTGCGCCAGCGCGTCTGACGCACCAACTTTTACGGTGGGCTCCCACCATTTGTCGCGAATACCGCTGGCATCGGCGATGGTGAGCGCGACCTTGGTTCCGCCAATATCGACGCAAGCAACCGGCGCCATGCCTATAGGAAAGCGGAGTTGAAAACCGGGCGTTGGCTGATCCATGAACGTAGGCAATAGAGAGTTACAGCCGCCAATGCTAACGCCCTGTCCGCAGCGGCGTTACCGGCGGGTTACCGGGGTATGCGCTGGCCGCCTGGCGGATGTGAGGGCGGATTGGCCGTGGCGTGGCGCGCGTCGACCGCGCTGGGCTTGGCGGATTCACAAATAGTGCATGCGGTCGCCGCGCGCAAAGCCCAAGGGCGTCCAGTGTGACCCTGGACCCAGCGCCAGCACTTTGAAAAGTTCGCCCATTTCATGTTCCAGGATAAGTGTCTGTGCTGCCACCCGCACGGGCAAAGCTGCCGCTTGCATCAAGTCCACGATGCCGCAGTTCATTAGGAAATGTGCCTGGCTGGTGTAGCCCAGGACTTCTAGGCCAGCGTCCTGGGCTGCCAGCGCGATCGCGCTGAAGTTGACATGGGCGGTGATGTCTTTGTGACCTACTAGGCTCAGCGGGTCACTATCGCTTTGGTGCGCGCGGTGGCACATCACTGTGCCACCGGCGCGTTGCGGGTGGTAATACTCGGTTTCGCTAAAGCCATAGTCGATGAAAAATGCACAGCCGGTGCGTAAACGCTGCGCCAACGAGCGGACAAAGGCTTGCGCTTGCGGATGGATTTCGGTCAGGTAATCGTGCGCGCCCTCGGGCTCGACGGGAGGGCGCAGCGTGGTCGCGCGGTCCTGCCAAGCGAAGGCATTGCCTTGCGCCGCTGTGTTTTCCTCGGGCTTGGCGATGCGGACACCGCGCTCCATCCATTGGCCTTCACAGCGCGCCAATAACTGCACCGGCATGGCGTCCAGTACTTCGTTACCCAGCACCACACCGTCGATATCTTCGGGCCAGGTCTGTGCCCAGTGCACCAAGTCCCCAAAGCGCGCCAGGCGCTGTTGTTGGCGCTGCGCCAGTGCAGCGGACACGTCGACGATGGTGTAACGCGTCAGCCGCACACCTGTTTGCGCCAATGCACTTAGCAATTGTTCTGCCAGCGCACCGCTGCCCGCACCAAACTCCCAAACTTCGGTGGTGCCGGTGTGGGCCAGGCCTTGCGCCACTTGCTTGGCCAAGGTGTTGCCAAACAGCGGGCTGATTTCCGGCGCGGTGACAAAGTCACTGCCATCGCGTCCCGGAAGGGCGCCAAACTTCAGCGAATCATGGGCGTAATAGCCAAGGCCCGGCGTGTACAGCGCCAGCTCCATGAAGCGGTCAAAACCGATCCAGCCACCCGCTGCGGCAATGGCGCTGCCTATTGACTGCTCCAGGGCGCTTGGGGGGTGAGAGGGCATCGTTAAACTCAGGGGCACTGCCACAGAGCAGGGCGGGGTGGACCGCATTGTCTCCCATGCGCAGCTAGCGGCGGCGCATGCAGCAGCCGCTCTAACCTAGGAAAATACCAGACCCCATGCAAGACAGCGTATTAATCACCGGAGGTGCCCAGCGTCTAGGCCGCGAATTGGTTCTGGCCTTCGCGCGCGCCGGCTGGCATGTCTGGTGCCATTACGGACATTCTGCGCAGGCCGCGCAGCAGCTTCAAGCTCAGTTGCGCGCCCAGGACCAGGCGGTGGACCTGGTTGGTGCGGATTTGTCCCAGGAGTCGCAGGTGCTGTCCATGATGGCGCACATAGCCCAGCAGCGCGGTCCTTTGCGGGCTGTGGTGAATAACGCCTCCTTGTTCGAGCCCGATACCGGCGTAGACTTTGACCCGGCACTGCTGCGCAGGCAGATGGAAGTCAATGTGGTGGCGCCCTTGCTGCTCGGGCGTGAGCTGACACGCCAGCAAGCACTGCGCTCTGATGCGGGCGATGTGCACGATGCCTGCCTCATCCATGTGCTGGACCAGAAAGTGTTCAATCTGAACCCAGATTATTTTTCCTACACCACCACCAAGCTCGCGCTCGAGCGCAGCGTGGCTTTGCAAGCGCAGGCGCTGGCGCCGCGCGTACGGGTTTGCGGCGTCGCACCGGGCTTGATCTACCTCAGCGGGCCGCAGTCGCAGGAAAATTTCGAGCGCGCCAGCCGCGTCAACCTGTTACGCCGCGCCACGCCTGCAGCCGATGTGGCCGCGACCTGCCTGTTCCTCGCCCAGACCCGCTCCATCACTGGCGTCACCGTCTGCGTGGACAATGGCCAACACCTGGTCCCCCTGGCGCGCGATGTGATGTTTGCCGCCGAAACGCTTGCGCAGGAAGTCCCCCATGCAAAATCTTGAAGCGCATTTGATGCGTGATTGCCGCAAGCTGTTTTTGCGTGGCTTTGAACTGCAGGTACGCATCGGCATCCATGACTTTGAATTGCAGGCGCCCCAACGTATGCGTTTTGATGTGGATCTGTATGTGCCCTACGCACACTCCAGTCCCACGCAAGACCGTATCGACGAAATTGTGGACTATGACTTTGTACGCGACACCATACGCCGCCTATGCGATACAGGCCACATCAACTTACAGGAAACCTTGTGTGATGCGATTGCCCAGAATTTACTAGGCCATTCGCAAGTCGCCGCCGTGCGTGTGAGTACCTGCAAACCCGATGTCTACCCGGATTGCGATGCCGTAGGTGTCGAAGTGTTCCGGCACCGGGAGACGGTCGCTGCGGCCTCATCCGTATAAGCCACACCATTATTTTTCAGGAATTATCCATGGCGACATCTTCTGGCGCTTCGTTTCGGGGCAATCAAACCCTTACCTTGACTGGACTGCGCTTTGAGGCCAACTTAGGCATTCTCGAGTCCGAGCTGCTTGCTCCTCAGCCCATCCAGGTCGATGCCGAGTTGCACCTGGGCGCGCAACCCTTGCTGCCCACGGACGACGATATCAACCATGTGCTGGACTACCGCAAAGTGCGCCAAATCATCATCGCTGAATGCACCGCCGAGCACGTTAATTTGCTCGAAAGCCTGATCGGCAAGCTGGCCAACCGTTTGCTGCAATTGCCGGGGGTGGTGGGTGTGCGTGTGAAAATCGCAAAATTAAAAATCTTTGACGATTGCGAAGTAGCCATCCGGGTGGAAACCGGCCAGTGGTAAACCAAGGAATAGCGATGTTGACCGAAGCCTCAGTCTCTGCGCCAGTGAAGTCCTTTGCGGACGCCGCGCCTACAGCGCGCGATGCCGCAGAGCGCGCCGCCCACGAAACCCACAAACTGGAAAAGCGCTTGTGCCGCCAGGTGGGCCAGGCCATCATGGACTTTGGCATGATCGAAGAAGGCGACCGTGTGATGGTGTGCGTCTCGGGCGGTAAAGACAGCTACGGCATGCTCGATATCTTGCTCAAAATGCAGCAGCGTGCGCCGATCAACTTTGAACTCGTTGCCGTTAACTTGGACCAGAAGCAACCCGGCTTTCCAGACCATGTCTTGCCCGCCTACCTCCAGCAACTGGGCGTGCCGTTTCACATCGAGACGCAAGACACCTACAGCATTGTCAAAAAAGTTATTCCCGAAGGCAAAACCATGTGCAGCCTGTGCAGCCGCTTGCGCCGGGGCATTTTGTACCGCGTGGCCGACGAGTTAAAGGTGAGCAAAATTGCCTTGGGCCACCACCGCGACGATATGTTGCAAACCTTTTTCTTAAACATGTTTTTCGGTGGCAAGCTCAAGGGCATGCCGCCTAAGCTGGTGAGCGACGACGGCGGCCACATAGTCATCCGGCCCTTGGCCTACGTGGCCGAAAAAGACCTGACGCGCTGGGCCACGCACCGCCAATTCCCCATCATCCCGTGTACCCTGTGCGGCAGCCAAGAAAACCTGCAACGCAAACAAATCGGCAATATGTTGCGCGACTGGGAAAAGCAATACCCCGGCCGTATTGAAAGCATGTTTACCGCCTTGCAAAACGTGGTGCCCTCGCATTTGATGGACACCACACGCCACGACTTCAAAAACATCCAAACCACCGGCGTTCCGCAGGCCGATGGCGACAAGGCTTTCGACGCCGAAGAACTGCCGGCCTTGCCAATGCATGGCCTGCCTGCGCTAGGCACGGTGCAATGGTCCGCCAGCTAAGGCTGAGGCAGGCATCTATGCGTGTACTGAAGCGTTTGGTATTGCGGGTTGGTTTGCTGGTGTGCGTAGGCGCTTTGAGCGCGTGCGCCAGCACCCGGCTGATAGACAGCGAAGTGCGCAGTTTTCGCAGCGGTACGCCGGAACTGGCTGCGGCGAGCTACCAGTTTGAGCGCCTGCCCTCGCAGCAAGCCGATGCTGCGGCGCAAGCGCAGCGAGAAACTTGGGCGATACCCGTTTTGCAGCGACTGGGTTTAACGATAAGCAGCCAAGCGCCGCGCTATACGGTGCAATGGAGCGTGGCCAGTGAGCAGGTGCAGCGTAACGAGCCGATTTTCATGCGGCGATGGAGGTTTTCTCCCGGTGACCCGGCCTTGGCCTTGCCCTTCATGCGCCAGCCGCTGGAGCCTCTGCTATTTCGATTCCAGGTGCACGTCTTGGTGCGCGATGCGATCAGCCGCGAGGTGGTGTACGAGGCCTCGGCACAGCACACCGGCCCCTGGAGCGACCAGGCGAATGTCTTGCCCGCGGTGCTCTTGGCCGCGATGCGCGATTTTCCACAGGGCGCCGCTGGCCCCAGCATGGTGAAGGTGGAAATCGGCCCGGGCGGCATGGAATTGCGCCCATGAGTAACAGCGCCCTGCTTAGCCAGTCACCCACCCGCATTAGCGCAGTGCGCCATGGCGAAACCGCTTGGAACGCTGTCATGCGTTTGCAAGGGCAGCTAGATATTGATCTCAATGACTTGGGCCGCTGGCAGGCCGAGCGCACAGGTGCGGCCTTGGCTGATAGCGCTTTGCAAGTGATCTACAGCAGCGACCTCTGCCGCGCCCACCACACTGCGCAGGCGATTGCTAGACACAGTGGCATCGCCACGCAGGATATTCGCACCCATCCGGGCTTGCGCGAGCGCTGCTTTGGCCGGTTCGAAGGGCTGACTTATGCGCAGGTGGGGGAATTACACCCCGAAGACGCATTGCGCTGGAAACAGCGCGACCCGGCCTGGGCGCCGCCCGGCGGCGAAAGCCAAACCGAGGTGTTTGCGCGGGTGCAGCTGGCGCTGGAAGCAATTGCTGCACAGCACCCCGGAGAACATATTGCCATCGTGACGCATGGTGGCGTGCTAGACGTTTTCTACCGCCTGGCTACCGGCCAAGGCATTAGTGCGGCGCGCACCTGGGA
>Ga0214919_10004115_pt1 | contig 21410 bp, 10 predicted proteins | sample LL1503_MetaG_FD_177994 | JGI IMG/M metagenome (GOLD analysis project Ga0214919, IMG submission 177994) | Freshwater microbial communities from Lake Lanier, Atlanta, Georgia, United States - LL-1503 | ecosystem: Environmental > Aquatic > Freshwater > Lake | place: USA: Georgia | collected... | reverse complement strand
ATTTTAATAAGAAAAATGCAAAATGTGATTTATTATTATATCATCATAATAAAAATAATCCAAATATTGCACCAGAAGAATATTCTATTTCACCATATTGGAAAATAGTATCTAATAGAAAATATATTTTAAATTATAATCCAAAAATAGCATATGAGATATTAAAGTTTAAATATAATTGGAAATATTAGATTATTTGTATAAATTACTTATTATTTTTATCTATTATTTTTACTATTTCATAATTATTTTTTACTTTTACTACTTTTACTTCTTTTATTTCTTTTAATGTTTTTACTGCTTTTACTGCTTTTAATGCTTTTACTGCTTTTAATATTTTTTAATGTTTTTTTACTTTTAATCGATAGCTTTATACTTTTTCTTTCCAATGACTTATTATATAATAATTTATTCCATTTATTAGACACTTTATAGTAATGCTTTTCGTATAATTCTTTATTTGTAAAATTTTCAGGTAAAAATAAATTAGAATAATATTTATTATAATCATATAATTTATAAATATTTAATAATAAATCAAATTTAAATTTGTCATTATTAATATTTATTGGATAATCTATTATATTAATTTTATAAATATATTTTTCTTTTTCTTTTTCATTTGCAATTGTATTAAACTTAAATAAATGAGAAGAACCAATAGAATTAGTTTTAGATTGTGAATATGCTATTTCTTTTAAAATATCTTCATTAGTCAAATATATAATAGTTTTATATAAATAATTAAAATTTAATTTTAAATTTATAACATCTATATTATAATTTTTTATATTATTAAAAACAATAAAAATATGTTCGCCAATATTTATTATGTTATAACTTTCGGAATGATTGCATATATTTATTAATGTATTGAGTGTAAATGGTAATATTAAATTAGGTTGATAAACAATTATTAGTAATTTTAAGTTTTTTACTGTATTTAAGTATTCATTAATTTTAAACATATAATAATCATATTTAAAATCAAATTCTACACCATAATCAGTTTTTATTAAAAATAAAATTAGAGATTCATATTTTTGAGTATCTTTATTAATATAGTATGTTAATGATTTATTTATATCATAACCACTATTATCGTGTTCATTAATATATAAAGTAAAAAAACTTGCTTTATTATATTGAAATAATCTTATGAAATATGAAGACCATATATTTTTAGTTATAAATATACAGGATTTAATATTATTTTCATTTAATATTTTATCAAAATATAATTCTGTATAAAATTTTTTATTGTCATTATTTTTATATGGATTTATATGCTTAATTGTATCGTACAAGTATTTATAATTATATGTAATTTTTAATTTATATAAATATTCATTATAATCAATTTTTGTTTTATTTTTATAAATAAATGGTAAAATATTAGTATTTGATAGATTATTATTATTTGATAATAATTTTTCTTTATAAATATTTCTTTTATAAATATTAAAAAAATTATGCATTTCTAAAATCAATGAAAAATTATAATTTAATATGTATTTTCGTTCTGATATAATATTCCATTGGTCTGGTATTGCTTTTTCGTGAGATAATGAATTTTTAGATTTTTTATCAAGATATAATAAATAATATATTGGTAGTTTAGTATTAATTGTATTAGTATTATAGGTTTTACTCATATTAAAATAAGACCCTGCAATACTAAAAGTAGTATTACTAATAATTATATGCTTTGCATTATAATATAAATAAAAACTATCTATTAAATTTGCATCTATAAATATAAAATTATTTTTATTATAATAATTTTTTAAAATATATTTATTAACAATTTCTTTAGAATCAGTTATTATTATAATAAATATAGGTGGAACACTTCTAATCATATCCAAAAAATATTGAGGCGTATATAGTATATATTTATCATCTTGTATTTTGCATTTATTATCTTTATCTATATCTATATTGCAATTTAATTTATTTTCATACCTAATATCAAATAAACAATATTTTAAGTTTTTATATAATTTTACTTTTTCATCAGTAATTAAACTTGTATTAATATTTTGAAATATATCAATATCTGTTTTTTCAAATGTCTCATACATTTTATATGTTAAGTTAAAACAATCATTAAATTTATTATTATCTTTTAATACTTCATATTTAGGAAATTCTCTTATTGTATTAAATATTTTATTATCACTATTTACTATTTTATTAATAATACTCTTCTCATAATTAGATAATTCTTCATATTTAATAAAATTAATTTTCTCTTTTGATTCTGGAAATATAATATCTAATGTATGTTCATCGTCTTTAGTATATTTTGATTTAGCAATTACATAATTTATTTTACATTGTCCTTTATATAAATTATATAGGTATATGCCATATATTAAATTAAAAATTTTATCACCAAATGTACTATTACTATATATGTATATTTGTTTTTTAGGTATTATATATAAAGCATCACCCCATCCTTCAGGTGTCATTTTAGTTAATACTCTTTTAAAACCATATTTAAATAAATAATTATCAATATCTTCTATTAATGGATTATTTTTATAAACTTCTTTAGTATTAACTTCAATATTTATAGCTTTTATATTTTTAATTAAGTCTCCAGCACCTTTTAATGCCAATAATTCAGCACCTTGTATATCCAAATTCCAAAAATTAAATTTTTCTGGATTTAGTATTTTGTGTTTTTTAAAAAATGTTTTAATAGTTATAGTTTTTACCATAATTGATTTTACATATTTAACATCTGGATAGTCAGATTCATGAGTACCAAATTCTAATATACTTGATGATTGAAAATTATTTGCAATGTGAAATTCTATTTCTTTATCATCCTCATTTGATATAACTGCTTCATATATATTTGGAATATTACGTATTTTTGCCTCTTTTACTTTATCAGGATTAGCTTCTATCCATACAATATCTTCTAATTCTAAATCTAAATTATAGTAAAGTGGTATTTCTTCACATTCATGAGCCCCAATATGAAGAACACCTGTTACATTAATATCATTTTTTAATATTTCTTCAATAATATAGTCTTTATTTAACACCATTATAAATATGAAAATTATATACTATATATATAAAATATAATATATATACTATATATAATATAAAAAATTTATTATAATAGAAATGATTACTAAAAAACAAACTAAGAACTCAAAGAAAAAAACAAAAAAAAATAATTTAATATTATGTAATTTAACATATAATAATAATATACCAGATAAAGATGCCATTATTTTATCTTGTAGTTTATTTAAATTAAATGATATGTATCGTGATATTACTCTTTATATTAATGGTTTAAAAAGAATTATAGAATGGATTGAAAGCTCTAAATATAAAATTCATTTATATATATATTATGATCATAGTATTGAAAATGATAAATTATTTATAGAATTAAAACCAATATTAGATACAAAAAAATACATCACAACATGTAAATATTACTGCGATACATTTATTGATAATAATAGTGGTTTGCATAAAGGATTATTTGGTTCATTTGTAAGATTTTATCCTTTTTTTAATAAATCATTATTAAAAAATATAAAACATATTATTGATATAGATATAGGATTAAACTGGTTATATATTCTTGAAAATTGTATATTAAACAAAATTATAGTATCAAAAACAAAATGCTTTACCTTTAATAGTATAGATTCAAAATTTACTTATTATAATTTATATACAAATAAATATACTAAATTATTATCCAATGCGCAATTTTATTTAAAAAATATGTGCTTGCCAATAAATTTGTTAAATGATACATTAATTAAATTACGTAATAATGATCCTGATATATTAAATATGGTTAATGAATTAATAAACAAAAAAAAAGCAAAATTAGATACATTAAATAAAAATAATATATTTTATACTAATTATATAAAATTTAAAGATTATAAAACATTTACTTATGGTATTGATGAATGGTGGTTTAATAATATTGTATTAGATTATATTATTAAAAAAGAAAAGGAGATAGGGATTATATATATTCATGATACATTACCTAAATATTTTAATAATAAAATTATTGATTGGAAATTAAGTAAAAAATCTAATATAGATAATTTTTTTAAAGCATTATTAAAGTCAAAATACAATAAAAATTTTTATATAAATTTAAAAACTTTATATAAAATAGTTAATTTTGATAATTATCATACAATTAATGAATTTAAAGTATATATTAAATTAATTAATAATTTATTTTCTTTAATAAAATATTATAAAGAAAACAAATTATTAATTATAAATGAAAATTATTTAAATGATTTACAAACACATATTGATTATAAATATAATTGTTATACTAAATTAGAAACATATAATACAAAAAAAGATAAAGATTTATTTAATTATTTATGTCAAAATACTGATATACCTATACTTAAATTTAATATATAAAAATAAAAATAGCATATGAATTATTAAAGTATTATCTTGTGTGAATTTATTTTATCCATCCAATACTTTAATGTTAATTTATCATAATTAAATTTATTATTTTCGTGCTTTTTCTTAAAATCTGTAATTACACTCATAAGTAATTTTTCTGTAATATCATTCCAATCATTAACAATTAATACTGGTAAGTCTTCATATAGACTATCTATACCAGAAGTTTTTACAATAGGAATACAACCTAATACTAATGCCTCCCAAGTTCTGTGACATTCGTATCCATTACCAAATGGTGATACTACAAATGAATATTTTGATTGATTATTCCAACTTGTAGTTCTATCAACTTCGCCTTTTTCACTAAATGATAAATTTTCAGGTATTTTCTTTATTGCTTCATACCGGTCATAACCAAATCGAGATCTCATATAATTACTTTCAAAATTAAAATTAATATAACATTTTAATTCTCTTTTCCAAAATGGTGAGTTATTTGTTTTACTTTTTTCTATAATACTATCTAGAATTGCTTCTTGTTTAATAGGAGAAACAATTTTTCTTGATTCTTCTTCTATATCTTCATTATATAAATGATGATATCCTAAACCAATTGGTATTTGACTAAGTTTATTATGATTAATTCTTATACAATTTTGTGCATACCAATGTATTATTTTATTATTTTCTATAAATTGTTTAAAATCATGCTCATTATCAAATAAATCATCAGGACAAGTATCATCACTATCACCTGATACTACTATAAACCGATATTTAATATTTTGAAATATTTTATCATTTTTCAGTTTTTCGGCAAACTTTGATATCGCAGTATTACAAATGTATATGCTATAAATCATTGAATTATTTTTCAAATTAATAAAATCAAAATCATATCCAATTAAATCGTGAATACTAGATATGGGTTTTAAACTATGTATATCACAAGATTTTAAAATACCTCTAATATTAATATACTTACAATAATTATCCTCTTCATTTTCTGGATAGAATTTATAGGAAGGCTGCTTAAATATAGTTGATAATGTATTAAAATTACTATTAATTATATTATTTTTTTTTAATTCTAATAAGTTTTTATTATTTTTATAATTTATATTTTTAACAATATTTACCATATTATTTTCAAAATCTCTTTTATCATTATCAAATTGTTGTCTAGATACTTTATTAGATAATATATAATTTTTATTTTTTATTTCAGAATTTGTAAGTTCGTGATTATTTTCATTTGCATTTTCAAACATATTTTTAATACACCATATAATTGAATCTTTTAATTCTTCTATATCTGGAACAAGATCTTCGTGTATAAAATTTGTTAATTTTTTTTTATTAGTTTTAATATATTTGATATTTTTTAATAAATATCCATTTATATCATCTTTATTTTCACCTTCATTTTTACCGCCACTTTTAGTATTATCTATGATATATTTATCTATGATTAATTCATTCATTGGTTTAAAATTCATTGTTATTACAAAAGTATTAAAATATCTAGACATATTTATATTATGAGGATAATTCTCATTTTTACTAGGATAAATAGATACATTTGCTTTTTTTATTAATTCTTTATATTTTATATCATTATGTGTTAAGTCTAAATATAAATATAAATTATTATATTTTAAAACAGTATTTGTATATGTATTTGTATTAACATTATTTTGGTTGTTATTATAGATATTTTTTATAGTTTCGAATTTATATTTAGTTAATAAATCATATTCATATAATTTTTTAATTTCTAATAATACAGTTGTAAAGCATATCCCATTACAAATAATATGTAGTTCTGAATATACATTTATTAAAAAACTTGGTATATTCATAATAGCATTTTTGTATTTTAACCAACAATGTATCAAAATAGATGTATTTTTGTATTTTTGATTATCGGCTATATGAATAAATGTAATTACTTTATCTAATGGTTTTATTATTGATGCAAATTTATGTATTTTAATATGTTTATCATTAGATTCTAGATTTTTTATATACTCTAATTCTTTAATAGAATCTAATTTATCATTGAAAGTATCATTTGTTTTAATATTTAATAGATGTTTTGGTATAATTGTAGTAAAATTAGTATAATAAGCATTAAATTTATATTTGTTTTCTTTTTTTATAAAATTAATAAAATTATAGCATATTTTCGTACTGCATAGTACTATATCAATATAATATAATTGTTTATAATTTATAAATGTATTCATATTTGCAGCAAATATATTAATACTAGATGGAAATATTTTTTTAAAGAAAGAAAAATATTGTTTATTATAATAATCATTCAATGGCAATATTTTGTCAATAAATAAATTAATATCATAAAATGGATTTATATCATATTTTATATTTATTTTATTTAATTTATCTCTTTTTAAAATATGGATGTATGTTTTAAATCCTAATTTCATAAACATATCTAGATACACATTTATATCATTTTTATAATCTTCTGTATCATCACTTGTTATTATACGTATATTTTTGTTTTTACCTATATTAGATATATCTTTAATTATATTTTTATTTATATTTTTATTAATTATTATATTATCTAATTTATTATCTAATTTATTATGTATTATATTATTTTTAGGTATAAAAGTAACATAAAAATTACTTTTATCACCACTTGTATCAGGATATTCTAATTCTGATAATATAATTTTATTATTAATAAATTCATATATAGGTATCATATTCCATACTAAAAATCCATAAGAAATATATTCATTTAATATTTTTTGCGTATATTCAAACTGTAATTTTGATTGTATTTCACTAAAAGCATAATTACTAATTAAAAAACTATTTTTTTTTAAATTTTTGTAATTATTAATTTGATAAAAATACATATTATGTGATGCATTTAATGCTTTTAAATAAAATTCTTGTAATAATGATATATTAGGTAAATCAAAAATACAATATGATTTTATTTTAATATTAAAATATCGTGAAATATTATTCAAATAAAATGATAAACCTCCATATCCACCACCAATTTCTATTATATCAACAAATTTTATATTGTTTTTTTTCATAAATGTTAATATTAATAAACTATGTAATATATATCTTAAATTAGTTGATGAACATTTTGTAAAATTATGAAATTCCAATTGTTTTGGCTTACCATACATATCATTCGCATTACATAATTTTATTAAAAAATTTTTATTATTTATATAAAATTTGTAAAAATTTTTTTTAATTTCTGTAAAATAATTATAACTAAAATGTTTAGGAAGATGTTCTAATATATCATTATATAATTGATTAGATTTAAAATCCCATAATGTTTTATCATTTTTGATTATTTCTTGTATATAATTTGTATATTTTTCATATATTGTTTCTATAATAATGTTTTTTGTTGATTTATTATCATTATCATTATATTTTTTATATGTTTTGGTTTTATATGTTTTAGTTTTATATGTTTTGGTTTTATTTGTTTTGGTTTTATATGTTTTGGTTTTATTTGTTTTGGTTTTATTTGTTTTGGTTTTATATGTTTTGCTTTTATTTGTTTTGGTTTTATATGTTTTGCTTTTATTTGTTTTGGTTTTATATGTTTTGGGTTTATGTGTTTTTTTTTTATTTTTCATTTTTATTGTAATATTAAACTATTAAACTATTAACCTATTATATTATAATATTATTATAATAATATTATATTATAATAATAATATTATATTATAATAATAATATTATAATATAATATTATTATAATATTTTGTAAAACATAAATTATTAAATGAAAAAAATATACATATATGATTATTATGAAGAAAATGATAATAAAATTTATGATAATAATGATAAATTTGGATTTCAAATATTTAATTTAATATACGCTGTTTATTTATATAATTTATATAATAATAATGATAATAAATGTAAAATAAATTATATTTACACTAAATTATATAAATTAAATGATACTCCATCTATAGATAAAATATATATTTATATTAAAAAAAAAATTAATTTTATTTCATTTGATAATTTTAATGATAAAAATATTAATGAGATTAATGATATTAATGATATTAATAATAACATAAAATCATTTAATGATTTTCCAAAATTTGAAGATTTATATGATAATACAAAATTTAACAATGCAATACATTTAACATATAAAATGTATGATACATTTAATGATGATGATAAAAATATATTTTTAAATTTAAATGAAAAATTAATATCAGATCATAGATTATTTAAATTAAAAAAATTAAATTATTCGGTAATTAGCATAATATATAAAAATAAACTATCATATATAAATAAATATAAAAATGATGAAATAATAATAAATACACCTAATTATTATTTAAATACTATTTTAAACAATTTGACCTTTAATAATATATATGTAATAATAACAGACTCTGAATATATTGTTAAAGAATTTATAATTAGTAAAATTAGGAAGAAAAAAAATATTATTATTCTAAATAATAATAATTTAATTGATAATTTATATTTATTTTTAAATGCAAAAGAAATAGTTTTAGATTGTTCGCCTCTGTGTTTTTCAGGCGCTTATTTTAATTCAACAGCAATATGTTATTTAAATTTAATTAAAAGAAATGAACAAATATTTTATAAACCTATCGAAATTGCAATATCTGATAATTGGAAAATATCATATGATAAACATAATATATTAAATTTTGATAGTTATACAATAAATTTGATACTAAAAAATCTTAAAAGTAAAATTGTATATTTTGAAAATAATGAAAATTTAGAATTAGTAAATAAGTTAAATTTTACTTATAAAAATAAATCAAATATTTCATATAATGACTATATATTTGTATTTATTGAAATAAAAAATGTTTATGATAAACTTAGAGTAAAAGGACAAATAATGAATAACATTACTAAATTATATACTGATATTATATTTGAAGAAATATTATCTAATAATAATGTTACTAAATGTTTATATTTAACTGATGATATATTTAGTAATACTATAGATAGATTGCAAAATTTTGATAAAACTAAAGTATATATAAATTATTTAAATAATGATGATATCTATATATTATTTAAACGAAATATTATAAATATTGAAAATTATATAAATTTACTATATGATTTAAACAGAATATATACAAAAGTCAATCTTCTTACAATAGATTCTTTAATTTTATTTCCTATAAAAGGAGATTATGCTATTGATTTTGATTTTATATACGATTATTACATATTTTATATTAATAAAATATTAAATGCAATTAAAAATATAAAATTAATAGTTTTAGTTTATAGTCCTTCATTAATATTACCATTTACAATTAATACTTTAATAAATATAGCAAATCATTCTTCTCATTATGAAATTATATATACAGATACAGGTATTAGAATAGTATATCATAATATTAAAAATTATAATTTAAATACTAATAAATTAGAACATAAATTTAATAATTATTTAAGTAATATTTTATCTTTAAGTATTGATGAAATTGAAACTGATATAGCTAATGCACAATATATAAATAAATCATATGCATCATCTTACCATATAAATTTTAAAAATAATTATAAATATAATAAAAATATGAATTATAAAATAAATATTATTAATTTTCCTATAAAAGTAGAAAATAATATTTTTACAAATAAATTATTGAATAATATTTATAAATTATATGATTTTAAAAATGAAAAAATAAATTTATTTACATATGATAATTATGAAAATAAAAATACAAAACTATTATCTTATTTTGATATTAAAATAAAATCATTAAAAAATACAATAAAAAAATCAATAACGAAAATAACAAAAAAAACAATAACAAAATCACTTATAAAATCAATTAAAACACTTAAAAAATCACTTAAAAGATTATAATTTTATTTATTTTTATATTTATTTTTGCATTTGATTTTGCATTTGTTTTTCAATGTCTTATTTTTGCATTTATTTTTATATTTATTTTTTAATGTCTTATATTTTTGATTTTTTCTTGTTTTACTTCCACCATTAAATTGTTTGCCTTTGTAACATTCACTTATGAAACTATAAAATTTATCTATATAATTTTTTTTGATTAATGCAATATCTAATTTTTCATTAACATATGTATGTTCTTCTTTACATTTATAACTAATTGTATAATATCCTAAATTATCATTTCCTACACTATCATATTGCCATTGTATATGAACATGGGTATCACTATCTTTTTTTATTTCTTTACCATTTTCATATTGTATCAAATAAAAATATATATGTGTTAAATAATTATTACTATCAAGTTTCCAATTCACATATCTATTTTTATTTTTCCAAGCTTTCATTAATTCATATAAATAATGTTGATCATTATGCAAATAATTTTCTTTATTATTTGAAAAATAATTCATTTATATTAATTTTATATTAATTTTATATTAATTTTATATTATTATTATTATATTATTATATTTTTATTATATTTTTATCATGTTTATAAATTATGTTTATAAATTATGTTTATAAATTATGTTTATAAATTATGTTTATAAATTATATTTATAAATTATGTTTATTAATTGCTATATAATTTGTGACTAAAAATATTTCATCCATTTCCCAATATTTACTTATATATAATAATCCTTGAGGTGTAATACGATAAATAGTAAAATCATATTTATTAAAATAATTCCAAAAATCTTTAAAATATGTTCTAGTATCTATATTTGAACCTCCAAATTCAAATTGTATAAGTTTTATTTTTTTTATATATTCTCCAATACCTTCCAAAACACTTAATTCATGACCTTCAACATCTATTTTAACATAATCTATTATTGTATTTGGATTATTTTGTTTTTCCCAATATTCGTCAAATCTTTGTGATTGTATTTCTTCTTTATATTCAAAATCTATATTTAAATGATTTAAATCTCTTTTTGTTAAAGATGCTAATGGTGATCCATATTTATCGGAGTATAATACTTGTTTTCCAGATTTATTAGATAATGCTAATTGATTAATATGAATGTTATTATTTGAACTAAATAAATTGTCAAGCTTTTTTTTATGAAAACTCGACGGTTCAAACATATGTATTTCTATATCAGGATATCTTCTTAATACTTCTTTTGAATATTCACCTTCATTTGCTCCAATATCAATGAAAATAAATGGTTTATATTTAATAAAATACAAACAATTATCAACCTCTTCTTTTATTGAACTTACTCCGTATCCTTTACCTAAATTAAATGCAGCATAACGTTCTTGTTTTTCTAATATAGTAAATTTACTTTCTTTTGGTGCAAAAAAATTTAAAACAAAATTATCGATAATTTTGTCTATTTCTTCTTTTGATTTTTTAGAATTTGGATTTAGCTTTTTATTTAAATTTTTATCTATATATAATTTGTGTATTTTTTTTGAAATTTGTTTATGTATTTTATTAATATGTATTTTTTTGTTTGATTTATTATTTGTTTTTTTGTTTGTTTTTTTGTTTGTTTTTTTGTTTTTATAATTTCGTGATTTTATAAATTTTTTTGGCATTTTTATTTTTATTATTTAATATATATAATATATATAAATATATAAATATATTAGTTTTATAATTTGTTTAATATGGAAACATCTAAAGATATTTATATATATAATAATAATGAATTTGGTGATAAAGTTTTTAATTTAATTTATGGTATATATTTATACAATTTATATAAAGGACGATGCACAATAAATTATGTAATTGCCAATTCAAAATATACTAAAAAAGATGAAAAAGACTTAGATATTATTTTTCCAGATTCAAAAACTAAAATTAATTTTATAAAATATGATGAATTATCTATTAAAAATAAAAATATTATTAATAAAATTATTAACAGTCATAATATTATATTTAATACAATAAAAGAATTTCCTAAATATGAAAATTTACCAAATATTATAAAATTTAATGATTGTTTTAACTTAACATATAAAATGTATGAGACATTTGAAAAAGCAGATATTGATATTTTTCAAAATATTAATACAAGTTTAATTACTGATGAAAAAATAAATTTATATAAAAAACTTAATTATGCATTAATTGATATAAGATATGAAAAAAATTTATTTTATAATAAAAATAAAGAAAATGATATTACTCAATATGATTCATATTTATTATATACTCCTCAATACTATATAGATATGTTTAGAATGATTGATATAGGACTATTCATAATAATAATAACAGACTCAAAAGAAATTGTTAATGACTATATTATAAATACATATTCTAAAAAAAGTAATTATTTATTTATAAATACAAATACTATAAATAGTTTTTATTTATATTATAATGCAAAACATATAATTATGAGCAATAATACATTTAGTATGGCAGGATCATATTTTAATATGAGTAAAAACAATATTGGTAATAATAAAACACCAATATATTATTCATTATATCGTAATAAAACTTCTATGTTTTCTTTGCCTGAAGAAAAAGCAATACCAGATAAATGGTATATTACATCAGATAAACAATATATATTAAATTATAATTTAGCATTAATTTCAGATTTATATGATTTTACTAAACTTATAAAAAAACATAAATATAATCAATATTTAATTAAAGCAAAATTAAATAATCATCTTAATAATGATAATATTTTACAAATTACTTATAAAAATAAAACTGAAATTAGTTATATTGAATACTCATATAAAATAAAAATGGCTGTATATTCTAGAAACTATATTAAAAATCCATATTCATTAAATAAATTTTATGAAGAACTTTACTTTGATAAAATATTAAATGAAAATAATATTAATTCATGTATATTTTTAACTAAAAATGTATGGTCTTCTTATTATAAAAGACTATTCGAATATAGTGATATAAGTATTTATAATATATATTGTGGTGAAAGAGAAAATCTAGGATTTGATATTCATGAACCTTTTATTTATTATATTAATAAAGAAATACAAAAATATGAATCTTTAATTTTATTTTTAATAAAAACTGATTATGGGGTAGAATATGATTTTATATATGATTATTATATGTTCAAAATTAATGAATATTTAAATTCTGTAAAACATTTAAAATTATTAATAATCACTTATCAGCCTAATTTAATATTACCATTTACATTAAATACACTAATAAATATATGTAATCATTCTGAAAGTTATAAAATAATAAATATTAATAATTATATATATATAATTTTTAATAATATACAAAATTATAATATAGATATTTCACATTTAAAATCATATTTTAATAATATGTATACTAATATTATTTATATTAATAATGAAGATATTTTAAAAGAAATTGCACATTCTCACTCTAATAATAATTCTATTGGTTCTTCTCATTTGTATAAATTTAATAATATTATGAATGAAAATGAAAATGAAAATGAAAATGAAAATGAAAATGAAAATGAAAAATATTCATATATAATTAATATAATTAAATATCCAATTAATGCTATTAATGATAACTTTAAAAAAGAATTATTATTACAAATTTATGAATATTATGATAATATTAAATTTTCGTTAAATTTATTTATACCTGAAAATTATGATAAAAAAGAAGATTTTGAAGATTTTTACTATAAAAGGGCTAATAATTGGAATAAATTAATATATAATAAAACTATTGAAAAAAAATAATTATATTATATTAAATATATAATAATACTATAATACTATAATAAATATAATAAATATAATAAATATAATAAATATAATAAATATAATAAATATAATAAATATAATAATAACTATAAACAATATATAGTAATACTATAATACTTATAAAATATAGTAAATTTAAATATGAATAAAAAAGTAAAAAATAAAACACTAAAAAATAAAAAACTAATTCCTAACATATTAGAAAATAAAAGTCTAAATAGAGAAATAATTAAAAAAAATACAATAAATAATATAATAGACTCTTTAGAATCAGTTAAACCAAATTTACGTAAAAATTCTAAACAAAAAAAAAAATGTAACAAATAAATATTTTACAAAATATATTATAACTAAAAAAAATTTAAAAGACCTTGAATTTTGGAAAAAAAAAGAAAAACAGTATGCTTATAACCAAGGTAAAGGTTATTCTTATAGTTCTAAAACTAGTATTCAAGAAGAAGTAAGTTTATGTGTTCAATTAATGATAAAAGAACCTCGTATATTTATTGATATAGGTGCTTCAAAAGGTGAATATACAAATGCAGTGTTAAATAGATATCCTGATATTGAAACATATATGTTTGAACCATCCAAAGCTTATAAAGAATTATATAAAAATTCTTTTAAAAAAATGAAAAATATTCATATTGAGCATTTAGCATTATCTGATAAATCTGGAAAACAAATTTTATATTCTAATAATTATGGTTCTGAATTAGGAAGTTTATTTAAACGTCGTTTAGATCATTTTCTTATAGATTTTGATAAAACTGAAACAATTAAAACAATACGTTTTGATGAATATTGGAAAACAACGGATATTTATAAAAAGAATCCTACTAGTATTATTGATTATGTAAAACTTGATATTGAAGGTAATGAATTATGGGCTTTAGAAGGTTTCGGTAAAATAATTAATAATGTAGGGATTATTCAATTTGAATTTGGTGGTGCAAATATTGATTCAAGAACATTTTTTCAAGATTTCTGGTATTTTTTTAATGATAAAGATAAAGATTTTACTATTTATAGAATTTCTCCAAAAGGACTTATTCAAATAATAAAATATTCAGAAAGTGATGAATTTTTTCTAACAACTAATTATATTGCTGTTAATAATAAAATAAATAAATTAAATTATTTTAAAAATGTAAAATATGAATTACTAAACAAAAATATTAACTAATTATAGTATAACTGATATAACAACAAATATAAAATAATAAATATATATTAAATATGTATAATAAGAAAAATCAGTCTAGACATAAGAGTAAAACAAACCTCAAACCAAGAGGTAAAACACGCATTAAAACACGAAAAACAAAACATAAAACATTAAAACAAACAAAAGGAAAAAAAAATAAATCTAATTATAATTTTGTAGAAGCTTTTACGAATGTATATGAAAAAAATATCTGGGGTGATAATAATGACCCCAATTATGAAGGTAGTAGTGGCACAGGTTCTGATATCAAATATAATAGTAAAACCTATGTGCCTTTTCTAAAGCATTTTATCAAAAAACATAAAATAAAAAATGTAGTTGATTTAGGTAGTGGTGATTTCTTAGTAGGTCTATTAATATATGATAAAATGGGAGTAAATTATAATGGATATGATGCTTATAAGAAATTAATAGATTATAATAATAAAAAATATGAAGGTTATGGTATGTTTAAATTTATACATTCTGATTTCAGAGAAATAGGTGAAAGAGAAAAAATAGTGCCTGCAGAATTATGTATTCTAAAAGATGTTATTCAACATTGGCCAACTGCTGATATAATTGCATTTTTAGATTATTTAATTGAATCTAAAAAATTTAAATATATTTTATTGTGTAATTGTTATAAGGGTAATCCTGAAAATACTGATACACATAGAACTGATATTAAACCTGGTCAATTTAGTTCTTTGTCAACAAAAACATATCCATTAAATAAATATAATGCCGAAGTAGTATATACTTGGGATACGAAAGAAGTATCTATAATTACTGTAAAAAATTTTAATGAACAAGAATTAAATACACTTAATGAATTAAATGAATTACTAGAACACGAAAGTATGAGTAGTAATGGAAAATCAAAGTCAAAATCAATAATACGCTATAATAAAACCTATTTTACAGCTCGTATCATCTTACAAAATAATACTGGTAGAATTGAAAAAGATATGAATAATCTTAAAAGTATATTAGAAAATATCGGTGGTATAGTTGAAATAGTTTATTATGATAAAATGATAAATAATTCTAATATTCAGAAAAAATATATTTCAACACGTGTAAATATTCAGTTCTTTCTAGAACATACATTTGTTATAAATTCAAAAATAGTATTTCCTGCAGATAAATCCTATATATTTATTAATCAAGAAAATATACAAGACTGGGACTTATTAAATTTACAAGATAAAAATGTTATACCTTTATGTAAATCAAAGTTTAATCTAGCACAACTTCAAAATATAGGTATTAGTAATTCTAAATATATAGGATTTGGTAATAGTAATGATTCTAGAAAAGAAATACATCATGTACCTAATCTATGTATTCATATTGCAGGTTCGACATTATTAAAAGGTACGAAAGTATTAATTGATACTTGGATATTAAAAAAAATTAAGGCTCCACTAATCATAACTGCATATAATAAGAATTTTAGTAATGAAAATTTATTTAGTTATTGGAAAACACACGACCCTAGTATTAAAGAATTACCTAATGACATAATAAAGTTCTGGAAAAGTCAAAATCCAATTCCAATTCCTATTCCTAAATTTGAAAATGTAGGTTCTATTTATTTTTGTAAAGATGAACTGAGTGATAAAGCCATTACTTTTTTACAGCATATTTCAGATATCCATATATATCCTAGTTTAATAGAAGAATGGGGGCAAATTATTGACGAAGGAAGACAAGCAAAAGCATTAATACTTACATTAGATGCACCTCCTATGAATGAATTAATTGACGAAAGAAGTGGCGTATTAGTTAAAGGATCTAGAGGAGATGACTTACAAGATATATTACCGTACAATAATATTAAATACTTTGCTAAAAACATATCTTATCAAACTTATAAACCTAATGTACAAGATTTATATAATGGTATTAAACAAATATTAAATATGTCTTATGAAGAAAGGCGATCATTGGGTGAAATAGCATTTCATAAATCACAAATTGATTATTACACTTTTAAAAAACATTTTTCTGGACTAGTTCAAATGGATATTATGGCAATTAAAAAAGCACAAAAAGGTCAGGATAGAGAAAAAGAAAAAGAGAAAGGTAAAGATAACTTGCAAATTGGTCAGGTGGCACCAACCCAACTCATGCAAAATAAGTGTAATAATAATGTAGAAATAGTAATACAAAAGAAGAATATTAATAAAATAGACCATATATGTAATACTATATCGATTAATCCAACTTATTTAAAGAAAAATGAAAAACAAATAATAATAAGTGAATATGAACCTGAAGATGAAAGTAATAATGACAATAATAATGTCTTTGCTGATATATTTATTAGAGAAATCTTTAATATATGGTTATATACTGAATCCTATTTTCCAGGAAATCATAAAATGACTGATAAAACTAATTTAATCATTGTATTAAAACATTATACAAATAATGAAGTGAATAGATTACGATTAAGTTTTTTTAAACAATTGTATAAAAATGTCTATATAAAATCATTTAATATAAATACTGATAAACGTTTTATATATAAGACTATAGTTCTAGAAAATAAGAGTCGTTTTTTACATACTGAAAATTTGATGAAAATAAACTATTGGATTATGAATCGACCAGGTCAAAATCCTTATTTAAAATCATTGATTACGATTGCTAAAAAATCATTGGGATTATCTGGTGTTAATACTTCTAATAAAATTGGATTTTTATATAGGTCAAAATACAAATGTGTATATGATAATAACATTTATATGAAAGAAGATAGTAAAAATAAAATGGATCATGTATATTATTTATTACAGGATAAATTAAAAGGATCTGGACACGGAACTGATTTAAGTAATTATTATGAAGCATATGATATGGATAATAAAACAATTGAAGATATTGCAAAATTTATTAAAGATAAGAAAATTATAATATCAGCACACTCTTCTGATTTAATACAATTATGTTTATTACCACCTGATGCGAGTATTATAGAGATAACAACTTCTAAACATTGGTATTGTGATCCTGTTTGTAAAGACCATTTAAGCGGTCGAAAAGCATATGACGAAGATTGTGGAAATAGAAGTTATGTTATTAATACTAATGAATATTCTTCTTGCAGTGGAGTATCTGGAGTTTCTGGAGTTTCTGGAGTTTCTGGAATAATAAATTCTAAACCACAAATTAATGAGTTTTATAATGTAGAAAACTCTGAATTATATTATAATAAGGCTGTTTATCATAATTTAGCATTATTATGTTGTAAAAATTGGTATGAATTCCAGATTGATAATGGTAAAGAATATAAAAATAATGAAAATAACGATATTAATTATATTAATGAATTATATATAAATACTGATAAATTAGCAAGTGTTATTAGAGATGTTTATGAAAAGTGAAAAATATAACTAATAAAATATTATAACACATATTCAACCACATATTCACACAAAATTAAATGTTTTAACCCATTCTTTATATTTAGGTATAATCATATTATCTATTTTTTTCTCATCTAAAAAGTTATTACATTTTAAAATTTTATTGGTTTCTGCATATTTATTTTCTAAATCGTCTTCTCCTAGATTCTTATAACAAGTTAATAATAGATTTTGCTTTTCGATTGCCAATATATTAATATTACTCATACTTTCTAGAAAATTATTAATCTGACGTATAAATGTTTCTGGAATATGTTCTTTTTCTATAATACAACTATTTAATGTAAATGTACTTAGAATTGTCATTAAGTTTTTCAATTGTTCTTCGCTAATCCCTTTAAATCCTTTACCAATTACATAAAATTCACCATTATTGGGATTACTTGTATTTGGTTTATAGAGACTTATTGAATCAAATGCTATATAATACATATAAAGATAACCAATAAAAAAACTACTTGTGTCATTAGTAGCATGAGAATCAATATTATGTCCTATACTATTTCCTATATCATTAATATCTTTGTAAGGTATATAATGTTTTACACAACAATAGCCATCTATACTACTACAAGCAATAACTGTAATTAATTGTGCTAAATCTAATTTTTGTATGTATAATGAATTTGATTGTGTGTTCATATTAATAGATATACTACCATCACTAATGATTAAGTCTAATTTACTACCATTACTATTATTACTACTACCATCACCACCTAGCCACTGTTTCTTAACAGTATTCATAATAGATTTAATATTATTAATATTAGTGATATCTCCAGTATTATCTGAACCCCAGAGCCACTTATCATAATTGTCTTTAATCAGTCCATAATTATCAGAAAATACATTACCAAATTGTGAAGCATATTTTTGTCTGGTCTCATAGTTATAAGGATTGAGAGAGTTTGCCATCCAATCGTAATTTTCCATATTGGCATTTAATTTTTCACAATTCTGTTCTACCCAGTATCTAGTGCAAACAATCATTTGACCTGGGGCTTCACACAAGTGTAGGACTTTAAATTGTTCTGCTTTATGAGAAATAAGAGTGAATGTGCTTAATATTTCCCAAAGTTTTAAAAATGAGTTGTTTATTTTAAGAGGTAATTTAGGAGTATTATTATTGTCTGAATTAATATTTAAATAGTCGGATAATCCAGATGCAAATTCATCAATAGTATGCTTCAGACTTTTAGGTGTTTTTTGGGAGTGTTTTTCAAATTTTACATCTTCTAGTAATTTATTTTTAACTTGATGGGCTATTTTAATTTTAGCATAATATTCATTTAAAATATTAAAGTCATATTTTTTAGTAATTCTTTTTGATGATTTAAAATGTGATAATGCCGATTTATTTAGTAATTTAGACATTCTATCAGTATATTGTATGAATTTTTGATTAACTGGTGTATCTAGAGAATAGAAATGGTCTATAATTTCATCTTTTTTCTTTAAAAGAACTTTCAAAGCATGTTTATTGTAAGGCAATTTATTATGTTCAAACATTGCAATAAGTTTTGTTAAATTAGTAATATCTTTCTGTAGAATGGCTTCTTTTTTTACTATGAGATTACCATTTTTATCTTTAGTAATAGCATTTAGAATTAAATTATTAACCATTTCAAAATAACCTATGAAAATCCCTTCTAATTTATTAGCAAGGACTGATACTTTAAACTGGAGATGGCTATCTTTCATAATTTCATCTAATTCAGGTATATTTATATCTTCTATGTAATAGATTGGTTTGATGTTTGATTTATTATGTGATGTTGATTTACGAGTTTGTAATGATGATGAAGATGATGATGATGATTGCTTTTTAGTTAATTTATAGTTAGTCTCCCTTTCATCAGTTTTATTATAAAATAGAGAATGATTAGGGTGTTTTTCTGTATAATCTTCATAATAATCTAGAACATCACAAATATTATAAGTATATTCTAGAGTTTTAGTAACAATATCTAATAATTTATTTATTAAATCATCAGTTATATTATCTTTATATCCAGAACATTTTATATAATACTCTGGCACACTTATTAACAAATTTTGATTTATATCATTATCAATTATTTCAACATTTTTAAATCCATAAGACAATATTGATAATATTTTTTTAATTATAGGAATATTAACATTTATTATTGTCCAGAATAATAATAATGATCCATTTTTTTCTAATAATTTTATTGACATTGCAATTGTAGAAATTATATTTGGGGTTTCTAATGACATTTTATAACTTGCTGTTAAACCTAATCCTAATATATATCCTATATGACAACTTATTGTATCATATTTTTTAATTATTTTATCATTTTTTAAATTTTTCAAATAATTGATATAAAGATTATATTCAAGTAATATATTTAAAATACTAATAATATTATAGTTTTTTTTTAATAAATTTAAATTATTTGTATATTCTTTTATATAATTTAATGGTAAATTTGAATCATAAAATAAAATTATATCAATATTATCTTTATTATTATAATAATAAATATTTTGTACTAAAGATGTTAATTTTGTTATAATTAAATATGATTTATTTTTATAATAATTATTATTT
>Ga0214919_10004114_pt1 | contig 21410 bp, 27 predicted proteins | sample LL1503_MetaG_FD_177994 | JGI IMG/M metagenome (GOLD analysis project Ga0214919, IMG submission 177994) | Freshwater microbial communities from Lake Lanier, Atlanta, Georgia, United States - LL-1503 | ecosystem: Environmental > Aquatic > Freshwater > Lake | place: USA: Georgia | collected... | reverse complement strand
AAAAGAAAATTTTTATAAATTAAGAAAAAATGATATTAAAAGAAAAAATCTTATTTAGTAAAGAGGAGTGTAAATCTATAATATCATATAACGAAACACATATCACAAATTGGAGAATGGGAGATAGAAATTATAAATCACAACCAATTAATTATTCATTAGAAACCAATTGGTTATTTGATAAGTTGAAGGATTTTGTGGAAAGGGAAACAAACATTCAAATTAGAACAATAAAAAAAACGATACATTTTCATAAATTCACAAAAGGTGATTGGTTTGGAAAACATAATGATGTTAGAGATAATAGATTATATGCCGTGGGAGTTTTATTAAATGATGATTTTAGTGGTGGAGATTTTAAGTTATACAACCCAAATGAAATAATTTTAAATAAAGTTATTGGCAACACATATTTATTTGATGTAAGAATAGACCACGAAATAACACCAATTTTAGAAGGAGAACGATATTCTTTATTGTGGTTTTTACAAAACGAACATATAAAAATAGAAACAAATAAATTAATATGAAACCATTAGAATATTGGACACCGGAAGAATTTGAAATATCATCGTTTCTTTTTAATTTAAATGAAAGAAAAGGGAAAACATATAAAACATCTGGCACAGATAATACCGGTAGATGTTCATATTCATATAATGAGTTGGGGTTCAGGGGTGAAAGTATTAAAAAAAATGGGTTTAAAATTATGTCGTTAGGGTGTTCAAATACCGAAGGTGTCGGTGTAAATTATAATGATACATGGCCGGCACAATTTTCTTATTTAATACCTAATGGTGTTAATTTTAATTTTGGTACGGGTGGACGAAGTAATGATTTTATATGTAGATGTTTACTAACATATTACGATATTATTAAACCTGATTTAGTACTGATAATGTATCCATCACCATTAAGAAGGGAAATATATACAGAAGATGGTGGAATTGAACCATTTATGCCAACAAGTTCTTGGGGTTATTTAAAAGAGACAGATGACGGTATTAAAACACAAGAATATTTAACTCATTTACAAAATGATAATGAGGATATAATAAATTGGTATAAAAATCATTTATTGATAAAATATTTTTTGGAATCAAAAAAATGTAATTGGATTTGGAACGGTAGAGAATTAACGTCATTTGATTATAATGAACCTAATAGGTTTGATGGTGATTATGGAAAATATATAGATTTTGGCGCTGATGGTTCACATCCTGGACCAAATCACAATAAAACATATGCAAATAAACTACATGACTTTATATCAAAAAATTTCCCACATTATATAAATTATTTACCAAAAAATACACAAAATTTGATTTGATTTTTCATTTATTTTCATTATATTATCACTAATGAAAATACTTGCACATACATGTTTTATTGGAGTAACAGGATATGCCAATCACGCAAAGTCCTTTTTTTGTGCTCTGAACAAATACCATACAGTTAAAGTTAGAAACTCAACCATAGGTAGTGGTTGGAAGGGAATGAATAACACCCCACACGATAACGAACCCTACATCACAGATGAGATGAAGGACATGTTAATCCTTCAAACCCTGAATAATTCGGACGGTAGTAGATCAGATTATCCAATCTATGGATATGACGGTGGATATAAACCCGATGTTCATATCGTTTTAGTTGATACCAATAATCGTTATTTCTATGAGAATTATGATGGTTATAAAATTGCTTATAATGTTTGGGAATCAACACGTTACCCGAACGATTTCTTTGAAAGATTACATTACTTCGATGAGGTATGGGTACCAACTCAATGGCAGTTTGATTCTTTAGTGGAACAGGGATATCCGTCACATAAAATTTCAATAGTTCCTGAAGGTGTTGATGTAGATACATTTAAACCGTTAACTAAGATACCAAAGAAGGACAAATTTAGGTTCTTACATTTTGGTAGATGGGATTATAGGAAAGGAACCACAGAGGTATTAAGAGCGTTTAGTGAGACATTTAAAGATAGAGATGATGTAGAGTTAATTGCATCAGTTGAAAACCCTTATCCATTTGATGGACTTAAAACAACCGAAGATAGAGTTAAACATCACAACATAGATACAACAAACATCAAGTTCATTAAATTCACTCCACAGGAAGAATACATTAAGTATTTGCAAGAGGGTGATGTGTTTGTAACCTGTGCACGTAGTGAAGGATGGAACTTACCATTGATTGAGGCTATGGCTTGTGGAACACCTTCAATTTATTCAAATTGGGGTGGTCAGTTACAGTTTGCGGAAGGTAAAGGTATTCCTGTAAAGATAGATGGATTAAGACCTGCTAATGTGGAACACAAAGATTTCCCTGGTGAATATTGTGAACCTGATTGGAATAATTTGGGAGAACAAATGTTAAGTGCATTTAACGACCATAAAAAACATAAATCATTTGCAATGGTTGAATCAAAAGAAATACACGAAGAGTTTAATTGGAGTACAGTTGCAAAGGGTGCGTCAGATATACTTGAAAATAAGTTTGATGATTTTGCTTTTATAACAACTGGCAACATTGGGTACATGCCGGTGATTGAAAAGTTAGTTCAATCATTATTAGAATTTTCTAAACGTAAGATTATAGTATATGGTATTGATTGCGAGGTTCCATTTGATTATCCAAATATTATCAAAAGAACAATAACAACACAAAAGATATCAGAACACGATAAATGGTATTGGAAACAAATGGCTTGTATTGAATCTGTTAATGAAGGATTTGATAACTATGTTTGGATGGACGGAGATGTGGTTGTTAATTATAATGTGGATAATATTAAATCTTATTTTAAGGAAATTGAAAATTACCCAATATCAGATATACATGTCCAAGAAGAATTCTTTGGTTGGTATGATAATGGAACTAAATCACAATTATTCAATGAACAAGTTGCTGGTGATTGGGGAGTTCAAAAACAACAACCTTATATGCATGTTTGTATGTATATTTTTAATAAGGAATGTAAATGGTGGTTTGAGGAGATTATTAGTCATTATGTAAAAGTAATGGAAGACGGTGGAAAGGATTATAAACGTTTATATCTATGGAATGATGAAGGTATTGATAATGTAATGAGATGGAAATATAACTTCAAAAAACATTTACCACTATCTAATTTTGATACATCATCTTACGACGGTGATGATGGAATGACAAATGAAACACAACATCATTTCTTAAAGTTTTGGAACGAAGAGGGACCACAAAACTTCAATAGAATATTTGGATACCAAGCAATACCAAAAGATAAGAATCAAATTCTTTATTTCCACGGTAATAAGAATGCACAGATGTCTGATTTTATGATGGACTTTATTAAGATGAAACGTGATAATAGTTTTTATAAATCAGAACAATTTTATACATCATTAGATGTTAACACATATAAGTTAGAAAACTTAGGTGACATCAAAGATGTTGAAGGTGGGACCATTGAGATTGCCGATAAATACGGATGGGCAAGAGCAATTTATCATGAAATTTTTAATTTACATGATTACTATAAAGGTGGTAATGAAAGAAGAATAAATGAAGGTGATGTTGTAGTTGATTTGGGTGGTAATATGGGAATCTTTAATAGATGGGCATATAGTCAAGGTGCAAGTAAAGTAATATCATTTGAACCAGATAGAAGATATTTCAAATTACTTTCATTAAATGCCGATCCACGTTCTATTTTATTCAACGCAGCGGCGGCACACGAAATTGGTGAATTAAATTTATACGAGAGTACTCATTTAGGTGGGTCAAATGTTTTTGGTATTGAAGGTCAAGAAGGGTATAGTGTTAAAACATATACATTAAACTATCTTTTTGAAAGTGGTTTAATTGATTGTATTGATTTTCTTAAAGTTGATATTGAAGGTGCGGAACATGCCGCATTCGCAGGTATCAGTGATGAAAACTTACTAAAAGTTAAAACTATTGCAATGGAATACCATCACAGTCATTTTGATTTTGATGACGAATTAAGGTCAAACTTTATTAAAAAAATGAATGGATTAGGGTTTAATTCATACCTATTATTTATGGGAAACAATAACGCTTTACAAATGATATATTTTTGGAAATGAGTACATTAAATAATTTAGCCATTAGATATGGTACGGATAAATCTTCCGATAAACACAATTATTGTGTTAAATATGAAAAGTATTTACCATTTAATAGATATGATAAATTAAACATATTGGAGATTGGTGTCTTAGATGGTAAATCACTATTAACTTGGAAGGATTATTATTATCGTTCTAATATTTTAGGTATTGACATTAATCCTGATTGTAAAAAGTATGAGGAGGATAGAATCTCAGTTGAGATTGGATCACAAGCCGATAATGTTTTCTTACTTGATGTGATGAGAGAATACGGTCCATTTGATTTTATATTAGATGATGGATCACATATGAATGAACATGTCATATTTTCTTTTGAACATTTATTCCAATCAATTAAATCAGGTGGGATTTATATAGTTGAAGATGTTTCCACCTCATATTGGTATTCATATAATGGAGGATTAAATAATCCTAATACTATGATGGAATATTTTAAAAAATTAGCCGATGACGTTAATTTTAGAGGATTAGAAAATGTTGAAAATCAAGAAGCCGTGTGGTGGAGAAGAGAAGACTTTTTAATACCGTATTCAAATAAAGTACAACCTGATTGTAGAACTGACATAGAGTCAATAACCTTCCTTAATGGAATAATTTTAATAAGAAAAAGATAATGGGATATACACAATTTAATGATGATGTTTTTGTAGTTGACTGCTGGCCGGATAATAAAGATAAAGAAAATGTTTTAAAGAAATTACTTATAAGTTTAAAAGTATATAATTGTCCTATTATATTATGTGGACATTATGCGGTTTCACCTGATATACAAGTATTAGCTGATTATTATCTATATGATAGTAATAACGATGTCTTATTAGAAAAGGATTTTGAGACGTATGGTATTAATAGTGATAGATGGACTGATATGGGAACATATAAGTTAACTAATAAAATAGATTTTCATCATGATTATGCTATTTGGTTAACAATGAAAAATGCTTTCAATCTTGTCAAACAATTAGGTAAACAATATATTCATTTCTTAGAGTACGATAACTTACCAGACGAAATTCAATATCGTCAAGCGTTCATGGAATATGTTAGAAGTAATGATGCGGTTGTATATGAGTATTCTGAAGGATCAACCAAAGAAAGTAATCCATATAGTTCGGCTTATATCTTTTCAATTAAGACAGATGTCGCATTAAAGATGATTAGTCTTATTAATAGTAAAGAAGAATACTTTAAGGGTAAACCTGATAGATGGCAATTAGAAAAACAATTATATCAATCAATTAAAAAAATTACCAATAGTGTATTTGTTAGTAAGTATATTCCCAATGATAATGAACTTAACATGTTTGCGGTGTGGAATAGGAATGGTATATTAAAGAACGGTGCACGTTTACAAACTTATTTAGGTGTTGACGATAGTGGACAGTTGTTTATTCATTTTATTTCTGGTTTCTCAGAACAACCCGCAGACAAAGATTATTTAATTGAAGTTAATTATGGAACATATAAAAAATTCCATACAGTTAAAAAGGGTGAATATAAATTAGAAAGACTTGGTGAATATAAACAAAACGAAGTGGTTGAAGTACGTCATCAAGGATTGGAAATATTCACACAGGAACTTAAAGATGAAATGAATGAGTTTAGACGAAAGAATAAATTATCAAGAAATAATGTAAATACAAACAGAAGGACTAACATACATTTTGTTGATGGTCCGTTTGTTGAGGTATTAGAAGACGGAGATTACCTTTACAACGTTCAATTTATAGACAAGAAAAATGGTAAATTAGAATTTGAGTTTAATTTAAAGAGTAATCATTGGGTTAGATCATCCAAAAAATACTATGTGGATTGGTTAATTAAAATTAAAGGTGTAGATAATAATTTCTACCAAGAATATAATTTTGATTTAACAGATAAAAGGGTAATGATATGTTTTGAATCTAAATCATTGGGTGATAGTTTAGCTTGGATACCATATGTTGAGAAATTTAGAATAGATAATAAGTGTAAAGTAATCTGTTCATCATTTAATAACGATCTATTCAAAGATCAGTATCCCGATATTGAGTTTGTTTTACCTGGATCAAATGTAAATAATATACACGCGTTGTATCGTTTGGGGTTATTTTACACTAACGAACGTAAAATTGACATTACAAAACATTATAACGACCCCAAAAAGGAACCATTAATGAAAGTGGCGTCCGATATCCTTGGATTAGATTATGTTGAATTGAGACCTAAATTAAAGAAATTAGGTAAAAAGAAGAAAAAGTTAGTTTCAATTGCTATTCATTCAACAGCACAATGTAAATATTGGAATAACCCAACAGGGTGGCAGGAAGTCGTAGATTATCTTAAAGCTAAGAATTATGAAGTTAGACTCTTATCTCGTGAGGAAGATGGTTACATGGGAAACAAACACCCTAAAGGAATTACGGTACAACCTAAGAGTAAACTGACCGATATCATAAAAGTTTTACAAGAGTCCGAATTATTTATAGGTATAAGCAGTGGATTAAGTTGGTTATCTTGGGCGTCAGGAACCCCTACTGTTATTATTTCAGGTTTTACTGACGTAGATTTAGAACCATTAGATGGTATAACAAGGGTAATCAACAAAAATGTATGTAATAGTTGTTGGTCTAATCATGAATTTGATCCAGGTAATTGGAATTGGTGTCCCATTCATGAGAAGACGGAAAACCAATTTGAATGTTCAAAAACTATCACAGGAGGAGAAGTTATAGAAAAACTTGAAAAACTTCTATCAATTTAGACATATTTTTTATTTAATTTGAAAGTTCAAAGTATTTATATGAGTATAACAATATAACCATATGAAAATATTTGACGCAAACATCTCGGGATCACTAAATGTATCGGGCGCAGCTCGTTTTTTTGGAGATCTTACAGTAGACGGAACAATAAACGCAGCAATTAGTGGTACATCCACAAACGCATTATCCTTAAACACAACAGGTTCTGCTCGTTTTGCTACCACAGGTAGTAACACGTTTAACGCTAACCAAACAATTAGTGGTTCACTTTATGTAACTACCGATGTTTTGATTAACGGAACATCATATACTGCTGCCACATCAGGGTCTAGTGGATCATCTGGAACATCAGGTTCTAGTGGATCATCAGGAACATCAGGTTCATCAGGTTCATCAGGAACATCAGGTTCATCAGGATCTAACGGTTCTTCAGGAACATCAGGATCTTCAGGATCTAACGGTTCTTCAGGAACATCAGGATCTTCAGGATCTAACGGTTCTTCAGGAACTTCAGGTTCTAGTGGTTCTTCAGGAACATCAGGATCTAGTGGTTCTAACGGTTCATCAGGAACATCAGGATCTAGTGGTTCTTCAGGAACATCAGGATCTAGTGGTTCTTCAGGAACATCAGGATCTAGTGGTTCTAACGGTTCTTCTGGAACATCAGGTTCTTCAGGTTCCAATGGTTCTTCAGGAACGTCAATTACAACATCAGGTACTAACAATAAAGTAGTTAAATTTACTTCCACATCAACTGTAGGAGATTCATCAATATCTGATGACGGTACAACGGTTACAATTGGTGGTAATTTGGTTGTTTCAGGAACACAAACAACAATCAACTCAACAACACTTGCAATTGGTGACAATATTATCCAACTTAATGGTACAGGTGCTGCAAATGCGGGTTTAGTTGTTAGAGATGCTACCGCAGGAACATTAACATCAGGTTCATTATTATGGGATACAACAAATGATAAGTGGATTGCGGGTCCTTTAGGATCTGAAGATGATGTAGTTTTAAAGACAGGAACACAAACACTTACAAATAAAACCATCAGTGGAGCGTCAAATACATTAAGTAATATTGGAAATGGTTCATTAACTAACTCATCTGTAACCGTAGGTTCAACATCGATTGCTTTGGGTTCTTCAGCAACAACAATTGCGGGTTTAACATCGGTAACATCAACTACATTCGTAGGTGCTTTAACGGGTAATGCTTCAACAGTAACAACAAATGCTAACTTAACGGGTAATGTGACTTCGGTTGGTAATGCAACAACGATAGCAGCTGGTGTTGTGACAAATGCGATGTTAGCTGGTTCAATTGCTGACACCAACTTGTCAACAATCAGTACAGCGGGTAAAGTGAGTAACTCAGCAACAACCGCCACAAGTGCAAATACGGTTTCCGCAATTGTCGCTCGTGACGCGAGTGGTAACTTCAGTGCCGGTACGATTACCGCAACATTAAGTGGTAACGCAACATCAGCAAATAGTGCAACAACCGCAGGAACAGTTACAACCGCAGCTCAACCAAGTATCACAAGTGTTGGTACATTGACTTCTTTAACTGTAAACGGAGCAGTAACATTAAACGCTGGCACAACTGCACTAACAGGAGCATTAATCGTGGGTGGAGCAACAACATCAACAACTGTCGGTTTGATTAGAGCATCTAACGATGTAATCGCTTACGCAAGTTCTGATGAAAGATTGAAAGAGAACGTATTGACTATTTCAGGTTCTTTAGATATATTAAAACAAATTAATGGTTATTATTTCGATTGGATTACAATGGAAGGTGTTCATGAAAATGAAGGACACGATATTGGTGTAATTGCTCAAGAAATTGAAAAAGTTTTACCTGAAGTTGTAACAACAAGAGAGAATGGTTACATGGCCGTTAAATACGAAAAATTGGTAGCGTTATTAATTCAAACTAATAAAGAATTACTTGCAAGAGTTGAGGCTTTAGAAGAAAAAATTAAATAATTAAAATAAATTAATACTCACCACGTCTTAAAAAAATGTGGTGAGTATTTATAACATAGAGACATTAAATTAAAAGATAGATTATGGGCCTTTTACCAGCAACAGGAACTGAAATTAGTTTAGGAAGAATGGGAGCAGCGTTAGGTGTTAGTGCAACTGCAACTTCACAAGTTTCATTAAATGCACAAGTTGGAACTGGTCGTAATAGAGCAAGGGGCGCTGGTGGTAATGCTCAAGGTTATCAAACAAGTATTGCTTCAGGTTCTATAACACAAGAAGGTACAGATTTCGGTGGTTTAACCACAGATAACCCATATTAATTTCACATTTTCACTTTTTTTTCTTATATTATATGTATGAATCTTACGTATAAGAAATACCCCTCAAAATACGAATTACAGTACGTTAAATGGAACGGAATTAACTTTGATAGAGAAAGACTCATCAAGTTTGTTAAACGTCTCAAATTAACCTATTTTTTGTCTTTTATACCCCATTACAGGAAAGAACATCAAATACTAAAGGAAATAATTAATACATACGATAAAGTTCGTATTGAAGGTCTATTAAATAACGATGAAGATATTGTTAAAAGATGTTTTATTGAGAAATGGGCAAGAATTGCATCAACAGATATATTATTAACAAATGGATATTCAAGATCAACATTTACCACAATATCCAATTTACCGATAAAAGATTACCAGCTCCTTATGAAAAGAGTAGAGGAGATGGTTGAGTCAGGTAGAAATTTAACCTACCAAAGTATAATAATAACAGATAATACACCAGGAACATGAGTAAATCAATTAACAATAGTTCAATGTGGGAAGTAAAACCACTTAAGTTATCAATATTAGTACCAACAAGAGATAATGTACACAGTCAGTTTGCATACTGTTTAACTCAATTATATAATACAACAAGAGAAGCTGGTATTGATGCATATTTGTTCTTTGATTCAAGTACGATTTTATTAAATCAAAGAAATAATCTTATCAAAAAAGCAAAAGAAGTAAATTCAGATTATGTTCTATGGTTAGATAGTGATATGATGTATCCACCAACCACTGCATTACGTCTTTTAGAACATAATAAAGACATCGTTGCATGTAACTATATGAAACGTTCAAAACCCCTTAAACCTGTTGCATATAGGAATTTAAATGATTGGGATAGTTGGGTACCGATGGAAATACATGACGAACTTGTTAAAGTGGAGGGAGTAGGTATGGGATGTATGTTAATGAAATTAGATATGTTCGATAAATTAAATAAACCATATTTTGAATTTAGATATAAAGAAGACACCGAAGATTACTTCGGTGAGGACTTTATTTTATTGGGTAAATTAAGAGAATTGGGTTATGAAGTGTTTATTGACACATACTTAAGTATGATGGTTAAACACGTCGGTAATTACGCTTTTTGATCCTTATCTATCATTAACACGGTTAAGTTACCATTTTCATAAACACCAGGACCATAATCATCAAGAGACACTCTTAATGCATTAATCATATTAAAATCATTCTGAGTAAAAACATCAGTAACAAAAACTTTAATATCAACATCGTTAACGTCTTCAAATTTCTTACTTAGATTATAACGAGTAAATTCTTGTTCTCTTTCAACATATTCTTTAGGATATTCTTCAATCTCAATCTTATCAAAGAAAGGTTCCAATAATTCAATATGTTTATCACTACTTAATTTAACACCAACAATTTTCTTATCATAAGTAAAATTATCAGTTGTTTGATAATCCATAGCATTAAACATTGGAATACTAATGCCCCATTTTCTAATGAAGTTCCTAATTGAATGAGCCTCAATGTCTTGACGTATGTCTTTCATCTCATCACTAAATCTTGATGTCTGCGAAACAAAATGATAGGTAATTGCAGAATCACAAGTTTTTAATTCATACCCTTTTAGTTTCGCACGGATTAAAAAATCATCATCTTCACAGAAACAAGGAACAAAACTAAAACCATCAAATCCACCTAAATCAATAAATGTTTTCTTATATGCGGACATAAAGAATACGGCACCATCATGTAGTGTGTCACCATCTTTCCATTGACTAACATAACTATCAAAACTAAGTTGATCAAAACTATCAAATCCACTACCTAAATCTAATAATACTTTACCCGGTCTTGAGTGACCTTTAAAAATCGGAGGTTCAATTGTTGTATATGATAAAATCATATTCTCTGTTAATAGTCTTTCTATTGACTCTAAGAAACCTTCACCAATAACCATATCGTTATGAATGAGAACGATTTTTTCAGTATCAACTAAATCAATACCCGCATTATATGTTTCTGAAAATGTTAAACGATCATCATCATGAAAGAAAGATAGATTTTCATCTTCTAATGATTCTAACCATTCTTTGGTACCATCACTTGAACCACCACTACTAATTACTAATGGTGCTTCAGGATATAACTGACGTAATCTTTTATAACATTCCGTTGTTAAATCTAATTTATTGTAAACCGCCAATACAAAACTTATATTCATTTTATTTTATTTTAAAAATCCCATTTATGTTTAAATAACACAACTTTATCATTATATGTTACTATTTTATTGTTTATTTCACTACCCTCAGCTTTTTTAAAATGAGTATGATTATGAATATCATACCCCATCTCAATTACGTTAAAATTTTCAGTACCAATTATATATGATATTAACCATTGTTGTTTTGCATAATAATTCATCATTTTATCAATTTCACTATATAATTCACCATAATGATATAAAATTTTTTTAAAGGTGGATTTTGTTGCACCAATTACCCCACTATTGTAACATTTTATTTCAGATAGATTAGTTTTAAAAATCATTGGTTTATAATCAGTTGGTAAAAGTCTATAATATTCTTTTAATAAATCATCATTTGGTGATTCGTTATATCCTATAAAAACATCTCCATGTTTTAAATTTCTAAATTTCATTAATTCATCTTCAGAAAGGTTTCTTTGTAAAATCATATCACCATCAGTAAAAACTATTACATCATCTTCCATAATCAAATCATCAAATCCGTCTGATTTAATAAATTCACCGTGTTGTAAACAATTAATACTATTTTTATATAAATATTTATTTGGTGACATTTTTAAAACTTTAACATTATCACATGTCTCAATAACGTCATCACCTAAATAGACTAAAAAATTTAAATCAAAATTAGAATTAGTATTAATAGAGTCTAAATATGGTTTAATTTTATTAATATATTTTTTATCTGATCCCGTTATTAGAATTAACTTAGTTGTGGACATACAATGGTTTAATTATTTTTTTAATTGTACCATGTGGATACTTTTTTAAATACTCCTCTACAAATAGACCGTCCGATTGTTCATATGAAACATCTAATTCTATATTTTTTGCCAAATCAGTTTTTGACATGAAATTACCAATATCTATTCCGCCCAATTTTGGTATTGAATTAATAACTAAGTATTGTTGATTTACCCAATTGTGTACCATATTACAGTAAACAAAATGAGTTTTACTATCAACCTCTTTTAAAAAATCCTCAACAAAAATTGGCATGTAATAGTTATCATCACCTGTCATGACAACCCATTCTTCTGTGGCACGTTGTAATCCATAGTTCCTTGGTGTATGTCCCCAATCTTTATGTGGACCATTTAATTCGGTAAATCTTATTCGATCATCACCTTCAAAATAATCTTTTACTTTTTGATATCCATCATAAATGGCGTCTGCAACAACGTGTATTTTCCAATTAGGTGATGTTTGTGAAAATATTGAGCTTATCACACCCATTAATTGATTAGGTCTGTTGTATGTTGGTATTATAAATTCTATTTTCATATTACTTTGTTTTCCAAAATGAATAAATTCCTTTATCTAATTCGTAGAATGGCCACACGAATCTCTCTCTAACTGGTTGAGTTTTAACCCACTCCCACATTTTAGTAAGACCTTCTTTTAAATCTGTTTTATGTTCAAAATCTAATAAGTCAATTGATTTTTGCCAAGTTGGTATTGAATGTTTAACCTCATGTCTACCTTCAAAGTACTTCACTTCACTACCACCAACTACCTCACGTAATATTTCGTTTGCTTCATTAATGGAATATTCTTTAACACCACCTAAGTTGATAATTTCTTTAGATGCTCTTTTATCTTGTGATGCTTTCCATAATGGTTCAAGACTATCATCAATATAACTAAACGCTCTTGTTTGTGTACCGTCACCAAAAATTGTCATTGGTTCATTGATTGTATGTTGATACATCCATATACCTAATACGTTCCTGTATTTGTCCCATACGTTCTGTTTAACACCATATACATTATGTGGTCTAATGATACACCAATCAAGTCCGTGTTGTTCTCCAGCAATCTGTATATCCATTTCACAACCATATTTGGCAACACCATATGGATCAATAGGTTTAGGTACTTGAATTTCATCAAACATACTACCATCTTGATGACCATATACTGCTAATGTTGATGTGAATACTAATCTTTTAACGTTGTGTTTTATACATTCGGTAATTATACGTGATGTTGCAACTAAATTGTTTTGGTAGTTGTAAGTTCTAATGAATGGGGATAACCCTTCAGCGGCGTATGCTGCAAAATGGTAAACATAATCAAACTGATGTCTTTCAAAACATTCAGTAATATTACCATTCACTAAATTCATTTCCCATAATTCAACCTTAGAATTTACATTTTCTCTATATCCACCACTCATATCATCAATGCCAACAATATGAACTTCAGGATGATTTTCAATAATGTAGTCAGATAATCTTGAACCTAATAAACCAGCAACACCCGTAATTAATATTTTCATATTTTTTAAAATTTATAAATCACTAACACATCATCAACCCTATTTTTTATGTGTCTATTATCAATTATTTCTACATTATTATGTAATTCTTTATACCTACCAATTGTTGAATCTAAATTATTCACATCCTCAATAATATAGATACCGTTAGGTTTCATCCTATGTTTTAAGATATTAAAAGAACTAATTTGATCATTGATTAAATGACTACCATCATCAATTATTACATCAAATGTTAAATCATTTAATTGTTTTAAAATATTATTAGAACAAGCGTTACCAATAATAATATTATATTTATTTTCAGCAATTAAATCTTTTATATATTGATCTGTAATATCAATACCATATACTTTAGAATTAATAAAATACTCGTCCCACATTTTTAAAGATTCACCACGACAGATACCTATTTCTAAAACCATTGAATTTTCTCTATGGTCCTTTAATAATTTCTCATACTCATCAATATATGTATGTGCAGTTCCCTTATCCCCATGACCCTCCGGCGATTGATAATTTTTATATATTTCATTTAAGGATTTCATACTTTGTAATAATTTTCTTTTAAGTCATTTTCGTTAATATATTCTCTCTTTTTCATGATCACTTGATAACCATTATGTACTATATCTAAATATTTGTGATAACCGTGATAAAACGCATCAGCACCTGTTTTTACTTGTAGATATTGTTCTTGTTCGAGACCCCCACCATAGTCATCAAATATAATATAACCATTATTTTTCAAACAGTAAAATGCATTTACCGCATCTTCTAAAACATATTTTGACATATGATTACCATCTATGTAAACAAAGTCTAAAAATTCTTTGGTCTCACCATTGCGATTAAATGTTTTAAAACTATCGGCTGACTCACCTAAAATATAACTTAGCCTATCTTCATAAGGTTTTATGTTATTCTCAATATATTCATTTGTATTAATATCCATTATGTAATGATACGATCCTTCTTTTTTACAAAAGTTTTCTAATATGTAAACAGATGATCCACCATATAGTGCACCAATTTCTAAACACACTCTTGGTTCATCACCATAGTTAGGTAAAAAATGTTCCCATGCCGGTAGATGGTCAGTAAAAAATATTCTTTCATCCGGGTATTTGAAATGTTCTGGATATTGATAACTCATAATGTGTTGTAATAATTGTTTTGTTTTTCTTGACGTTCAATTGTCTTATGGTGTTGTATACAATATTCCTCATCTAAAGGTAATGATGAAAACTTTTGACCACCTATTATTCTTTCATGTACTTTACCGTACCAACTCATCCCTTTACGAAATATACGTCCTTGCATGTCGTATGCATTTATTATTGGTTCATAATATTTAATTTTTACTTTTGCCATGATATCCTTTTTTTATGTTTTCTTCCCACGGTATAAATTGTAAATTTTTTAAATTAGCAATCTCTTCTGCTGGAATATTATTATCGAATCCGTATTTTATGTCAATTATATGATCAATTTGAAAGGCCCCATTAACTCCCATTTTACCATGTTTGGTTTCATCGTAACCTTCTATTAAATGTTTTATTTTACAGGTTAATTTATGAACCTTATGTTGATATTTTTTAAATTCCGTATAATTTTTACCATACTGATTGTCATAAACACCTTGAGACCACCTTAATTTTGAATGAAATGAAATAATTTTTTTTACTTCTTCAGAATGTTTTCTTCCTTTTATCTTTTCGCTTATTTCCTTTATGATTAAATTATCGTTTTTAGTTAGTCCTTTATTCCAAACCTCATAACCATTATTGAAATTTTCTTTCCACTTATTTGAAACTTTCTCCGCCATTTTTTTTACAGATTCGTTGTTTTCTTTTGTTTGACCCTTCATCCAACCACAACCACATTTTTGACATTTACTATTTCTTTTAATTCCCGTTTCATAACCTTGATATGATTTATACATTATTAAGTCATTACACGACGGACATTTTCGTTCAAATTTAAAATTACTTGGATATTTTTTCATATATTCTACCTTGTTTAACTATTATAAATATAGTTAAATTTCCGTTTCTTCAATAATAAATCCACCATTTTTTAATAGTTTATATTCATCACTTTCTGTATCGATAATTTTTTCATTTACATGACTTTCAATTGTAGATAATTTCCACCCCCACTTGTCTATATGTTCTTGGGTAATTCCATTTACGGTATTAATACGTGGAACAAAAATTAAATCAACCTTTGGATTTAATTCTAATATCTGATGGAGATTTTGAATCACATATTCACTAATCATTTCGTCAGCGTCTATTTGATAGATATAATCGCCAGAGCAGTAATCATTTAATTTATTTTTCCAATCCGAAAAGTTACCTTTGAAATCAAAACCCCTCCACGTTTGAACGTGAGGGAATTTATTATACGGCAATAAGAAATCTAATATTTCTGAATTACCATTCTTCTCATCATAGAGAATAACAATTTCATCTTCCTTTCTTTTATGTTCAAATAGAAATGAAACCAATCTTTTTATTTCTTCTAATTCATTACAAACTGTAATTGCAAAACTTATTTTCATGCTCTATTTCCAATGTTTAACCAACGATCAAAATAATCAATATTGTCGTTTCCTCCGTTTATTCTTCTTGTTAATATGTTTATCATTTCATTATCAATTTCTTCGGAAATTTGTTCCGACATTAACCTTGTTAATTCAGCTTCAGCGTCAATCGTATGTACAGTATTTAAATCATCAATCAATTCAGGTCTCCATTGGGCTCGTAATGTTCTAACAATATTTTGTATACCTTCATTTTGAATTGTGATCCCATGAAAAAATTTGAACTCTCTAACTCCCATTATTGTTGAATTTCTCTTGCGAATAATTTAAATACTCTACCATTATCATTAAATGTCATTTCTGAATTACCCGTTGGATTCAAACGAATACTACATTCATTTGGACCCGAAGCAAAAACAACCGGTTCATCGTCACCAAATTGAAAACAAAACTCCACATTCTCTGGTTCATATCTGTGAGGTGTAAAACACAATCTCGGTGTTTCATCGCCTTTAAAAAATTTGAAGTTCATTATTTAACTTTGTTTAATTTAGGTAATATTAGTTTAGTTTGTTGTGGTGCAGGTTGAAATGCAATTGAATACGGTTTTAATATCTCCTCAAAACGTTCTTTCATTTTTTCTAAAGAAAAATTTTGTTTATTTTCTTCTTTAAGTTTTAATGACTTTAATAAAAAATTACTATAATCATTTTTAACTACTTTCATAATTTCAGCAACCTCACCATAATTTGCGGTAAACCATTTAGATCCTTTAATGATGAATTGATCAATAGCACTATCATCAACATCTGTTAATTTACCACCAATCATAATTGATTTATCGATAGATAAAAAATCTTTATGACCCGACCAGTTAGACGCCATTACAGGTTTACCTGTCATTGTGAACTCTAATAAAGGCCTACCAAATCCTTCACCTTTAGTGATTGAAATCATTGTTTTAATCTTAGGATGGTTATAAAGGTCATTCATTTCTTTATTCGTTAAATCACCAAATAATAAATAAATTGATGGTGGGTTTTTAATGTCAGAAACAATGTCTTTTATTTTTTTAATAAAGACCTCTCTTTCTTTAACTGAAAAATTTGAAGATGATGTTTTTAATACTAACGCTGGCATATCTCTACCATCTTTAAATGATTCAACAAAACATTTAATTAACATACCAATATCTTTCCTATCCTGACCAATGTTTCCTTTTAACCAATGACCAACAAATAAAAATGCGAAGTTTTCTTTTATATCTAATTTAAAATCTTTATTGATTATATCATTAAATATTGACGTATCAACACCCTCAAATAACACTTCAATCGGTTTTGTTATTTTATGTTGTTTAATTACTTCATTTGTATTTTTATTTACTTCATTGTATGATGTTGATAATAAAACATCTTTAGAAAAATTAGATGTTGCAATGATTAAATCCATTTGATTACAACCATCAACCCAATCTTTAGGTGCAACAGTAGTTTCAATCCCTGCTGTTATACCGATATTAAATTTACCAAATCTTTTAAATTCATTTGGAACGGTTACTTGTATATAGATATCAGGTAAACCGTCAAATTTAGATACAATGTTACTTTCAATCCATTTGTGGAATATGTTATCAGACTCTAATGCTGTCATGGGAGTATTTCCCCACATACAACTATCAATCTTAATATCAAATAAATTCATTTGATACAATGCTTCTAATAAATCTCTTGAGTGTGAACCATATCCACTTCTCGTTTTAACTGGTCCTCTAAATAATATTGTTGGTTTCATTAAATTACTTTATATAAATTAAATCTTTCACGTGGTGTAAAATTCTTTATTGTTTTATTAATTCCTTCACTCATAGTACCACACATAACTTTTGATGATAAGTTTTTAATCGCCCACTCTCTTCCCACTTGCCCATTCTCTTTTCTTTTCTCCTTACCTAACAAATACATTTCATTAATAGCATCGGCAACTTCTTCATCGTTAACTCTATCATCATAAATGTAAGGTGTTAATGGAGAACCATTGATGTTAATTGCGGAAGGCCATATTGGTTTAACCCACACACCATGAGGTGTATCTTTATGAATTTGTTTATTGTGTAAAGTTTCAATATTGATGTAATCATCCGCAGTATAATTAAACCCACATTGATCTTGTAACCCACCTGTTACACTAACAATGATCGGTGTACCGGCCATGATACTTTCAGCGGTACCTAAACCAAATCCTTCATTATTTGCAATGTTAATTGTACAGTCGGCAACATTGTAAAGTTTATTTAACACATCACTTTCAATTTTATTAGTTGAAAAGACCACATCATAATTAGGACATATCTTATCCTTAACGGCATATAAATCAGTTCCGTTATTATCAATAGGTGTTGTATGCATCACCAAAACACATTTATCTGATTGTTCTTTGGTTAACTTATCACAAAATAATTTAAATGATTCAATAACATCTGACGGTTGTTTTCTACGAATATTTCTACTGTTAAAAAATAAAACAAAATCATATTCTTTATCACCAAACAAACCCTTTTTAACATCAATTAATTCTTTATCTTCCAATGGTTTAAATGTATCCGGATTTATCCCATGAGGAACGTAACTAATCTGCCAATCTTGTAATGGTTTACGAAATCCATTTTCCATTTTACCAACACGATTAACGATACCATATGTTAATTTAGAAATACAACCCAACCAATCACAACTTTCGTAATAATCTTTATTATACATTGGATCAGGTAAATTATCCCATATGTGATAATATAAAATTGGAACTTGTTGTCTTATTTCATGTTCAGCGTCGTATAACCATTGCCAATAATGAGGATCAGTAAAATGTAGAATAGCATCTATTTTCATTTCACTCAATATTTTCCTTAACATTACAATATCACCATATGAATTATATGGTATGATTTTTAATTCCGCATCTTTAATGCCGGTTTTTTGTCTGACATCTTCATTAACATCAACAAATTTACCAGCTTCATGATGATTTATTCCAGCACCTAATTGAACCCAATTAAATTTATCCATTGTACCCATTACAAATTCTCTCGACATTGTAGAAATACCGGAAGTCATTCGTAAATCATCTGATAGTAATAATATTCTTGGTTTACCCATATTAATATTTTGATCCACTCACAGATAAATCTGTGTAGTTATTTATTTTATTTCTAAATGACTCATCTTTAACATAAAGATCTAATGTACGGTTAACTAATTTTTGTAAATTAATATTACCATCAATTGCATTTATTTTAAATTTTCTGTAAACGTCTTCCAATACATGGACACTCGTTAATTTTTTTTCTACTTTCATATTCAATTATATATTTAGATATATATTAAATAATCAAAAAAATATCATCAATTAAGACGATATTATTGATTATCATTAATATTAACGATATTAGGAGTTAATTTGATTCAACTTAGCAATTATCGCATCAACAGTTTTTTGTTGTTCTTCTGTTAGTGTTGGAGGTTGTGTGGGTTGAGATTGATCAACAGTTACATTAACTTCTGCAGGTTGATCTACAACCTGTGTATTTTTATTTTTTTTACATCCGCATCCCATAGTATTTCTTTTTTTATAAATATTTTGGTTTATTGTTTTTTATTTCTTATATTTTAATAATACAAAAAATAAATTTAAATATCAATGGATAAGGACTTTAAAATGGTAAAAAGCGTCTACACCTCAAACTACGACGCAATCACAAACATAATGCACCTATACAACATAGAAAGGTTTGATTTGGATTGTACATATTCTAAGGGTAGTTTTTGGAAAGACTTACCAGGACCCGTTTATAAGACAGATTTGATACCGGCAAATGATACTGTTGTTAAAGCTAATTCTGAGAACTTACCATTTGAGGATGGTTCAATGAGGACTGTTATGTATGATCCTCCATTCGTTGTTGCAGGAGCCTCATATAAGAATAACAAAGAAGGTAGCTCAATCATTGCAAAACGATTTGAGGGGTATACTAACTATAAAGAATTGACAGACAATTATTACAATACATTAAAGGAATTATATAGAGTATGTCAGAAAGGTGGGTATGTTGTAATGAAATGTCAGGATACCGTATCAGGAGGTAAAAATCACTTCACCCATTGTCTTATTATGAATATGGCGATGCAGATAGGGTTTTACCCAAGAGATATGTTTATCCTACATAATAAGGTGAGGATCAATAGTTTTGGTACAAAATGGACTAAACAGGAACATGCGAGGAAATACCACAGTTATTATTGGGTGTTCGAGAAAGTTAAACCAAGAGTGAAATATGATTTTATTACTCCACTTATTGAACTGGATTCTGAGGAGTTCCCAAATACATAGCAACTTTATCACCGACTTTCCAACCATCACAGGTACCAGCAGGGAATTCAATCACATGGTCTCCAATGCCAGTGTAACGAGGTAAGGTCATACGATGAGGATCTTCAACGGGACAATTACGATGAATATGATTGATACGATTGTTAAGGGTAAAAATAATATCTAATGGGATTAGACAGTTCTTCATCCAAAATGAATGATGACCTCGACCCATCTTGAATACCATACAACCGTTTAATTCTTCTCTACCCATCATACCTCTTTCGATATCCTCAGGTGTGGATAAGTATTCGGCGGTGAATGTTTTGTTATTAATGTGAACTGACATATCTATAATTATTTGGAATTATAAAAATATATCATTATATTTAAACTATGGAAAGTATATTCGGAGGTTTAATAGAATTTAATACGGAAAATGACTTTGATGAATTTGTTAAAGACATCAATGAAAAAAATGCACTTTCAATTATTGAAAAGGCATTTGAATATGGTCATCATAATAATTTATATACGGTTCAAGAAACGTATTTTATCTATAAATGTTTAAAAAAATTAAAAGACAATGCAAATAAAAATCAAGGAGATCATCTACATAATGATGATACTAACGGGGATATTAGTTGAGAAATACGGACTTAAAGGTGCGGATCCTGAATTAGTAAAATATTTTGGATGGGGAGCGATTAGTCTCGGTTCATTCAATTTAGTATTAGATTATATTAGAAAAC
>Ga0214919_10004113_pt1 | contig 21410 bp, 22 predicted proteins | sample LL1503_MetaG_FD_177994 | JGI IMG/M metagenome (GOLD analysis project Ga0214919, IMG submission 177994) | Freshwater microbial communities from Lake Lanier, Atlanta, Georgia, United States - LL-1503 | ecosystem: Environmental > Aquatic > Freshwater > Lake | place: USA: Georgia | collected... | reverse complement strand
TGATGAAACGCGAATCTGCCGTTTTGATCCACCAGTAAAGCCAGGCTTCTTGCAGTACAACGAAATCGTGATCCCTATTTACTCAGGGAAGTAGAAGTTGGCAGGGTAGCCCGGTGATTAAGAGTTAGCAGACCAAGGGGTCTAAGCACTACCTAAACGTCGTTTCACGCACACTTTAGTGCCTAAAACTGACATTGGGAAGCCTGGGAGAAATTCACTGTTGCTATCCAGTTGCTATCACCGACTAGTAAGTCCCTTCTTATTGTCGGCGAAGTTCCGTAAAGTTGCACTATGCGTTACTGGTGGGTGAACCAAAACCAGACCTATAAGTACGAGGTCCCTGGAGGCTTTATGTGGTCACCCTTCAAGAATGCCAATGGGGCACGAAATCCTTTTTACGACAACATGGACAAAGTTCAGCCAGGTGATTTGATATTCGCTTATGCGCAACAACAAGTGAAAGCCATAGGAGTTGCACAGAAAAAGGCCTACTCTGCACCAAAACCCGCAAGCTTTGAAAATGCTTCGAACAACTGGTCTCAAATCGGATGGTTAGTAGAGGTCGAATTTATTCAGTTGGATGATCCGGTAGTTCCGAAAGAACACCTTCAGGTTATTGGGCAGTACCTCACCACTAAATCGGCTCCCCTTGACAGAGCCGGGCAAGAAGTAGATTCTATGATTACTGGAAACCTTTCCAGTTTTGGGCGAATTTCGGTGTAGCTCAAAAACCAAAGAGGGGTTCATATGAAAATTCGGGATAAAGCATTTGTTGTGGGCTGTGCAGCCGCAGTGCTCTTAACGTCACTTGGGTTTACTGGTGCTTCTGCATCTGTTTCGCTCAAGAAGGCATTTCCTACTAAGCCAGTGACGTTAACTATGTGGTGGTGGGGCGATCAAGAAGCTCCTGGCGCAAAATTGTGGGTTGATGACACAGTGATGGCGTATCAAAAGAAGCATCCTAATGTCACTATCAAAACTGTTCTTCAAACAACTGATGGATTGGTCCCGGCTTTTGCCGCTGCAGCTGCAGCCAAAAAGGGTCCCGACCTTCAATATTTCTGGGGAGGAATTTACGCCCAGCAACCTGGATGGGATGGGCAAATAGCGCCAGTTTCAGATTACATTCCTGCTTCAGAGTTAAAGCATTACATCAACGCAACAACAGAACTTTCCTTTAAAGGCAAAATCTGGACCGCACCTTGGTATGTAAATCCTTCATTCCCAGTTCTTGCCCGAACAGATGTGTTGAGTAAATACAACCTCACTGTCCCAACAACGTGGAAAGATTTGCTCAACGTTTGTGATGTTCTCAGTGCTCAAGGCGTACCTGCATTAGCTGGTGGAGTAAAGGATGGCTGGTTTGGTGGTTGGTTGTATTCAATCATTGGCGGACAATCTGTTTCATCAAGTAAAGATGTAGTAGCAGCCGTAGTTGGAACACAGAAGTTCACAGATGCAAAGCATGCTGATTGGTGGACTCGCCTTCAAGAAACTAAAGAACACAAGTGCTGGAACTCAGATATCAACTCTCTTGAGCTGTATCAAGCACAACAGTTATGGAAAGACGGAAAGGCAGCTATGACTGTCGTAGCCGGCCCAGATGCTCCAAACTTTGCTAACGCAGTTGGCGCATCAAAGGTTGTCGTTATGGCAATGCCAAAGTGGGGTAAGGGACCATTTGCAGGCAAGATGGGAAGTACTTCACAGACCATCGGAATCACGCAATGGAGTAAGAACAAAGAAGTTGCAGCTGACTTCCTGATGTTCTCCCATGAAAAGGCTCAACTTAACAACTGGTTTAAGCGCACAGGATCTATGCCAGCTGATGACCGATTCGATCTGAACTCAGTGAAAGATCCAGTCAAGAAGGCTCTATTCCAAAGCGCCCTTCCTGGTGGACCATACCTAGAAAACTTCATTCCGGCCCAACTAGATACTGATGCAGTATTTGCAAACGTACAGTTGGTTCTCAATGGAACTAAGACAGGCAAGGCAGCAGCAGCTGAAATGCAAACTGTCATGGAGAGGTTACGCAAGACTGATCGCAAGCTTGTAAGTAACTTCACTGCTTGGAGTAAATGATCAAATCCGCACCGACGGAGCACCGCATCACCGCCCCTAGAAACTTAGGGGCGGTGTTCGGTCGCTTAGGCAAATCAGGACCATTTCTGTGGATTCTTCCAGCAGCAATGTGTGTCCTACTTATTTTTGGCTACTCAATTATTGACCTGGTACAGCAATCTTTTAAGTACCGAGGAGATTGGGTAGGTTTTGAGAATTTTTCACTTGTACTAACAGATCCCTTATTTCGTACTGCCATATTTCATAACTTTTTACTTCTCTTTACGGTTCCGATTCTTGCTGCATTAAGTTTCATTTGCGCCGTCTTACTTTTTGAAACTAGAAAAGGAATGAAGTTTTATAGATCTGCAGTTTTCTTGCCTTACATTCTCCCAATTCCTGTGATTGGCGTAGTTTTCGGTCAGTTGTTACAGCTCAACGGCGCCCTTAACTCAGCTCTGCGTGCGATGGGTTTAAACAACCTAGCCTTAGATTGGCTGGGAGACCCAGGGCAGGCGCTATGGACTATGAGTGGAATCATTATTTGGAAAGAAGTTGGCTTTGGAACGATTCTGATTCTTGCACGGCTAATTTCACTTCCACTTGAAACTATAGAGGCAGCACGAATTGATGGGGCTGGCTTTTTCAGACTCCATCTCAAAGTAACTCTTCCGCAGCTAAAACCAGTGATTCTTTTCTATATTATTAATGAAGCCATAGTTATGGTTTCTTGGGTCTTTAACTATGTTTATGTGATGACCAATGGTCAAGGTGGTCCAGGAAACGCCACCATGGTTTCTGAGCTTTATATTTACCGCAGTGCCTTCCAGAACAAGTCTCCAGAACTTGCCGCAACAGCTGCCCTGCTACTTCTACTAGCAACCCTCATTTTTATATTTGGCTTCTTTAAAGTGCAGAGAAATAATAACGGGGGTGTCTTCAATGAGTAAAAAACATACCCCGATTGAAAAGGTAGGCATCACATCTCGTCAATTAATTCTTATTTTGATTACTGCCATGGCGGCAGTGCCCGGATATCTTATGGTGACTGGCTCTCTCAAAACCCAGGAAGAATTCCTAAATTCACCGTGGTCACTTCCATTGCACCCAAATTTCAAGGGATACACAGCAGCGTGGAATGATCAGTTTCCAACCTGGTTTCGAAATAGTTTATTTGTAACTTTGCTGGCCGTCTTAATCACAATCGTCATGGCTGCTTGTGCTGCGTGGGGCTTCGCGCATTGGAAGTGGAAAGGTCGCGATACAGCCTTAGGAATACTGATTTCATTAATGGTTGTGCCACCAGTTGTTTTGCTTATTCCACTTTTCACTTTAGGTGCAAAACTTGGTTGGATCTCAACTTTTCGAATGCTCATCCTTGTCTATATAGGATTAATGTTGCCGTTCTCAATTTATCTTTTAACTAACTTTTTTAGGGCGATTCCAGTAAGCCTTACTGAAGCTGCCGAAATTGACGGGGCATCTGATTTTAGGACCTTCAGATCCGTCGTTCTTCCACTTTCCGGTCCTCCGCTTATTACTCTCACCATTGTAAATTTATTGTGGGCTTGGAATGAGCTTTTGCTCGCTTTGGTCTTCTTGCAAAGTGACGATAAGAAGACTCTCATGGTTGGCATAACTGGATTTCAGAGTCGATATTCCTTATCTATCCCAACTATTATGGCGGGTATGACTATTGCAACGCTTCCATTATTTATTACTTATATTTTTGGTCAGCGCTACTTTATAACTGGCTTGACTGCCGGATCGGTTAAGGGGGAGTAATAATGGAATTCTTAGTTTCGATAAAGGTAGAAGTACCTCAGGATTTTCCAGCCTCCAGTTTTGAACAACTGTTAGTTAAAGAAAGATTGCGCGGTCAGGAACTCAAGACACAAGGCTCAATTGAGCGTATTTGGAGAATTCCTGGTACTCGCAACAATGTCGGCATTTGGAAAGCTGCCGATGCTACTGAACTGCACTCACTTTTGAGCTCTCTACCAATCTTTGCCTTTATGACAATTGAGATAGTCCCGCTTGCAGTACACCCATTAGAAGAGGAAAAGAAATGAAAAAACTGGATCAAAAGGTTGCAATTGTTACTGGCGCTGCTCAAGGAATCGGCCGAGCAATAGCTGATGAGTTAGCAATTGCGGGTGCACATGTAGCTGTCTTTGATTTAAATCTAGAGGCTGCACAAACTGCCGCGGCCGAAATAGCTAAACATGGAGTTACTTCCATAGGTTACGCAGTGGATGTTTCGAAGTCGAAAGTAGTTGATGATGCCTTTGCGCAGGTCGTTGCTGATTTTGGTCACTTAGATATTTTGGTAAACAATGCCGGAGTTTCATTTGTTGGCCCACATATCAAAGATGTTACCGATGAAGTGTGGGATATCAGTTTGGGAGTCATGCAAAGCGGAGTCTTTTATTGCATGCGTGCTGCAACACGATATTTTCTTCCTCAAAGATCTGGAAGCGTTGTAAATATCTCTTCCATCCGAGGGTTTACTTCTAACCCAGGAAGAATTGCATATTGTGCAACTAAAGCAGCAGTAATAATGATGACTCGCGTTGCAGCAGCTGAATGGGCACCATATGGAGTTCGTGCTAACGCAATTGCACCCGGAGTACAGCGGACCCCGATGTGGGATATCGATGTTGAACTTGGAGTGGTCGATGAGGAGCGCGTATTAAGAGTTACTCCTGCAGGGCGCCTAGGTGATCCTAAAGAGATTGGAAAACTCACGGTATTTCTCTGTTCTGAAGATTCCACATTCATCAATGGCGATTGCATCACCATAGATGGTGGACTCACAACAGTTCCGATTGACGGAGCGGTTACTCGGCCCAAATGAAAATTCACACTTTAGCCTCTGAAGATTTGAGTATCTGCGTGCTGCCAGAAAATGGTGGAGCAGTTACCCAAGGAGTTTTTCAGGGACAAAACTTTCTGGCCATACCGCCCCATCCTTCAATAGAACCAAAGTTTTTAGGAACAGAACATGATTGGTTGGCAGCCTGGAATGGCGGTTGGCAGCCACTTCTGCCTAACGCCGGTGGGGAATATCTTGAAGGTAAGTACCCTCAAGGTTTCCATGGAAATGCATCTCAAGCATCATGGAGTGTTTTAGAAAAAGATTCACACTCAATTTCTTTAGAGTGGAGCGATGAAAATCTTCATAGCCTGCGCTCAATAAATATTAATGAAAGTGAAGTAAAGGTAGTTGGATCAGTTGTTAACCTTGATACAGAACCGCGCCCACTCATTGTGACTGAACATTTAGTCCTGGGCTCTGATTTCTTAAACTCAAAAGTAACATTAGAGCCAGTGGGTAAAGCACAATTTAAAGAGTTGGAATACGACGGCACTGCCAAAGGTGACGGATTTGAACCTTGGGAATCCTTTCAAGAAAGTAATTGGTCATCAGTTACAGCTCAGACGCCAGCAAGAATGGGTGTCTTTTCTGGCATCTCATGCATGCGAGTAAGTAATGAGAACTATGAAATTGAAATTTCTTGGGATGCAAAAAATCTTCCCTATCTTTGGATCTGGGAAGAGATTGCCTACACACAAGAGCACCCGTGGAATGGGGAATATTTGGCGCTGGGTATCGAACCATCGAGCGCATCTGATGGAGTTGGCTTAGGCGGGGATAGCGCAAAAACTCTGGCAGTAAATGAAAAATTTGGTTGGTCCGTACAGTTGAAAATCCAAAAGAGAGCGAGCAAATAAGATGGCAATTCGTGGAGCAGTCCAACATACGGGACTCACAGTAAGTAATTTAGAAAGATCTGTTGATTTTTATGTCCGAATCCTAGGTTGCACCCTGATTATGGCCCAAGAAAAAACAGGCGGGTATCTAGCCGAAATTGTTGGTTATCCCAATGCCAGCGTAAAGATGGCCCACTTAAGTGATCCTGCGGGCCACCATGTTATTGAACTCTTCGAATATATAACACCAGAAGTGCTACCAACTGATCTTGAACCTCGGCGCATTGGAAATGCTCATCTTTGTTTTATGGTCTCTGATTTAGACCAAGTTTATGCTGCTATTCAGAATGAGGGAATTACTTTCATTTCAGCTCCCGTTGAAGTAGATACTGGGGCAAATGCTGGTGGTGCAGGCCTTTACTTGCGCGATCCTGACGGAATCACAATGGAACTTTTCCAACCGGCTCCTGGAACTGCAGCATACAAACTCCTACACGGTGAAAAATGAAAAACTTTACCGGCCAAGTTGTTGTAGTCACTGGCGGCGCAAATGGAATTGGCAAAGCGACTGCTGAATTATTCTTAGAACTTGGGGCTCAAGTTATTGCCTTTGATCGCGAGCAACCATCTGAAAAAACAGAGGTTGATAATCTCTTAATTGATCTGGGTAACCTTTCTGAGTTACATGTAGCAATTGAGGATATAGTCAAGAAATATGGAAGAATCGATGTTCTTGTAAATGTTGCTGGAGTTTCTTTACCAAATAACATTCTTGAGCTTGAGCAAGATAAGTACTTCACAACTTTAGATGTTAATCTGCACGCACCACTTTTTCTTATCAAACATGTTGCCAAGATAATGGTTAAGCAAGAGTATGGCCGAATTGTTAACTTGACGAGTGTTCATGGAAAATTGAGTGAACCATCTTCCACCGCTTATGACATTAGCAAGGCCGGCCTTGAGGCCGCAACACGAACAGCCGCGCTTGAGTTTGCAGAATTTGGCGTGCTAGTTAATGCCGTAGCACCAGGCTTTGTTTCAACTCGCATGTCTATCGTCAATGGCGAGGATGAACTTGAGAGTAATTGGTTTAAAGAGGTCTATATCAAGAATAAGCGCCTACCCATTGCTCGCCCAGCTATGCCGGTTGAGATCGCCCACGTTATAACTTGGTTGGCAAGTTCCTCTAATACATATGTAACGGGCCAAACTATTACTGTCGATGGCGGATTGTCGGCAAGGTTCTAAATTATGAAGGCAATCAAGATATTCGAGGGGATTGCATTTCCCGAATCCCTGCGCTGGCATAACGGTGACCTGTGGTTCTCCGATGCTCTAGCCGGCGTGGTGTACAGGGGTGAAGTCGCTAGCCGTCAATTGCATGCAGAAGCAGAGATTGCACCTACGGTCTCTGGCCTTGGCTGGTTACGAACTGGTGAGTTATTGGTTGTGGACTGCGTTAAGAGAGCAGTGGTCAGAAAAGAACTAGACGGAGAATTAGCACTGCATTCAGACTTTAGTTCTCATTGGGAATTTAATGCTAATGACATGCTTGTAGATTCCGATGACGTTCTTTGGGTTGGAACCTATGGCTTTAACCCAGAAGCAGATGCTCCAGTCACTGCAGATCTTGCCCGTGTTGATCAAGGAGTAGTTAGTTACCCAGTCTCTGGATTAGTTTTTGCTAACGGAATTGCACGTATAGATGAAAATAGAATTGTTGTCGCAGAGACTTTTGCCGATCGAGTTTCAATTATTCAAACAAGTGGAGAAGTCAAAGTTCTCAAACAGATTCAATTACCAAGTAATGCAACACCTGACGGACTTGTAGTCGATAACCAAGGTTTTGCTTGGGTAGCTTCAGCTTACGGCCAAGCAATTCTTCGCGTAAATCTTGAAACCGATGAAGTAGTACGAGCAATCGAAATTCCAGACAGAGGTGTATATGACTGCACCTTTGGAGGATTAAATCTAGACACACTCTATGTAGCAACTTCAGATACTGATGAGACGCATGTACTACGGGATTTACCCGGAGAGATTCTTTCTTTTGATTTAGCTTTAGAGTTTCCAGGCGTACAAGGAATGGGGAATAAATAATGGCTCAGGTTAGATTCCGTCAGGCTATAGCTATAGCTCTTGCTGATGAGATGCGGAAGGATCCATCGGTCATGGTTTTTGGTGAAGATGTCGCACAAGCCGAAGGTCCATTTAAAACTTCCGAAGGTTTACTCGCAGAATTTGGTCCCCTCCGAGTTCGAGATACACCGATTTCTGAAATGGCCTTTACCGGTGCAGGAGTCGGCGCAGCCACTGCTGGAATGAAGCCTGTCATCGAGATTATGTTCATGGAGTTCATGGGCGTTGCATTGGACATGGTCGTAACAGAGGCTGCAAAGTTTCATTATTTAAGCGGTGGAGAGTTCAAAGTTCCAATGGTTATTCGTGCCTCAGTTGGAGCAGGAGGAGGCTTTGGACTTCAACATTCACAAACGTTAGAAAATTGGTTGGTCGCAACACCAGGCCTCAAAGTTGTTGTCCCATCTGATATCCAGTCAGCTTATGAATTAACGCGTGCTGCGATTCGCGATCCCGGCCCAGTTGCCGTTCTAGAACCTCGCGCACTCTATGGTGATAGAGGCGCACTTGTTCAAAAAGAAGAGGGACTTCTAGAAATTGGTAAGGCCCGAATCATGCGCGAAGGTGCCGCATTGACCGTGGTTTCAATGGGCCAGTTAGTTGGAAAATCTTTAGCCGCACTTGAGGGAATGGATGTAGAAGTTATCGATCTATCAACTCTCGTGCCATGGGATCAAGAGTGTGTTTCGCAATCAATTAAGAAAACTGGAAAGCTTGTCATTGTTCAGGAAGCACCGATCAGTGGTGGATGGGGACATGAAATTCTCTCGCTAATGGTTAGCAAGCACTTCGCAGATTTAAAGGCTCCTCCATTTATTATTTCACCTCCTAATGCACCAGTTCCATACGGAAAAGAGTTAGAGGAGTTATACATTCCTCAGCCAAGCTATATCAAAGAGCAGATTGCTCACTATCTATCAACCAACCAAGTTCCAACCCCTTGGTGGATTCAGAGAGGGTTGATCTAATGACAAAACAAAGTGAAGTCCAAAGCAAGCGTCGCAAAGATCTATCTGATCCAATCGAACAGTTACGACGAATGTTTGAGATCCGCTATTTCGAAGAAGAGATAGTTGGACTCTTTTCTGAAGGCCTGGTCCACGGCACCACTCACACGTGTCAGGGACAAGAAGCTCTCAATATTGGTTTAGCTGCAACACTGAATCCAGATGATTTTGTTGCTTGCACATACCGCAGTCACGGCTTCGCATTAGCGCTGGGCCTGACTCCCGAAGCTGCCCTGGGCGAAATTATGGGGCGCACAACTGGCTGTATTGGCGGCGTCGGTGGCTCGATGCACTTGTCTGCACCAGAACTAGGACTCTTACCAACCTTTGCAATTGTTGGTGCAGGTCTGCCAATTGCTGCAGGTGCGGCACTCGCATTTCAAACACGTGGAGAAAAACGTGTTGCAGTGGCAGTTTTTGGTGATGGAGCCGCAAATATTGGTGCGTTTCACGAAGCATTGAATCTAGCTTCAGTATGGAAATTACCTGTCATCTTTATCTGTGACAACAATTTGTATGGTGAATATAGCCGAATTGAAACTACAACCTCTGTCGTTGATATTGCGCAAAGAGCTTCCTCATATTCGATGCCTTCGGAAATAATCGATGGAATGAAAGTGGATGAAGTTATTGCAAGTCTTAATCGTGCGATTGATCGCGCACGATCTGGTGGTGGTCCAACCCTGATTGAGGCTAAGACTTACCGCTATGCAGGTCATTCACGAGCAGACCTTGCAACCTATCGTCCAGAGGGCGAGCTAGAGGCCTGGCTTCCACGTGATCCAATTCTTGTGCGTCAAAACGAATTAGTCGCATCTGGAGTTCTCACATCTGCCCAGGTAGAAAAAATCTCAGAAGATGAGCGAGCAGCGATTGCCAAAGTAATTGAATTTACTCGTAGTGCTCCGTTCCCACAGCCAGATGCAATATTTAAAAATATTTGGACAAGCTAAGGAGACCAAATGAAATCGACCGCAAAAATGCCCAAAGTAGCCGACAGCGTTGATGAGGTTTATATCTCAGAAATTCTTGTTGCACCTGGAACTGTGGTTCAGGCTGGTGATCCTTTGATGCTTGTAGAAACCGATAAAGCAAGCGTTGAGGTTCCATCGCCGGTATCCGGAACTGTTATTTCTGTCTTAGTGATCATTGACCAAGCAGTGAGCACGGGGGCGCCAATCGTTGAAATTGAAACTAGCTAAGTCTTTTTCTTACTTCGAGGCTTGTTGGTACTGCTCTCACGGATAATAAAGTGAGTTTCAATCACTGTTTTGCGGGGTTTTGCCCCGCGCATAATCTCAAGCAAAAGGCGGGCAGATTCTCGGCCAATCATTTCAGCATCTCGATATACCGATGAAAGCTGAGGAAGGATTACGTCAAACATTGGCCACTCATCGATTGCCACAAAAGAAACATCATGTCCTATTGCCAGATTAAGCGAACGCAATGCTCGAATAGCACCAGCGGTTGCTCCAACACCTCCAGTAAGAATCGCTGTAGGAACAGTGGGAGAAGAAAAAAGTAAGTAGGTCTGTCGCTCGGCAAATTCTTCAGTGAAATTGCCTAGTCGAATGTGATTTTCATTGATTAAAATATCATTTTCTGCAAATGCTTTCTTATATCCTTTTAAGCGCTCACGTGTAATTAATACATCAGCAGTGCCTGTTACAAAAGCAATTTCTCTGTGTCCTTGATTAATGAGATGATTAACTGCGTCACGAGTTCCACTCAGGTGATTGGCAGTGACGCTTCCGTACTCATATCCTGAAATTTGCCGATCAAGTAATACAAGTGGTGAACGAAGGTTCTGTAACGAGCTTTTGACGGTAGAGGACTTCTCTGAAATAAGTGAAGCGATAATTCCATCGACTCTGCGCCTTCGTAGCACTGCAAAATTTTCAGACTCCGTAATCTCATCCCCATCCGAGCTCATCAAAATCATCGAATAACCCATTTTGCGCAGTTCTCGCTCACAACTTTGAGCTACTTGGGCAAAAAGTGGATTAGAAATATCAGTAATAATAAAACCGATGGTACGTGTTTCACCGCTGCGCATTGATTGTGCCAAAATATCTGGCTCGTATCCTAAAAAGCGCGTCGCTTCTTCAACTTTTTTTGCCATCCGAGCTGATACATCTGGATGTCCCGATAAAACACGTGAAACACTAGAGATTGCTACTCCGGCCTTGCGGGCGACATCTTCCATTGTTGCAACTGGAAGGGGAGTTACTTCATGATCCTTCTTCCGCTTTGCCATAACGTGAGTGTATGATATTTCTAGAAACGTTTCCAGTAATTCCAGAAAGAAAGGCTTAAATATGAACTCCATTGCCAGAGTTGAAACCGAGCTAATCAGAGTGCCTTTGGCGCGCACATACAAGGGTTCGTTTTACCAAATGACTCATCGTTCGACCGTACTTTTGCGCATATTTACCCAAGATGGAGCTATGGGCGAGGCTTATGTTGGTGATGAAGATGCCGGTCTCGGTGAGATTGATTCGATTATTCATGAAGAAATCGCGCCCCGATTATTTGGGCAGGATGCATTGGCGATTGAGAAATGCTGGGAGATCGCACGACCAGCAACCTGGAACATTTTGCGAGATCGACGACTAGGGCTTGTAGCAAGTGCAGCCTTTGATACTGCGTTGTGGGATCTCATGGGGCGTTCATTAAATATTCCGCTTTGGAAACTCTGGGGTGGTTATCGAGATTCAGTGCCCGTAATAAGCATCGGTGGATATTACAACAGCAATCTAAGCATTGAAGAAGAGATTACTTATTTAAAGGAAAAACAGTTTGCAGGGATGAAATTTAAAGTTGGAGGTTTATCTCCTGTAGAAGATGCCACAAGAGTGCGATTAGCACGTTCTGTTGCTGGCCCAGATTTCAAAATTGCAGTAGATGCAAACCAAGGTTGGGACATTGAATCAGCTGTCAACTTTGCTCGACTTGTAGAAGATCAAGACATCATGTGGTTTGAAGAGCCCTGCCATTGGGAAAATGATCGAAGAGCAATGAGAGACGTGCGTTTTAGAAGTGGCATTGCAGTATGTGCTGGACAAACTGAGATGTCTGCCGCCGGTTGTCGTGACTTAATGGAAATTGGAGCGATTGATTTTTGTAACTTTGATTCATCGTGGTCAGGAGGCCCTACCGAATGGCTACGTGCAGCGGCAGTAGCCACAACCTATGGAGTCAAAATGGCACATCACGAAGAAGCTCAGGTTTCTGCCCATTTAATAGCTTCACAACCCCATGGAACATTCATTGAATTTTTTCACCCGGACCGTGATCCCATTTGGCACAACATGATTTCAAACGCCGGTCCATTAGTTAATGGCTACCTATCACTCCCAACTGATGCAGGACTTGGTTGGGAACTTGATCGTGATTACATCGCCAAATATCGCATTAGTGAGCGCACTACTAAAAGCTAAATTAGGACTAGTAACTCAGGACGCTCCTGGACTAAGCGGACAATTAATCCAGCGAAAAGTGAGTTACACCAAGCAAACCATGGCCGGGTGTAGTCACTGGCGTTATCTACACTAAATGATTCATGAAGTAAGCCAGTTCCAGCACTGGATTTAATGAGAAGTCTGAGGCAATTCAGGATCTCTTCATTGTTAGTGCTGGTACTGGCTTGAATAATAAGCGAGATCGGCCAAATCGAATCCGGGCCGGTGTGAGGTGACCCAATTCCAGAGCCCACTGTTCCTGAAAAAAATTGAGGATTTTCATTACTAAGAATGTATGCACGAGTGGCTTTGTAAATCTGATCATCAACAGTTGTTATGCCTAAGTGCGGAAGGGATAAAAGGCTGGGCACGTTGGCATCATCCATACACAGTGAATTGCCCAAACCATCGACTTCAAAAGCAAAGATTGTGCCAAAAGTAGGATGATCAATGTGACCATGCTTTTGGATACCAGAGGAGATATCTTCAGTGAGTTGATCAACTGAACTGATTAGTTCATTGAGATTGAGATGAGTCAATAATTCGCGCAAATCCTTCAAAACCTTGAGCGCAAAGAGATTTTCTGGGATGTTGAAGGGATAAGTGCAGGCATCATCTGATGCGCGAAAACTTGATGCAACCATGCCAGTCGGCACATATTTGGGGCCGAATCCTTGATTGCTAAGGGTATCGATTGGGTTTGTTGTCACTCGATCAAAGAAATATGGTCCATGGTCGCTCACTCTTTGCTGGATTTTTAAAGTTTCTAGAATGAGGGATATTGATTCAGCCCACTGCGCATCAAATGGGGTTCGGTTCTGGGTAAGTTTCCAATAAGTCGTTGCTAGGGCAATGGGATACATCAGCGAATCCAACTCCCATTTACGTTCATGCACTCCGGGCAACATCTGCGTCATATCACTTGCATGAATTCCTAGCTTGTCCTCATCGTAAAAAGCATTGGCATATGGATCCTTAAGGATGCACCGCGCCTGATTAGCAATAAGCCCTGTCAGAACTCTGTCTATTTCTGCAGAAGTTTTTGCTAGTGGTAAATAATGCCAAACTTGGGCCGTTGAATCTCGAAGCCACATCGCCTCGATATCGCCCGTAATTATGTATGTGTGATTCTTTCCGCCGCGAATATAGTTATAAGCGGTGGTATCAAGTGTGTTGGCAAAAGTGTTAACAAAGAGCTGCCGTATTTCCTGATTTTCAATCCTATGTGAGATTTCATTGAGATACTCATCAAGTTCCGGTGAATAGAAAGCACGATTGTGGGGAGATGGCCGTACCCAGTTTTGGAAATTGCCAAAGGTTTTCAGCTTGTTCAAGCAGAGGTCTCTTCAAAGATTAGAATCACGGCTGAATTATCCTTGAGGTTATTCTGAAATATCAATGTTCCTTTATGAGCCTTAAAAAGAATTTCACCGCTTACTAAGTTTCTAATCTGATAGGTAGCCTCTGGCTTTGGAGGTAAGTAAGTAATGCTGGGCAGTTTAGAACCGCCATCTAGCTGAAAAATGGTTAAGAGAGGATCGTGGTTGTGGGTCTCTATCGCAAAAGCAACCGTCCTAGCACCCTTGCCATCTCGCTGCGGTTGGGCAGTTAAGTGATTAATAAAGGCATCGTTTTGGAAGCGTGGTCTAAAGAACTCTTTGTAAATGCCTACAAAATTACTAACTAGCTCCATTTTAGAGGTAGAAAATTCAGGCAACCGGGCACTAATTCCAAAACCACCTAGCAAAGTGATTGCTAGAGAAAACTCTAAATCGGCATCAGATGAATCTTGCGCAGTAAATAACTGCTTGGCATGATCTCCGTGCCATTGACTATCGCACCAACCCAGAAGTTTTTCAGGCGGGAAGAACAACGACGAAGCCCAAAAACATGCCAACGAATGTTCTGGCCAGTCGGGATCGCTGGCAAAACCCATATCTACATGCGTTGCCATTGCTAAATCCCAGCGCAAACCACCTGAGCTACAGTTTTCGATGGTGAGCTCTGGATAATCGGCTTTCAACGTATCTAATAGTACGTAGAGGTTTTGTAGATGCTCATTTAATCCGCAAGAGGATTCATGACCGTGATCGGTGCGATTACAACCAGGGCCAGGGTCCACATTGAAATCCATCTTTATCCACGATGCACCGCATTCTTCAATCAAACTTTTAGAAATTTCTAATGCCCAAGCCAGTGCATCCGGATTACCTAGGCACACATATTGCAAATTCTCTCCATTATGTTGGGCTACAAACTCTGGGTGAATCTTTGCAAGTTCAGCCTTTTCTCCCAGGGCTTCAATCTCTAACCAAATGCCAAATTCAATTCCTAAATCACGAACAGCGTTACCGATATTTCTTAGCCCGCTTGGAAAGCGCTCTACATTTCTTTGATCCCAATCTCCACGCAGATGATGCCAATGTGAATCTTTTGCCGCTGGTCCAAACCAACCAGCATCTAGAACGGCAACTTCAATTCCAGCAGCTTTTGCATAAGCCGCGTTAGCTAGCAACGTTTGTTCATTGATATCTGTATCTTCATATGGCCACCAGGAATTCCACTCTGTCAAAAGTTTAGGATAACTGTGGGAATCTATATTTCGAAAATCGGCAATGAATTCGCGCATCGCCGAATCAATTCCTCCAGTTGCAACGGTTTTAGTTAAGAGACGCGTTTCGTCGCAATCAGTAGTGACCGTTATTTCAAGATTATTTACTTGAGGAGTACAAGTTATGCGCCAGTTTCCAGACCAAACAACGGCAAGAAAGTGCGCACTTATTCCGTCTTCGATAATAATGAATGGATGATGACCTTTACTTGATCGCCCGGCGGTAACGGCAATATCTAATGCAGACGCGCCAGTAATTTGATGCGGAGTCCATTCGGTTCCCCAATCTGAACTCCAATAGTGAATTCGAGTCAGTGAGAGCTCATTGAAAGCAACTGTGTATTTTTTAGAGGAAATCATGATGACCCGATACCAGTGGATACGCCTCTAACTAAATACTTAGAGCTAATGGCTAGAAGAATGAGAGTAGGTGTAGCGGTTATGCATAATGCCGCCGCAACAAGTGGTTGATTAGTCGTGTAACGACCACCAATGCTGGCAAGAGCCGGAGTAAGCAAACGCATCCCTTGATCAGGCAAGATTAAATAGGCGTATAGAAGTTCATTCCACATACCCAAAAATTGAAGCACGGCCAAGGTAGTAAGACCGGCAGCGGCATTGGGTATTGCAATCTTGAAGAAAGAAGTGAAAAAGCCTGCTCCATCGATTCTGGCTGCATCCAAAATTGTGTCTGGGACTGCGCTAAATGTTGATTTTAAGAAGAAAACACCAAATGGAATATTTGTACCGATGTAAACAAACATTAAGCCATGCAGGTGGCCAACAAGTGAGAATTTAGAAAGCAGTAGGTAGATAGGGATGATCAAAATCTGACTAGGCAATAGCATCACTGCGATGAAAGACCAGTTGATTACCTTGCTGCCAGGGAAGTCATATTTTGCTAGTGCAAAACCTGCAAGTGAAGAGAAAATGAGAGAGGTAGCCAGGCTGACCCCGACGACTATGACTGTATTTCGCGCCGCTGTTCCCAGTGAGTAGTTGTCAATTAGAATTCTGTAGCTATCGAGAGTAAAGAACTTTGGCAGACCATAAGCATTTTTTACGTAGTCCTCTAAAGTGCGCCCCGAGGTAATTGCAACATAAAAAAGTGGATATAAAGTTGTGACCGCAACACTGAACAAAGCCAAGAAAATGATTGTATTAGTGCGCCACTTGAATTTTCTCACTACTAGCGACCATCATCATTCTTTAGGTATCTACTTTGGGCAATCGTAAGTACGGAAATAACACCAAAAATGATTATGGCCAGAGCAGAACCTTGGCCCATATCAAAGGCCGAGAATGCTTTTTGATAAACCAAGTAGTCCAGAGTGGTGGTTGAATACAGTGGGCCACCGGCTGTCATTACGAAGATGAATCCAAACAAAGATGTGAATGTGTACAACGTGTTGATGATGGAAACAAAGGCCAACTGCTGGCGAATGCTGGGAATAATGATGTACCAAAACCTCTGCCACCAGCCTGCTCCATCTACTTCAGCTGCAGCAAAGAGATCGCTATCTATTGTCATTAACCCACTGAGCAAAATCATCATGGCATAACCAAAGCCTGCCCAGATAAGAGCAAGAATCACCACGAATATGGCCATATTTGCCCGAGCGAAGAAATTGATAGGTGTGAGGCCAAGTGAGATTAAGGCCGAGTTTATTGGCCCATTGAGAGTAAAGGCCGACCGAAACATTAATCCGATGACAGAAGTAGAAAGCACGGACGGCAAGAAGAAAATGATTCTAAAGAATCTCCATCCCCAGATCTCTTGGTAGAGAAGTACAGAGGTGAAGAGGCCTAGAAAGATTACGATTGGGATTGCAATAAGGAACTTTAGGTTTGTGACAAAAACCTGGTGCACTAATGGTGCAGCAAAAATATCGATGTAGTTCTTAAAGCCGATAAATTTTGAAGTAACGCCATCCGTTTTTAAAAAAGATATCCAGACTGCGTATCCAATGGGATAAAACAATAACGAGGCAACAACAAGAAAAGCTGGAAGTGCGGCAAATAATCCGATTCGTTGCTTTTGTCGGGTTAATGATCCGGGACGTGACTTATTTTTTCGCCTGCCTGCGAAAGTTGGCCCCTGTGCGGGGCCAACTTTCACTACTGCAGGTGAGGTCATTCGTGATTATTGCTTATTCTCAGTAAGTGAAGCTTGTAACTGCTTTACAGCATCGGCTGGAGTTGTCTGACCGAGTGCTACTGAGGCATTTAACTTGTAGAACAAGTCATTTGTTGGGCCAGGCATGATGTTGTCAAATGGATATACCTGTGGGTACTTAGCAACATCTTTGGCTTGTGCCTGAAGCAATGGATTAACGATAACTGAAGCATCAGCCTTTACGTGATTTGATGGCTCAGTCTGTGTGATCTTTACGTATGTATCGATTGTCTTAGCTTGCATTAAGTATTTAACGAACTTAATAGCTTCGGCCTTGTTCTTGCTGTACTTGGTAACTGAGACAGCTACGTTTGTTCCTCCTGCAAGAATTTTTGGATACTTAGATCCGCTTAGCTGTGGGATTGCAAAAGTTCCTACATTTGCACCCATTGCTTTAAAGATTGGGTCGTTATCCCATCCACCATCAATGATCATTGCACCTTTTCCAGCAAGGAATCCATTGAGGCGATCTCCTTGACCAGCAGTAGTTGCATCAGCGTTGGTAACTCCAGATGTATACAAGTTCTGGTAGCCCTCATATGCCTTAATCATTGCAGCAGAATTAATCTTTGTCTTACCTGTGTACATGTCATAGAAAGCGTTAGGTCCTAGTTGGCCACCAACTAATGAAGCAATAACCCAAGCTCCTGTGTAACCTTCAAGGTTTGTCTCCCAAATTGGAGTTTCAACGCCTGCAGTCTTAAGTTTCTTTGCAAGTGCTAGAAATGATTCCCAAGTCTTTGGGGGATTAGTCATATTAATGTTGTTTGCAGCCATTACTCGCTTGTCATAGAAGACGTAGAAGTATGAGCCTGCGCCGTATGGCATTGCAAGAAGTGGACCAGTTGGGTCATAGCCCGCGCGAACTGTTCCGGTTCCCTTGACTAGTGCCAACTCTGTTTTTGAGAAGTACTTATCAAGTGGCTCTAAAAATGCGGCGAAAGAAAGTGTATTTCCACCAGCAAAGCCGATTTTAATATCTGGACCATTTTTGGCAATGGATGCTGCCTTAAACTGCGTATCTGATACTCCACCATCAATTTCAGAGATATCGATAGTTACATTGGGATTCAATTTTTCATATGCTGTTTTAGCTTTGTAAATGAATGAGGTTTTAGTATCAAGTGCACCATTTGTTAAGTGCCCCATTAAACCCGGATCCCATACCTTGATTGTTACTTTTTTGGCTGCAGCATTTGCACTAGTGGCATATCCACCCAATGAAAATACTAAGGCGCCAGCACAAATAACGCTTATCGCCTTACCTATTCTGCCTTTAGTCATCGTTGACCTCTCCTAGTAGTTAGTATTTCGTTACGTGCCCTGAATTACCACCGATTCCACATCTGTCGATGATCTTGTGCCCATGCATATGCTGCGACCGTCCAACCTTGAATCATTTGTGGTGGTTGGACAATTCGATTAAAACCGCTTCCGAAACCATCGGCAGCGCCTTCAATATCTATGACTTCAGAGCTAACCCAGCCATGTAAGGGGGCATCGCTTCGAAGCAGTTCGGGAAATCCTCCGATAGATTCAATTGCTGCAACAGTTCGTCCGATTAAAGCCGTTGCTTGTGGCAAGAAGCCATGGCGCAATAATCCGCGTCCAGCAAATATGCCATCCATTGGCCAAGCCGACCCGGTGTGATAACCACCCGGACGATAGGAAGGATGATTACTTGAAAGGGTTCGCAATCCTGCTGGACCTAACAATTGTGGATCAGTTAGGGCAGCAGCAATAACCATTCGATACATTTCCCAGTCTGGCCCATCAAATATTGCAGAATCTAATAACCGTCCCTGATTACTTGCTTGAGAATCCAAAGGAATTTGTTTGCCATGGATATCGCGCTCGGTTGCAATAGCAAAGCGATCTCCTAGCCACATGTGTTCAATTAACTTTAAGCGCACCTTGTGAGCCATCTGTACAAGCTCATCTCCGTTAAGTGGCCAATCTAAATATGGACGTAGCAGATATAACTGAGCCGCCCCAACAAGTGCATCGAAAACTTCTGCTGTGGTTTCAATCGATGCTAACGATCCTTCTCCGGCCAAAGTTCCATCGGCATGCATGTAAGAATCGCCAGAATCTTTCCAGTATTGATTCTTGATACCGTGTGGATTAGAGCGCTTCGATTCAATCAGTGAAGAAGGAGTATTGAGTCGAGCAAGAATCCATTTAGTTGCAAGGACTGCGCGTTCACCTAAAGTTTTATTACCAAGTTGAATATCAAGTAGACCCGGTTCTTCGAGTGCCTCTTTAGACAGAGCCTTCAACCACAGTGGCGTGCTATCAACCGAACCGTAGTAAGGAAAGGACCACCCTTCCTTTTCCATTATTTCGCGAGCTCGCTCATCTCCTGGATCACGCACTTCGTGTGCAATGCGTCCAGGTTCTTCTTCACTTTGCGCTACAAAATTTTCACCCTGTGCTTCACCGAGTGCGCATATAACTCCACGGCGCAGTCCTGGAACACGAGCTCCTAGAAAGTCGGCAATAATTAGTGAGTCGCGCCCAAAGAGGCATCTAAAAAGATTTTGCTCGCCAACTCCTCGGTGATGATCAAAAGGAATAGATGCATACGGGATAAGCCAGGGTCCTCGGTAGGCAAGTGTCCAGGGGATAACTGTTTCTAACGGAGGGCGAAAGCGTGGATCAAAGACAGGGTCACTGGGCGAGAGGATTAGACGACGCGAAATAACGCGCTCGCCGTTTTTAATATCTATATCTGACACAACCGACCTCTCATATGTGCCGCAGGGAATGGCGGTTTTTATGAGTGTATTGATGTAAATTTTTCATTACAAGGACATCAACCTATGTAATTTTTTTATTACATCCTACGTTGTTGAGCGCAAAATCAACTCGGGTTTTAACTCTTCTCGCACGGGGGAGTCGGTGTGCTCGTGCGCTCGCAGAATTTCTACAGCACGGCGCCCACTGGCATCTAAGTGGGTTCGAACTGTCGAAATCTCCAACTGCCCGGCCACATCACAATCGCCAAAGCCAATTAACATCAAATCCTTCGGGATAGAAATTCCTAACTCCCGCGCAGCTGTAAACACCGCAATAGCCAGCATGTCACTGTCAGCAAATACTGCGTCAATCTTTTTCTTACTTTTTAGAAGTTTTCGAATCTCCACGCCCGCTTCGGGCGATTGTGGATCTACAAGAAGCTCGGTGCTGGCAGCCCTTTTCTCTGGCTTTAGCCGTTCTCTAAAAGATTTCAACCGTATCCCAGGATTGATATCTATTGCAGAAGGCCTTGCCCCTAAAAAAAGCACATTCGTAGCCGCGCTCTTGTTGAAATAATCAGCAGCAAGTTCACATCCCTTTTTCTCGGACGTAAGAACTCTAGAAAAGCGCGAATCATCGATGTCAATTAATACTGTTGGTAATTCGAAGCGTTGAATATTTTTAGCAACTTCATCGAGCATGGGCACTCCAGAGAAAATTAAGCCTTCAATTCTTTTGGTGGCCAGTAATTTTTTTACATAATCGACTGAGCTTTGTAAATCTGTTACATCATGCAAAATCAGTTCATGAGGCCATGCACGAAGTGCGTTGGAAATTCCACGAAGTCTCTCGGTACCACCTTGGTGATCGAATAACTGAGTCAGTACTGCAATTCTTGCCATAGACAAATCACGTTCTAGAATTCTTGGAGCTTTGTAATGGAGGGCAGATGCAGCTTGTCGCACTACCGTGACAGTTTCAGGTTTTAGTAATTCAGGGTTAGAAAAGCATCGAGAAGCAGTTGCAATGCTTACGCCAGCATATGCAGCAACTTGGGCCAACGTTGCCCGCTTACTCATGTGTTCTCACGCATCTAGCCTAATACCGGGGCCGTCTCAATTAAAAGCCATTTATTGGTGCTATTTAACCTTGTATCAATGAAGGCGCTAGGCCAACAAGACCCCTTGCTCGTACTTGGTTTCAACTAACTTGAACTTGATTGCCAGCCGCATCATCCAACGCGGCACAGTGCCACGATTTACCCATAGCAAGAGCGAAGCCATGAGCACGTAAATCAACCCATTAAAAAATGGAGAAGTAATTCCCTCCCAAAGGGAAGGGTTGTATTTCTCTACCGTGCTTGATGTAGGAGTTGCCTTGTCAAAGACAATGCTCCAGTCACTCAAGGCATGAAAGATAACTGCCACCCAGATACTTCGAGTCACAATCATTAATGTGCAGGTAAAGATTGCCCAAGCAAATGTATCCATCACATGCCA
>Ga0214919_10004112_pt1 | contig 21412 bp, 20 predicted proteins | sample LL1503_MetaG_FD_177994 | JGI IMG/M metagenome (GOLD analysis project Ga0214919, IMG submission 177994) | Freshwater microbial communities from Lake Lanier, Atlanta, Georgia, United States - LL-1503 | ecosystem: Environmental > Aquatic > Freshwater > Lake | place: USA: Georgia | collected... | reverse complement strand
ATCCAGATGCACCCCCTGCAGCGCCCGCACCCACCGCTCTGGTACGGCGTGGGCAACGTGGACGGCGTCGCCTGGTGCGTGCAGAACAAGGTCAACGCGGTGGTGAACGGACCGCTCGCACGAGTAAGGGAGATCACGGACCGCTACCGCAGCGAATGGGCCGCGGCCGGCAACGCCGCGGACAAGATGCCGCTGGTGGGCACGACCCGCCACCTCGTGATCGCCGAAACCGACGGCAAGGCCATGGACATCGCGCGGCGCGCCTACGCGCGCTGGTACGCGAGCTTCATGTTCCTGTGGAAAAAGCACGGCACCGCGCCCATGTTCGCCGCCTTCCCGGAAGACTTCGACGCCGTGCATAAGGCCGGCCTCGCCGCAGTGGGTTCGCCCGAAACGGTGCGCGCGCTGCTGGCCTCTGAAATCAAGCACAGCGGGGTCAACTACCTGCTGTGCCGCTTCGCATTCGGCGACCTCACGTTGCAGGAGTCGCTGCGCTCGGTCGACCTGTTCGCGCAGCACGTGATGCCGCATTTCGCGGATACCCAGGTAGCCTGACATGACCCTTCGCGCCCTCCTCTGCACCGCGGCCCTCGCGATCCCCTGCGCGGCCTTCGCCCAGGCCTGGCCTTCCAAGCCGGTCAAGATCGTCATGCCGAGCCCGCCGGCCAGCAGCCCGGACCGCTACACGCGGCTGCTCGCGGAAAAACTTACCCAGAAGTGGGGCGTGCCCGTGGTTGTCGAGAACAAGCCCGGCGCCACGGCCATGATCGGCACCGAGTACGTCGCAAAGCAACCCGCCGACGGCTACACGCTGCTCTCCACGTTCACCTCCTTCGTGCAGGCGCCGATCCTTTTCCCGAATGCGCCGTACGACCCGGAGAAGGACTTCGCGCCGCTGACCCAGACGATCCTGGCCGAGGTGATCATGGAGGTGAGGGCCGATTCGCCGTACAAGACCTATGCGGACCTCATTGCCGCCGCCAAGGCCGGCGCAAAACTCAGCTACGGCTCCTTCGGCAACGGCTCCTCGTTCCACATCTACGGCGAGACGGTCAAGCGTTCCGCCGGCATCCAGATGACCCATGTCCCGTACAAAGGCGAGGCGCTGATCCTCAACGACCTCCTTGGCGGCCAGATCGACGTCGGCTTCAATTCCATCGGCACCGCGCTGCCGCAGATCAAGGCCGGCAAGGTGCGCCCGATGGCGATCGTTTCTGCCACCCGGTCCAAGGCCTTGCCAGACGTGCCGGCCTTTCCCGAGCTGGGCGTCCCGAAGCTGAACGGTGGCGCCTGGTTCGGCTTCTTCGCGCCGGCCGGGACACCCAAGGCCGTGGTCGAAAAGATCTCCGCCGACGTCAACTTCTTCCTGCTGCAGCCCGAGATGCAGAAATGGCTGCGCGACCAGGGCCTCGAGCCCACCGGCATGACGCCCGACCAATTCACGCAGTTCATCAAGGCCGACCTCGCCAAGTGGCGGCAGCTCATCACCGAACTGGGAATCAAAGCCAATGACTGAGAAGACAATGAAGACCTGGACGATCCGCACCGAGGGCGACCGCATGGAGGTCGCGCTGGCCGACGCGCCGACGCCTGAGCCGGGCCCGAACCAGGTCCTCGTGCGGGTGCGCGCCGCGAGCCTGAACCGGGGCGAGTTCATCGCGGGCCACGGCCTGCACAAACCCGGCGCCCCGCCCAAGCCCGTCGGCATGGAGGTCTCCGGCGAAGTGGCCAAGGCCGGCTCTGCCGTCACGGCGTTCAAGGCCGGCGACAAGGTCATGGGGCGCTGCGCCGGGGCGTTCTCCGCCTATGCCGTCATGGACGGACGCGAGGTGATCCCCATGCCCTCGCACCTTTCGTGGGAAGAGGCCGCGGCCGCCCCGCTGGCGTTCATGACAGCGCACGACATGGTCATCGGGCAAGGCAAGCTGAAGAAGGACGAGTGGATGCTCGTGACCGGCATCTCGGCCGGTGTGGGTGTCGCGGCGCTGCAACTGGCCAAGGCCATCGGCGCCAAGGTCATCGGCACGTCGGGCTCGGCGGAGAAACTGCGCAAGCTGAAGGCGCTGGGCCTCGACGTAGGTATCGAGACGCGCAAGGGCGACTTCTGCGAAGCGGTCATGAAGGCCACCGACGGCCACGGTGCGGACCTCGCGCTGAACAACGTCGGCGGCACCGTCTTCGCCGAATGCATCAAGGCCCTCGCCTTCGAGGGCCGCATGGCGACCGTAGGCTATGTCGACAACGTGCTCGAGGCGAAGATCGACATCCAGGCGCTGCACATGAAGCGCTTGCAGCTCTTCGGCGTGTCGAACAAGCTGCGCACCGCGGAACAGAAAGCCACCAGCGTGGCCGCGTTCGTGGCCGACGTGCTGCCGGCGCTTACGGACGGCCGGATCCGGCCCTTTGTGGACAAGATCTTCGAGTTTGGCGAACTGCCCGCGGCCAAGGTCTACATGGAAGAGAACCGGCACATGGGGAAGATTGTGCTGCGGGGACTGGCGGACTAGCTAGCGAGGAGGTTCATGTGGTGGCGCAGCCCCGTCTCTACGTACTACGATCAAGTTGGTAGGATTGCGCAATTCGTTCGACAATTTCAGCAACGCTATTGTTGATCTTGATGGATTTAGGGTCTATCGATTGATCTGCTTGAATCCCATCGAGGAATCGGTTCAGATCCTCCGAGATCTTCGCCACCACTGGTATACGAACTTCTGGCGCAAGCAACTGCGACAAACGTAGTACGTCAATGGCGTGTTTGCGTATGTCTCTGCTGTCCACCTTTTCGCCTTTCGCTTTGCGCTCACCGAGGTCCAGCCAGGCAATGGCCTTGAGTGGAATCAGCCTGTCCTCGCCCACCCACGGCAAGCCGTCAACCTCCCTTCGGCCCTCGAGGATGAATTCGTAGTAAGCGTCTTCAAGCAGAATCGCGGACAAGCTTGCAGCGGCCTCGTCGATCGGAATCGGCGTTAGATGACTGCCTTCGGCCAGTTTGATTCCGTCGGGTGCTCGGCAGAACAGTTCCAACATGGCGGGAAAACGCTCATCGGCCGGCTTCTGGAAGCGATATAAAACTGGCTTCCCTGTGTCGCTGGCCTGTCGGATTTCGTATCGACCAGCTTCGACGAAATTCCAGAACGCTTCGCTGAATTCGGGTCGGAGCGCTTCAACATGGAGGACAATGTCCAAGTCCTTGGTGGCACGAAACTCGAGGCCCACCCCTTCCATTGCGAGAGTCGCGGCCGTGCCTCCGATCAGCACAAACTGGTCGGTGTGGCCGGCAAAGTATTCCCGGAACAAATCGAGTCCCCTCACCATGGAAAGCGCCCCATCAACTCATCGAGCGCGAGCTGGATGCGCTCGTCGGTGTCGCCCTGAAAGCTCAGCGTCAATGAAAGCGGATCGACGGTCTCACAATTCGGGACGAGAGCCGGGGTGTAGTTCCAGAGCTCCCATTCGCAGGCTCCCGGCAGCGGCTCGGGCAGTGTATTGATGCCAGCCTGAGTGGCAACCTTCCATTGCGCCGGGCTGATGGCGTAGATCGGCCACTGCGGCTCAGCAAGCATCGAATACCGCGCCAACGCGCTCAAACCCGCCACCCTTACGTAGGGCGGCTTCCAGTCGGGAGTCGGCTTTGCCCAGAAACGACGTCTCACCGGGCTGCGCAATAATGGCTTCGCTTGCTCCCAGGCTTGCGGGGCCGTGCGCTCCATTTGCAGCCATCGCTCCCTGCCCTCGGTACGTAGCGTGGCAATGCCGGCAGCCGTGAGTTCCTTGACGGCGCGGGACAACGTCATCGCCGTGTAGCCCAAGTCATTGACCACCTCCGCTGGCTGCCACTCGAAACGCCAAGGCTTCCGTAGCAGGACGGCAAGTAGCATTGCCTGAGTCGCTGGACTCAGCACCTTTTCTGGTGGTGTGGGTCGCTTGCGAAAGTACTCGCGCAAGTCGATTCCGAGGTCGGGCAAATAGAGTTGATTGCCTGGGACCATGAACGGCACCTTCTGCTCAATGAGGCGCTTGCGCTCGTAAGACGCGAGAGCCCCTGTCACGTAGACCACGGGCAGTCCAGCAAGTTGGCGTAGCTTGTCCACCTGTCCGCGTACATTGGCCAAGCCGAGCTTTTCGGGCTTCCTATCGATTGCTAGAAGAGTTAGGCGCTCCAGCAGCTCTAGTTCTCGGACGTCAAAGGCATCTTGGAGGAAGTACGGCAATTTTCCGGCTCCGGGCCATGCCCGTACTTTGGGAGTAATTCCCAATGTTTCAAGCAGATACGCTTGGACGGCGGTATCCATTGTGTGTGCCGCGGAGTTAGTTTGTAACATATATTAAGAACGATAACATATTCAATGTTATCGTTCAATGTCGTGTTAAAGCCCGCTCCAGTGGCTGGTTTCCAGCCAAATTGCTGCCATTGCCCCCACAAATTCAGTGCCAATCCAGCGTCAGATTGACCGAACGGGCGACTGCCACAGGTTTCACGGCACGCCGTCCGCGTCCCTGCGACCCCTCTTCCAATCGTACCAATCCGTAATTCGCCATCGTGCGCAAAGTGCGGGACAAATTGCTCGCCTTGCGCCCCGTCGTCTGTTCCAGATCGGCAATCGATTGGGGTTTGCTGTCGTGGATGATCCGCAACAATTCGCGATTCTCGTCGGACAACACCGAGGCAAACGACTTGATCGACGTAAACCATATCTTTGGTTCGGTCTGCTTGCGTTTGCGGGTGCCCTTGGCAATTGCCAGGGTGTAATCGCGTACGCGCTTCAACGGCATGATGCCGACGCGAATGGATTTTTCAATGCTCACGGGTCTTCTCCCAGTTCTTCCAAAGCCTTGAAAACAGCGTCCCAAAAATCCCTTCTAATCCACCTTCGCCCCGGTATCTCTCGCGAGCTGCTGCCAGAGCTTGGCGTTTTCGCGCGTAAACGCAGCAAACTCCTCCGGCGACTTCGAGCCCTCCACGTCGGTGCCTTCCTTGGCCATCAACTGCCTGAGCTCGGGCCGCTGCAGCACCTGGTTGGTGGCAGCGTGCAGCTTGCGGACCGCCTCGGCCGGCGTCCCGGTGGGCACGAAGAACCCGTACCAGAAGGTGAGGTCGTAGCCGCGCAGCCCGGCCTCCTCCATGCCGGGCAGGCCGGGAATGGACGGCGAGGCGGCGCGCGTGGTGATCGCCACGCCGCGCAGGCGTCCGGCCTGTACGAGCGGGAGTACGGAGGGCGGCGTGGCGAAGGACAACTGGACATCCCCGGCGAGCAGCGACTGCGCCGCCGGGCCGCCGCCCTTGAAAGGCACATGCATCATCTCCACACCGGCGACGCGCGAGAACAGCACGGCGGCCATGTGGGGCGCCGACCCGTTGCCCGAGGAACCGTAGTTGAGCTTGCCGGGGTTCTGCTTCGCATAGGCGATCAACTCGGCGAGCGTGCGCACCGGCAGCGAAGGATGCACGGCCACCACCAGCGGCGAACTCGTCACCTTCGTGACAGGGATGAAATCCCGCTCCGGCACATAGCCGAGGTTCTTGTTGATCACCGGGTTGACCGACTGGCTGCTGGGACTTGCGATCAGCATCGTGTAGCCGTCGGCCGGCGCCTTGGCGACGATCTCCGCGGCCAGGCTCGAGCCGTTGCCCGGCCGGTTGTCGACGATGATCGACTGCCCGAGGATGCGACCCAGCGGTTCGCCGATCGCGCGCGAAGCCGCATCGGCGGCGCCGCCGGGCGCAAACCCCACCACGAGCCGGATCGGCTTGGATGGCCATGCCTGCCCGTACGCCGGGGCGCAGGCCGCCGCAATCACCAAAACGGCCAGCGGGATCAGTTTGGCTCGCATAAAATGCCGATATGAACAAGACATGCGGAGACTATACACAATGACCCAGCGCACCAAGCCCCCCTTCAGGGCCGACCACGTCGGCAGCTTCCTCCGGCCCAAGGAGCTCCAGGAGGCGCGTGCGCGCCACAAGAAAGGCGAGATCGATGCGGCGGCGCTCCGCGCGGTCGAAGACGCCGCGATCCGCGAAATCGTGCGTGCCCAGGAAAGCTGGGGGCTTGAAGGCATCACCGACGGCGAGTTCCGCCGCACCTATTTCCACATCGACTTCCTCGAGCAATTGCAGGGCGTGGAAGTGCGCGAGGGCATGGCGATCAAGTTCCGTGGCGCGGCAAACACGGTGGATTTCGCGCCGCCGGTGCTGCATGTCACCGGCAAGCTGAAGCATGTGAAGCCGATCCAGCTGGAGGACTTCAAGTTCCTGAAGTCCGTAACCACGCGCACGCCCAAGGTGACGATCCCCTCGCCCACCATGCTGCACTTCCGCGGCGGCCGCGGCGCGATCAGCCGCGAGGCCTACCCGGACATGGAGGAGTTCTTCGCCGACGTGGCGAAGTGCTACCAGGACGAGATCCGGATCCTCGGCGAAGCCGGCTGCACCTACCTGCAGCTGGACGATACGAACCTCGCCTACCTGTGCGACCCGAAGATGCGCGAAGGCGCCCGCCAGCGCGGCGACGATCCCGACGAGCTGCCGCGCAAGTACGCGCGGCTCATCAACGCCTGCATCGCCGGCCGCCCGTCGAACATGCAGGTCTGCATCCACCTGTGCCGCGGCAACTTCCAAAGCGCGTGGGCGGCCGAGGGCGGTTATGAGCCCGTGGCCAAGGCGCTGTTCCAGGAACTCGCCGTCGACGGCTACTTCCTCGAGTACGACGACGAACGCTCCGGCGGGTTCTCCCCCTTGCGTTTCGTGCCCGAGGGCAAGGTCATCGTGCTCGGGATCGTGTCCTCCAAGCTGCCCGCGCTCGAGCCGATGGAGGCCCTCAAGGAGCGCATCGACGAGGCGTCCCACTATGTGGCGCTCGAGCAGATGTGCCTGTCCCCGCAATGCGGCTTCTCCAGCACTGAGCATGGCAACGCGGTGACCCCCGCAGACCAGGAAGCCAAGATGCGCCACGTGGTCGCCACGGCGAAGTCGATCTGGGGTTGAACACCCCGATGCAGCCGGCGCCGGGCCCGCTACGCGAACGGGCGCCGAGCATCGAGCTCGAGGAGCTCCGCGGCATCTCGCGCACCGTCGCCGAGATCGAATGGCTGCTGCTGATCCTGGTCCTGCTGTACCTCGCCTTCGGCGGGCCGGCCAAGGAAGACGAAGTCCCGATCACGGCCGCCTTGCTCTTTTACGCGGCGGCGGTGATGAGCTTCCGCTACGCCAATTTCTACAAGCGCGAAACACGCTGGAAGATCGCCATAGAAACCTGGGCGATGATCGTATTCATCACCTGGTCGCTGTGGTTCACGGGCAAGCTTTCCAGCCCGCTGCTGAACACTTACATGCTCGCGGTCATCACCAGCGCGCTGACGCTCGGCAAGCTGACCACGCTGATCGAGGTGGTGCTGATTGCGGCCTGCCACATCCTGCTCGGCGATGCCGATCCGGCGCAAACCCTCTTCACGCTGCGCGGCATCGGCGGCCTTGCGGCGCAGCTCGCGCCGGTGCTCCTCGTGGCCTACGTCACCACCATGTTCTCGGCCGACATCCGCTACGGCCTGAACAAGGCGAAGCTGCTGTCCGAGACCGACGAACTGACCGGCCTCTACAACACGCGCGGCTTCGCGATCGTGACCGACCGCCTGTTCGGGCAGGCGCAGCGCTATTCGCGCTCGGCCAGCGTGCTGATGATCGACTCGGACAACCTCAAGGCGGTCAACGACAACCACGGCCATGAGGCGGGCAACCGGCTGTTGCGCCAGCTGGCCGAGAGCATCCAGGCTGAATTGCGCTACACCGACGTCCCGGCGCGCTATGGCGGCGACGAATTCATCGTCCTGCTGCCGGAAACGCCTCCCGAAGGCGCAATGGACGTGGCCGAGCGGATGCGCAAGTCGATGGCGGCCAAGCCTTTGGTGTTTGACGGCAAGCAGGTCACGTCCACCGTCAGCATCGGCGTGGCCAGTTATCCCGTCGACGGGCAGACCATGGACGCAATCGTCGCCCGCGCCGACCGCGCGCTCTACAAGGCCAAGACGACCGGCCGCAACCGGGTGGTGCGCTTCACTCCCGACTAGCGCTTTCCCGTCGAAAGCGCAACGATCGCGCCGATCACGACCAGCGCCCCGAAGATCTGCAGGGGCGCCATGGCCTGCCCCAGCAGGACCCAGCCCATGACCAGCACGGCGACCGGCTCGAAATTGAGCGCCGCGGAATTATTCACCACGCCAATCTTCGGCAACACGACAAACAGCGCCGTGACGCCGCAGCTGTAGAACAACCCCACGAGCAGCAGCGCAACCCAGCCGGTGCTGTCGGCAGGCAAGGCAAAGGCGCCGCTGAGCGTCCCGCCTGCAAGCGCCACCGCGGCAATCGTCCCCGTCGCGAGGAGTGTGCGCAGGCGCCCATCCACATCCTTCATCCAGCGCGTAGTCAGGTAAAGCGCCGCGCTGAACCCGAACGAGGCGCCGGTCGCGAACAGTACCCCGACACCGATTTCCTCCCAGCGCCCGGAGAAACTCCGCGCGCCAGCACCGCTCCAGCCGCCCACGTCGAGCGCCAACGCGAGCCCGGCGAGCGCAACCGGCATGGCCACCAGCGTGCGCCGCGTCGGCCTCTCGCCGTCCAGGACCCAGGCGGCCAGCGCAATGACCATCGGATAGGTATTGAAAGCCAGCAACGCCAGCGCCACTGGGATCCGCGCCACGGCGGAGAACACGCAGAAGCTCTGCAGCGCAAGGCACAGTCCGATCACCATGCCGCGCCCCCGGGTCGCGCCCGGCAGCGCGAACGAAATCCCGTTGGCGCGCATCAGCACCAACACGAAGAGGAATGCAAAGATGGCGCGGAAAGTGACGGCAGTCACCACGTTCGAGCCATGCTCGAAGGCAAAGCGCGCGGCAACGTGGTTGCTGCCGAAAATGACCGAGATGCACAGCAGCGTGGCGACGCCCAGCCATCTCGGAATAGGTTTGCCCGGCAACTCGAAATCCTGCGGATGAAAGGGTTGAAGGGTACAGCACATCGCACGCTGCGGCAGGTAGAATCAGGTGCACCAACTCGCAATCCATTTTTCCCCGGATCACACGCATGGGACAGTTCGGCATCGGCCAGCCGGTATCGCGCTTTGAAGACCCCCGCCTCCTCAGGGGCCAGGGCCGCTACATCAACGACCTGAACCTGCCGGGCCAGGCCTGCCTCGTCTACGTCCGCTCGCCTCACTCGCACGCCGATATTCGCGCGATCGACCTCGCCGCCGCAGCAGCGGCGCCCGGCGTGCTCGGCGTCTACACCGCGGCCGATCTCAGGGCCGACGGGCTAGGCACGAGCGAAGTTGCCCTCAAGCGCAAACGCACCGGCGGCGCACCCATGTTCTGGAAGTCGCACCTCGGCCTCGCCGAGGATCGCGTGCGGCACGTGGGCGACCCCGTGGTCGCAGTCGTGGCCGAAACCCTGATGCAGGCCCGCGATGCGGCGGAACTCGTCGTGGTCGACTACGCCGATCGCCCTTCGGTCACCCGGACTGCGGCGACGGTCCTTCCCGGCGCCGCGTCCGTGTGGGACGAGTGCCCGGACAACGTCTGCAACGTCCACGAGGTCGGCGACCAGGCGGCGTCAGATGCCGCGTTTGCGTCGGCGGCCCACGTGATCAAAGGCTCCTACACGATCACGCGCGTGCACTCGCAGTACATGGAGACGCGCGGCGCATTGGGCAGCTACGACGCCGGCGAGGACCGCTACACGCTGGAATGCGATTCGCAATACCCGCACCGCATCCGCGAAGTCCTTGCCCGCGAAGTATTCCGCATCCCCGAGCACCGCATCCGCGTTGTGTCAGGAAACGTGGGGGGTGCGTTCGGCGGCAAGGGCTGGGCCTATACCGAGCATCGCCTCGTACTTTGGCTGGCGAGAAAACTCGGCCGTCCGGTCAAGTGGGCCTGCGACCGCAGCGAAGCCCTGCTGGCCGACGAGCACAGCCGCGACTGCGTGAGCGAAGCCGAGCTTGCGCTGGACGCGGGCGGAAAATTCCTCGCGCTGCGTGTCCGCACCCTTTGCAACGTCGGGGCCTACGTATCCTCGGACCGGCAGCTGCTGCCGACCTTCTCCAACATCGGGTCCCTCGTAGGGGTGTACGGCTTTCGCGCCGCCCATGTGCGGGTGAGCAGCGTCTTCTCCAACACCAACTCCACCGGCCCCTATCGCGGCGCCGGCCGCCCCGAGGCGATCTACGTGATCGAACGGATCGTGGACGAAGCCGCCGCAGCGCTCGGTATCGACCGGGTCGAGCTGCGTCGCAGGAACATGCTGCCGGCCTCGGCGTTCCCCTACAAAACGGCGCTCACCTTCACTTATGACTGCGGCGACTTCCACAAAGGCCTCGACGATGCGCTGGTGCTTGGCGACTACGCCGGCTTTGCCGAACGACGCAAGGAATCCGCAGCGCGCGGCAAGCTGCGCGGCCTGGGCATTGCCAACGCCATAGAGCGGGCCGGAGCGCCGGGCATGGAGTACGCAGAGATCCGCTTCGAACCCGGAGGCACCGCAACAGTCCTGATGGGCAGCAAGGACCAGGGCCAGGGCCACGACACCACTTTCCGGCTCATAGCGAGCCAGCGGCTCGGCCTGCCACCAGAGGAGTTCCGCTTCATCGACGGCGACACGGACAAGGTTGCCTACGGCACGGGCACATTTGGCAGCCGCTCCACGGCAATCGGCGGGAGTGCGCTGGTCGCCGCTGCGGACAAGATCATCGCCAAGGGCAGCCGGATCGCCGCGCATATGCTGGAAGCGGGCGAGGCAGATGTGGTGTTCGCCGACGGCCGCTTCACCATTGCGGGCACGGACCGGGGCATCGACCTCAAGGAAGTGGCCAAGGCTTCTTTCATCCAGGGGAAACTGCCGCCGGACATCACGCCCGGCCTGATCGAGAACGGCAGCTTCACCCCGTCCCAGGAGACCTTCCCCAACAGCTGCCACCTTTGCGAGGTGGAAATCGACCCGGACACCGGCGAGGTGCAACTCGCAAACTATGCGGTGGTCGACGACGTGGGCACCGTGATCAACCCGCTCACGCTGAAGGGCCAGGTGCACGGCGGCATCGTGCAGGGCGTCTCGCAGATCTTGATGGAGCGCGTGGTCTACGACCCGGAATCGGGCCAGCTGATTACCGGGTCGTTCATGGACTACGCCATGCCCCGCGCCACCGATATCTGCACGATGGAAGTCGGCAGCAACCCGGTGCCGACCAAGCTGAACCCGCTCGGCGTAAAAGGCGCGGGCGAGGCGGGCACGGTCGGCGCGCTGGCGGCGGCCATGAACGCCATCCTCGATGCCCTGGCCCCGCTCGGGGTCAAAGACCTCGAAATGCCCGCCACCAGCGAACGGGTCTGGCAGGCAATCCGGCAAGCAGGCGCGCGCCCATGAACCTCGGAGTCGACACCATCAAGGCGGCGGTGGTCGCCATCGACCTGCATCGCGGCCACCTCGACCTGTCCGTTGCGACCATGCCCGTGCAGTCCGAAGCGCAAGCCCGGCGCGTAATCGACGCAAACCGGCGCTTTCTCTCAGGGTGCCGGCAAGCCGGCATCCCGGTGGTGCACCTGCTCACCCAGTACCGGAACGCGGGGGAAATCCGCTCGAACCCGTTCTGGCGCACGCGCGCCGAGAACCCGGACAACCCGCGCAAGAACGTCCTGCGCCACAACCTCGCAGGCATGCCGGGCTGCACGATCCTGCCCGAACTGCTCGCGCCGGAGGACCAGGTCGTCGACACGAAGAAGCGCTACGACTGCTTCGTGGGCACGGACCTCGACTTCCTGCTGCGCTCGCAGGGGGTGAACACGCTGCTTGTCACAGGCGTCAATACCAATAGCTGCGTGCTCTCCACCGTGACCGCCGCCTGCTCGAAGGACTACGCGGTGATCGTCATCGAGGACTGCGTCGACACGATGGACGCCCCCGAACTGCATGCTGCGGCGCTGCTCTGCATCCGCACCGCCTTCGGCTTTGTGATGCGCGGAGACGCCGCGCTGGCCGCGCTGGCCGCCCCCCGAACCCCGACCTGAGACAGGAGCCTTTCCATGCAACCCCGCGAACGCGTTCCCTATTCCGCCATCGTCGACCGCCCGCCGCTCAAGCTTCCCGGCGGCGCGAAGGTGATCGTGTGGACCATCGTCAACCTCGAGGTCTGGGACATCGCCAAGCCCATGGCGCGGCAGGTGATCCCGGCGCCGACGGGTGCGGTGCTGCTGCCCGACGTGCCCAACTGGAGCTGGCACGAGTACGGCATGCGCGTGGGATTCTGGCGCTTCAAGAAACTGTACGACCGCCTCGGTATCCGCCCCACGCTGTCGATCAACGCGCGCGTATGCCTCGACTACCCGCGGGTCGCGCAGGCCTGCAAGGACGCGGGCTGGGAGTTCATGGGGCACGCCTTCGAGCAGGGACCGATCCACAAGGAAGACAACCAGAAGGCCATGATCGAACGCTCGCTGGACACGCTCGAGAAGTTCACCGGCAAGCGTCCGGTGGGCTGGCTCGGGCCCGGTCTCACGCAAACCTACGAGACACCGGAGTTGCTCGCAGGCGCGGGCGTACGCTACATAGGCGATTGGGTCTACGATGACGAGCCGACCACCATCCACACCGCCAACGGGCCCCTGGTCACGCTGCCCTACTCGGTCGAGAACAACGATATCCCGATGATGATCGTGCAGCACCACGAGGCCGCCTACTGGACGCAGAAATGCATCGACACCTTCGAGCGCTTCTATGAAGAAGGCGCCGAGCGTCCCAAGATCATGGCGATCGCAATCCATCCGTACATCAGCGGCCAGCCGTTCCGCATCAAGTACCTCGAGCAGGTCTACGAACGCATCAACCAGATGCCGGGCGTGCTGCACTGGAACGGCGAGCAGATCCTCGAGTGGTACACCAACCAAGCCAAAGGGGCCTGACCCATGCTGCCCACCGAACGCATCGCCTATTCGCCCATCAATGCCCGAGCGCCGCTGAAGCTTCCCGGCGGCGCGCGGATGGTGGTCTGGACCATCGTCAACATCGAGGAATGGGACATCAACCAGACCATGCCGCGCACGGTGCTGACGCCGCCCGCGGGCGGCTCGCCGATGCCGGACATCCCCAACTGGGCCTGGCACGAGTACGGCAACCGCGTCGGGTTCTGGCGCATGCTCGAGGTGCTCGATCGCCTGGACATCAAGGCAGTCCTTGCGATCAACGGCTCGGCCATCGGTGCTTACGGGGCGATCGCAGAAGCCGCGAAATCGCGTGGCTGGGAGTTCATGGGGCACGGCTACACGCAGAAGAACATGCAGAAGGTCGAGAACGAGCCCGAGGACATCGCGAAGACGACCGAGGCGATCCGCGCGTTTACGGGAAAAGTGCCGCGCGGCTGGCTGGGACCGGGGCTCACCGAGACCTGGAACACGCCGGACATCCTCGTGGAACAGGGCTATGACTACGTCTGCGACTGGGTGCTCGACGACGAGCCCGTGGTGCTGAAGACCAAGACTCGCCCGATCCTGAACGTGCCCTACACGCAGGAATGCAACGACGTGGCGATGATGCTGATCCAGCACCACCAGGGGATCGAGTACTTCCAGCGCGCCTCGGACCAGTTCGACCAGCTGTATGAGGACTCGCGCGACTCGGCGCGCGTGATGGCGCTGGTGGTGCACCCGTACATCATGGGCGTGCCGCACCGGCTCAAGTACTACCGGATGATCCTCGAGAAGATCCGCGCGAAGGGCGACGTGCTTTTCTGGACCGGGGAGCAGATTGCCGACTGGTACCTCTCGCAGCGCCCGGACGCGCTGAAGTAGGTCGCGCCCCGCCGGCAGCGCACATCCTATGAACATGACCCTGTTCCAGATCCTCAACGGGCTCACGTTCGCCGCGCTGCTGTTCGTCGTCGCCAGCGGCTTCACGCTGATTTTCGGGCTGATGCGGATCGTCAACCTCGCGCACGGCGCGTTATACCTGCTCGGCGGCTATTTTGCGCTGGCGGTGGCTACCAAGACCGGCAGCTTCACGTTGGCCGTGCTCGGCGCCGCAGCCGGAATCGCCGTGGTCGGATTCATCATCGACCGCGCGCTCCTCGTCTTCGTCAAGGGGTTCGACCTGCGGCAGGTGCTCTTGACGCTCGGCCTGGCGCTGGCGATGAATGATCTCGCGCTGGTCATTTGGGGAGGGGACACGTTCAGCGTGCCGACGCCCGAATGGCTGCGCGGGCCACTGCGCTACGGCGAAATGGCGTACCCGAAATACCGGCTGTTCGTGCTCGCAGTGGGCATTGCAGTCTTCGCCGGGCTCTGGCTGCTGCTCAACCGCACGCGCCTCGGCGCGCTGATCCGCGCCGGCGTGGACGACGCCGAGATCGTCGACGCCATGGGCGTGGACATCAAGCGCGTGTTCGTCTTCACCTTCATGCTCGGTGCGGCGCTGGCCGGCTTAGGCGGTGCGCTCGGTGGTGCGTTCCTGTCGCTCTACCCGACCGCCGATTCGGAGATCCTGGTCTTCAGCCTGGCGGTGGTGATCATCGGCGGCCGGGGCAGCCTCGCGGGTGCGGCCATCGGCAGCCTGCTGGTGGCGATGCTCGCCAACTTCGGCCAGGTCTGGTTCCCGGAACTGGCCTACTTCGTGATCTTCGGCCCGATGGCGCTGCTGCTGGCGTTCCGGCCGCTCGGCCTCTTCGGCAAGGCAGCCTGATGATGACCCCGGCGCGCCGCTTTGCCTACTCCCTCGCCGGCCTGGTGGCGCTCGCCGCCGTTCCGACCCTGTTTCCCGGGTACCACACGAGCCTTGCCACCGAGATGCTGATCTTCGCGGTGCTGGCGATGTCGATCGACATCCTCGCCGGCTATGCGGGCCGCACCCCGCTCTGCCACGGCGCGATCTTCGGCGTGGCCACCTATGTCGTCCTGTACTACGTGACCGTCGAGCAGGGCAATCCCTGGGTCGCGGTCGGACTCGGCATCCTCGCCGCCACGCTGACCGCAGTCGTGTTCGCCCTCCTGGCGATTCGCACATCGGGCGTGTACTTCCTGCTGCTGACCCTGGCCCTCGGCATGGTGGTCTGGGGCGTCTGCAACCGGTGGACTTCGGTCACCGGGGGCGAGAACGGCCTGCGCGGCACGGTCCGGCCGGAGTGGCTGGCGGACCAGGCCGACCTCTACTATTTCGTGCTCGCGGCGACCTCCGCGGCGGCCTTGGGCATGTGGCGCTTCGTCAATTCGCCCTTCGGGCTCACGCTGCGCGGCATCCGCGAGAGCGAGCCTCGCATGCGTACGCTCGGCTACAACGTGCCGCTGCATCTCTTTATCGGGTTCGTGGTGTCCGGGTTCTTCGCCGGCGTCGCGGGCGCCCTCTATGCGTTCTTCAACAGCTTCGTGAGCCCGTCCACCGTAGCGCTCGCCCAGTCAGTGGAGGGATTGCTGATGGCGATCGTCGGCGGCGTGGGCACGCTGTTCGGCGGGCTGGTCGGCGCGTTCCTGATAATCGCGCTCGAAAACGTCGTCAGCAGCTGGACCGAGCGCTGGTCGATGGTCCTCGGACTGATGTTCGTATTCACGATGATTTTTGCGCCCGAAGGCGTGCTCGGAAAAGTTCGTGCGGTGCTCGGGCGCCGCGCCAGGCCCATCCCCCCTCGCAATTCCTAACCCCAGCAACGGAGGTCTTCCATGGATCGTCGTACATTCATCAAGAACGCGGGCGTCGCGGCCATCGCTTCGACCGGCCCCTGGTACCTGAAGAGCGGCCTCACCCAATCCGGCCCGATCCGCATCGGCCTGCTCGCCCCGCTCACCGGCGTGGTCGCCTCCGGCGGGCGTGAGATTGTCGAGGGCTTCAACCTCTACTGGGACCGCAACGGCAAGAAGGCCGGCGGCCGCGAGGTCCAGATCATCGTCGAGGACGACGCCTCCAACCCGGACACCGCGCTGCAGAAGGCCCGGCGGCTGGTGGAGCAGTCCAAGGCGCACTTCCTGATCGGCAACCTGCTGGCCAATACCGGCCTTGCGGTAGCCGAGTACGTCAAGGGCAACGGCGTGCCCTACTTCATCCCCGTGATCGCCGCCGACGACCTCACGCAGAGGAAGCGCATCCCCAACGTGATCCGCGTGGCCGGTTACACCGCGAGCCAGATGCCGCGCCCGCTTGCGGACTACTCGTTCAAGAAGAAGGGCTACCGCAAGATCGTCACGATCTCGCAGGACTACACTTTCGGCCACGAGCAGTGCGGCGGGTTCTCGCAGGTGTTCACGGAGCTCGGCGGCACAATCGTCGCCCAGCACTGGCACCCGCTCAATACGCAGGACTTCAGCCCGTACCTGGCGCAGATCCAGGGCGCCAACCCGGACGCGGTGTTCGCGATGGAGACCGGCGCCGATGCCACCCGCCTCATCCAGCAGTGGGCGAACTTCGGCCTCAAGGGCAAGATTCCCCTCCTCGGCGCGCAGAACACCTCCGACCAATCGGTGATCCGCACGCTCGGCGCCGAGGCCGAGGGCATCCTCTCGTCGGCGCACTTCGCCGAAGGCACGGACAACCCGGTCACGCGCAAGTTCGTGGCCGAGTACGAGCGCGCCTACAGCAAGCTGCCATCGCTGTACGGCTTCTCGCACTACTCCGGTGCGCTGTGGCTGGCACAAGCCCTTGAGGCGGTGAAAGGCAACGTCGAGGATCGCGCGAAGTTCCTCGATGCGGTGAGGAAGACGGAACTGACCAACTCGCCTCTCGGCGCGACCGTGAAGCTCGACGCCTATGGGAACCCCGTCTACGACATCTCGATCCGCGAAGTGCAGAAACGTCCCGACGGCCGCTTCTGGAACGTGCCGGTCGCCTCGTACCCGCAGGTGTCGCAGTTCTGGACCTACAAGCCCGAGGAGTACCTCAAGCAGCCGCCCTACTCGCGTACGTTCCAGGGCATCAAGAAGGCTTGAGGCCCGGCCGGACCCGATGATGAGCGAAGCCCTCCTGCAACTGGACCGCGTCTGCGTGACCTTCGGCGCGCTGCGCGCGGTCGACGGCGTCACCCTTGCGGTGCGCGCAGGGGAGCGGCGCGCAATCATCGGGCCGAACGGCGCGGGCAAGACGACGTTGTTCAACGCCATCGCGGGCGAGCAGCGGGCCACCTCGGGCACGGTGCGGTTCGCCGGCAGGGACGTCACGCGACTGCGCACCCACCGCCGGGCTGCGCTCGGCATGGGGCGCACGTTCCAGATCACCACGCTCTTTGCAGGGCTCTCGGTGGAGGAGAACGTGCGCCTCGCGGTGCGCGGGCTCTCGCCACGCAAGTTTTCGCTGTTCGGGTCCGGCGTGGCGAATGCCAGCGAGGCGGCGGCAGTGGAAGCATCGCTGCAGGCCAGCGGCCTCGAACCGCGCCGGGGCATCCTCACCAAAACCCTGTCCTACGGCGAGCAACGGCAGCTCGAACTCGCCATGGCGCTCGCCGTCCGCCCGAAGCTGCTGCTGCTCGACGAACCGGCTGCGGGACTCTCGCCGGCCGAAAGGGTCCACATGGCCGAAGTGATCCGCAGCCTGCCGCGCGACCTCACGGTGGTGCTGATCGAGCACGACATGGACCTCGCGCTCGGCCTTGTCGACTTCGTCACCTGCGTGCACCACGGCCAGGTGCTCGTCGAGGGCAGTCCCGACGAGATCCGCGCGAACGACCTCGTGCAGGAGGTCTACCTTGGCAAACCCCACCATGCCTGACGCCATGCTCAGCGTTCGCGGCCTGCACAGCTATTACGGCGAGGCGCATGTGCTCGATGGCGTCTCGCTCGACGTGCCGGCCGGGCGCATCGTCGCACTGCTCGGACGCAACGGCATGGGCAAGAGCACCCTCATCCGCTCCATCATGGGCCTCACACCGCCCGAGGCGCGCGAGGGCAGCATCCTCTACAAGGGCGGAGAGCTGCTGGGGCTCGCCCCGCACCGCATCGCCCAGCAGCGCATCGGCCTCGTCCCCCAGGGACGCCGGCTGTTCGCATCGCTGACGGTGATGGAGCACCTCACCGCGATGGCCGTGAACCGGGCGGGTTCGCCGTGGTCGGTGGCGCGGATCTTCGGACTCTTCCCGCGCCTGGGCGAGCGTCGCCAGCATCGCGGCAACCAGCTCTCCGGCGGCGAGCGCCAGATGCTGGCCGTCGCGCGCGCGCTGATGCTCGACCCGGAACTCCTGCTGATGGACGAACCCTCCGAAGGGCTGGCGCCGGTGATGGTGCAGCACCTCGAGGGCATCATCGCGCAGCTCAAGGCTGCGGGGCTTGCGATCCTGCTGGTGGAGCAGAACCTGTATTCCGCGCTGGCGGTCGCCGACGAGGTCTACATCCTCGAAACCGGCAGGATCGTCTATCACGGCACGCCAAAAGACCTGCAGGCGAATCCCGACACGCTATATCGCTTCCTCGGCGTCAAATAGGCCGTCGATGGCATGCCGATTGCTAGGATTGCAGGCAGTATCCCGTAAGCCTTCCAAGGAACCGAACATGTCGATCAGGCCCTACCTACTCGTGCTGGCGCTGGCACTCTCGGCGAATGCGATGGCGCAGCCGGCCTTTCCCAACAAGCCCATCAAGATCATCGTGGGCTTCGCCGCGGGCGGGAACACCGACATCGTCAGCCGCACGGTGGCCGAGCGCATGCAGGCCCTCCTCGGCCAGCCGGTGATCGTCGAGAACAAGCCCGGTGCGGGCGGCGTGGTGGCCACCGAGTTCACCGCCAAGGCCGCGCCGGACGGATATACCCTCTTGATGTCCTCGCTCGGGCCGCACACCATCTCGCCCAGCCTGCTCAAATCGCCGGGCTTCGACCCGGTGGCCGACCTCGCGCCGGTCAGCAACGTGGCCAACAACGCCCTGTTGCTGATGGTCAATCCCAACCTGCCGGTGAAGTCGGTGCCGGAACTGATCGACTACGCAAGGGCCAACCCAGGCAAGCTCAACTTCGCCTCCTCGGGCGTCAGTGGCACCACCCACCTGTCGGGCGAGGTGTTCGCCAGCATGACCGGCACGAAGCTGGTGCACGTAGCCTTCCGCGGCGGGCCGCCCGCCATCGGGGCCCTGCTCGCCGGCGACGTGCAGCTCATGTTCGCCAACCTGTCGGATGCGCTCCCTCAGGTGCGCTCGGGCAAGCTGCGCGGCATTGCGGTGACCAGCGCGAGGCGCGTCGAGCAGGCGCCCGACCTGCCCACCATCGCCGAGTCAGGACTGCCGGGCTACGACGTCGGCCCGTGGAACGGACTGGTGGCCCCGGGCAAGACCCCGCCCGAGATCGTCGCGAAACTCTCCGAGACGGTGCAGGCGATCGTCAAGGAACCCGCGTTCCGCAAGAAGATGTTCGACATCGGCTCCAACCCGATCGGCGACACGTCCGAGCAGTTCCGCGCGACGATCCGCAACGACCTCACCCGCTGGGCGAAGATCATCCAGGACGCCGGCATCAAACCCGAATAGCCGTTCCAAGAACAACACCGGAGACAGCAACATGACCGACCCGCAAAGCCTGCGTGGCTTCCTCGAGATGGTGGAGCGCGACTATCCCGAGGAGTTCCTGCGCATCAAGGTGCCCGTGAGCACCCAGCTCGACATGACCTCGATCATCTTCGAACTCGAGCACGCCGGCAAAAGCCCGGTCGTCGTCTACGAGAACGTCGAGGGCCACACGATGCCGGTGGTGACCAACATCGCCGGCAACCGAAGGCTGCTGGCTGCGTGCCTCGGCGTGCCGCAACCGGACCTGCCGAGCGCGTTCCGCGAGCGCTGCCAGAAATATATCCCCTGCGAAGTCGTCAAGGACGCGCCCTGGAACGAGGTCGTGCTCGAAGGCGACCAGGTCGACCTGACCAAGCTGCCGATCCCTACGCACTTCTCGGTCGATGCCGCCCCGTATGTCACCGCCGGCCAGCTCACGGCGCGCGATCCGCTCACAGGCGTCGACACCACGGGCTTTCACCGCTTCATGCTCACGGGCAAGAACCGCCTTGGCGTGAGCCTGCATTCGCGCCGGCGAATGTACGAATTCCACCGGCGGGCGGAGGCCAAGGGCGAGTCGCTGCCCGCGGCGATCACGCTGGGCATCCACCCGCTGCACTACATGGGCTCGATGGTGTTCGCCTACCCGCCCAACGTGCGCAAGTTCGAGATCATCGGCGGCCTGTTCGGCGAGCCGTACCGCCTCGCGAAGACCGGCGTGCAGGACCTGGAAGTGCCTGCCGGCGCCGAGATCATCATCGAAGGCGAGATCCTCGCCAACGTGCACGAGCCCGAGGGCCCGTTCAGCGAGTTCACCGGCTACGCCTCCTATCGCAGCACGCAGAACGTCTTCGTCGCGCACCGCATCCGGATGCGCCGCGACGCCATGTACCACTCGGTCGCCTCGGGCATGTCGCAGGACCACATCCTGGTGTCCTGCGTGACGCGCGAGGGCGAAATCCTCAACACACTGCGGCGCAACCTCCCCAATGTGATCGCGGTGCACGTGCCCCACCGCACCTGCGGCGCGTTCCTCGCCATCGTCAAGATGAAGAAGTCGTCCCAGGGCGAGCCGCAGCAGGCCATCATGGCGGCGCTGGGCACCGAGTTCTACACCAAGTACGTGATAGTGGTGGACGAAGACGTCGACATCTTCGACATGAACGATGTGATGTGGGCCGTGTCGACTCGGGTCAAGGCGGAAAAGGACATTGTGTTCATCCCCGGCGCGAAGGGCGCGATCCTCGATCCGACCTCGGACCCGGAGACCTTCACCGTGACCAAGATGGGCATCGACGCGACGCGCCCGGTGGGCAAGGACTTCGCCGAGCGCCTCACGATCTCGGACGCGCAGCGGGAACGCTCGCGGGCGATATTGCGCGCCGCAGGCGTGCAGTTCTAGAAAACCCGGGACAGACCCCGGTTTAAATCGGGGTCTGTCCCGGGTTTCAGAGCTTTGCTATGCCAAGGTCGGCGGCGAGGGCAGCGAGGCTCGCCGCAAGCGGCGCGGACAGCGGGAGGCCGTCGCGCACCCGCTCGGCGTGACGCAGGTGGCTTTGCTCGCCCGGCATCCAGATGCGCTCCACGCCGGGCAGGCGCTTCGAGCCGCGGATGTCGCGGACCAGGGCATCCACGCTGGCGCGAAAATGCGCCGCATCGCCGAATGCCTCGGGATCGATCGCCACTACTGCGTGCCCCGTATTCGTGACGGAGGTATCGTCGTTGTTGAAGTCGATCACGTTGCGCCCCATCGCGGCGCCGTTGAGCGTGCCGGCGAGCAACCCGAACACCAGCGACAGCCCGTAGCCCTTGAAACCGGCTTCCATGCCGCCCAGCGGCAGCAGCAATCCCTCGTTGGCTCGCGTCGGGTCGGTGAGCGGCTGGCCTTCGCGGTCGATCATCCAGCCCACGGGCATGGCCTCGCCGCGCTGCG
>Ga0214919_10004111_pt1 | contig 21415 bp, 16 predicted proteins | sample LL1503_MetaG_FD_177994 | JGI IMG/M metagenome (GOLD analysis project Ga0214919, IMG submission 177994) | Freshwater microbial communities from Lake Lanier, Atlanta, Georgia, United States - LL-1503 | ecosystem: Environmental > Aquatic > Freshwater > Lake | place: USA: Georgia | collected... | reverse complement strand
TTGTTGTTGTATTTGTTGTTGTATTTGTTGTTCTTGTTCATTATCTATTTCCATCGGTTCATAATTTTCTTCGTTATTTTCTTCTGCATTTTCTAAAATAATTTCTCTGCAACAAGGGCATTTTGATTTTGTATCTAACCATTGTTGAATACAATTGATATGGAACTTGTGTCCACATTTCAAAATTCCCAATGATTTTTGGGAGCTATTTAAGCAAATGGGACAATCTTCTTCTTCTGAGTTTTCTTTTTTAGAATAAGGCAAAATTACTTTTTGAAGATGTAATGCCGGAATTCCTTTATCACAACTTGGACATGGTTCATAATCTTCTATGTAGTAATCGTCGCAACCTATATTCTCGCATTTTCTATAGTCAAGTGTCCACAATACATCATTTTGGTCCTGAGTAAAAGATTTGCCTTTAAAATATGAGTCTTTGTGTTTTTCTTGTAATATTTTAGCGAAATCTTCATCTCTTTCGCCAATACGTTCAAATAGTGTTTCTATTGTCAGCTTGTCATTTTCAAACATTTCAAATAGCGATGGCAAAGCTTTTTTCTGATACGGATTGATATTACAAGAATTACACAAACTATCAGATGCCAAATCCCTGTAATAATCATCACATCCTACAGTTGGACATTTTTTGTGCGAAGTAACTTGATTTAATATCTCCAACTGTTTTTTGCTGAAAATTTTGCCTTTCAATGAAGATGTAAAATCATGTGACCTAGCACAAGTCTGCATGAATTGATATTCTTCCATAGTAAAGTTGTCGCAATCAAACATATCTTTTGATTTTATTGATGGTATTTATAAATTAAATATTATAAAAAAATAATCAATTTTTTATATAGTTAAAATATAAATGGAATATATTAATGATACTGAATTTCAAAAATTAGTTGAATTTATAATAACAATGTATGAAAATAAATATGATATGCAAGATGAAAATATAATAAGTAATTTATGCGTAAAATTATTTTCTAAAAATTTTAAAAAAACATATTTATTCAAAAAATTTGAAAAAAAGGATTATTCTATAAATTGGATTTTAAAATTAAATGTAAAAGAAAATATTTATGTTTATCAAATATTTAGCGAAGATAATTTATGCAAATTTGCTGATATATTTTTAGTTGGAAGTGAAGTATGTGAAACTAGTGTAGTACAGAATTTTATTACAATTGCTGTTAGCAATAGTATCATATTTTTTAAAAATGTAATATCTTATCAAGGTAGCGATGAATATATAAATAAAATAAAATATTTTTTAAATACAGAAAATGATGGACATATTTTAAAAGATTTATTTAATTTAGAATCAGAAGAATCCGAATCACCTATTTATGAAATGGAAGGATTAGTAAGAGGTCATTCTCTTCAAGCAGAAATTGAAGATTTTGATAAAAAACAAAGAGAAAAAGAATTAGTGCCAAAAAAGAAAACAAAAAGAAAAATATTTTCAAAAAAAATTAAAAAAATATTAAGAAAAACTATGGGGCTAAAAAGAGAAAAAAGTAATAGTAGTAAAGCTAGTAGTAAATCTAGTAGTAATGGAAAAAAAAGTGGAAAAAAATAAAAAAATAAATTATATTTATTATTATATCGTCCAAAATAATAAATATTTATTATTTATAATCCGTTCCCATATAATTTGCAGGATGATCGTTTATAATAAATTTATATATTTTACAATGATAAGTTCTACAAATATCATCTATACATTCATTCGCATATTCTAACATTTTATCCATTTCATTCAAAATATTTGCATTAAATTTAGAATTCAATGTAAGTCCTTCAATATATGCAAAGAATCGGAAAATAATATCTTCGCCAGTATTGCATATCATTTGATATACTTCGCGCATCTCTGCATCTTTCATAGTCTTTTTCTCTGCACGTTGAAACATCACTTTCATTACATCTGGTTGAATTTTATTAAGCAGATAATCAATACGCAAGTCTCGGTTATTTTTCTCATAATCAAATGCCTGTAATCTTGGAATACTCACCATCCTGTAGTGCAAAACATAACGCTCAATGTTCTTCATTTTGTTCATACAATATTTTGATAATTCAGCGTTCGCTACATTCAAATTTTTGTAATCCATCATCTGTTGAATATTGCGCCACGTATTACCATTTAATCTATTTTCTCCACATGGCATATCCATTGCATTACGTGGGACGGATCCTTGTGTTCGGCGCAGCCACTCATAATAATGCGGATTGTGAACAGTAGTCTCAATTTGTCCTGTACGCCAACTGAATGCAGTATGGCATTGTGTACACCATATCTGATCACACCCATCAATCTTGAATATAGCCGCTGCACATTTAGGACAAGGTTTCGTCTCCGCTTTCAGTAACTTTGCGGTTTCAATATTGTTTGGATCACATGTATGCGGATCGTCTTTTGACAAACCAATAATGACATGACAATCAGGACACGTCCATATATTGCATGTGCCGCATTTCCATTGACTACTCAGAAAACCGCGACAATCATCGGCAGAACATGGCTTAATAAATTGCCTGCGATCAGCTTTTACATCAACATTTGTACCTGTAATTCCTCGTACAATATTTTCCATTACACTAGGATCTTGTGTTATTAGAAGTGGATTCTGTTCAAGTGCTGTTGATTCACGTTGAAGTCTTATAATCATTGTTCTTAATTTTGAAATTCTCTGTTCTATTGTCTTTACTTCTGTATTAATCTCTTTACGGCGATTAATTGCTTCCACATATGGCTGGGTTGCAGGAAGTAGAGCACGTTCTTTTTCATAAAGCAAATCTTCGCGCCATTTTTTCAATTGTCCAACAATAAATGCGTTTGGAAAAGAATCGCGAATGAATTTTCGGCTCCATTCTTTACCGCATTCACTGTTCATGCATTTTACTAGTGATTCGCCTAGAATATATGTTTCACAACATTTGCGACAGGATTTGAACTGACAATGCATGCATTCAATTGGTACATGTGTAGATTTATTGAATGTCTCGCAGCAAATATTGCAAGTATCTACCACTTTTTTAGTTCTTATTGTTTTTTTGGCTTTTGGCTCTTCGACTTTTGGCTCTTCGACTTTTGGCTTTCTTACTCTTGGCTTTTTTTCTTTTGTTTGCGATTGTATTGGTTGAGTTTCCATTTTATTATATGTTTATTAATTTATTATTTTTAAATAAATTTAATCAATTTTTTTACAATATTTGTAAAAGTTAATTCCCTTCATTCTATTATAAAAATATGCAAATAAATATTGCCACGCTTGCTTACATCATAAATATCATTTTTATTTATTTGTGGAATTCCACTTCCTCCAATAATACGAGTTTGTGTAGGCACAATATTCAGATTATCTACCGGATAACTTATTTTCAAAAAATCTATTTCTATCCATTTCATTTTCCATAATTCTGTTAATTCGTAATTCAAATTTATATGCAAATTATTATTTTCATCTATTGACATATTAGTCGATTGTAATTCGGGCACACATTCAACTGTTAATTCACATCCAGAATTATCATATACAAGTTCATGATGCCATAACGGTACTAAAAATAATTGGTCGCCGATTTTTAGTTTATATAAATTCGCTTCAAACAAATCTTTCAATGAAGGATTCAATATAATACGTTCATCATTGTCAAACTTCATTTTCAAAATATCGCCTATTTTTGAAAGAAACTCGGTATTAATACATAATATCTGTTGGTATTTTGCTAAAATTGTATATACTATTTTTAATAGACGGCGATCGACTTTTTCTAAAAATTCGAGCGATTTTTTCATGGCTTTTTCGCCAATTTTATTGTACACAATTTCACATATTTTTTCTGCTATTTCTTGTTGTTCGGGGTTTTTAAAGAGAACCTTGATGAATGCTGACAGATATGTTTTATTTGAAGATGTATCATTGTAGTCGTCGCCATTTTCAAAATCGTTGTCATTGAAATCATATATATTTGTTAGTTCTGATGTTAAATATACATACGCTTCATGTATTTCTTGAAATTTGCTACATGCTTCTTCGGTTTTATTTTTATCCGGATGATATTTTAATGCCATTTTTTTGTATTGTTTTTTTATTTGTATTGGATCGTTTTTTTCCTTCGTTTCTTTTAATTCTAGAATCTGGATGGCTTTTTTTCTCGTCATCATCAGGTTCTCTTTTTTCGTTTCCATATCCGTGTATTTTAATTATTAAATAGAAGAATATACTCTCTAAATGGTATATAGGTCGATAATTATTGTTGTAATATTTTAGAAACGAATAAGTCTTTTGGAGAACCTGCGATATATCCGAATTTTGCAATTTATTTTCAAGAATAAAATGTGTAAAAATATAGAAAAAACATTCGGAAACGTCCAAATTATAAATTAATATTTCATATAAAGAATCGCGGAATTTTATGAAATCTATATCAGGATTTGAAATATCTTCGATAATTTGATTACATACAATATTAAATATATCTGTTGGCAAATTTTCGGGCTGTTTCACTAATGCAAATGATCTGATTTCTTTCAAATTTATAATTGTGCTTGTGTCCAATTGTTGAATTATATTTTGGGATTTTTCACTAGTTTTTTGTTGATTCGTATTTATCATTTCAATATATTTGTCTTTATTAGGTCGAGAAATTGAAAGTATTTGGCAACTATTAAATATATTTGTTGGTATGAAACTAACATGTTCAGATATGATAATAAATTTTATCAAAATATTCATGTAAGAATTATTATATTGTTGCATATAACTGTAGAAAATCTCCAATAATTCACTGTGAATCATGTGAAAATTTTTGCAAACAATAATTCCGATTTTTTCCTGTTTCACCGCGATAATGTCGACTATTTGGAAAAAAAGTTCGTGCCACAACATTTTGGAATTGCATCCAAGAAATGACATGTCGATTTCGTAATGAATGTCGCTCATAGAATATGTATAATTCTGTTTGTCAGTTTGAATAGTCATGTGTTTTTCATATTTCAATTCCGAAGGACTATAATTTTTTAGAAAATGGAGAACCTGCGAATATTTGCCGATACCTGATGGACCGTATATTATTAAGTTTCCGAAATCACGTAATTTTTTGGGAAATGTTGTTTCAACAAGTTCTCCAATTTCAGGATGCAAATTATATTTATTTACTGATGAAATATATTCTTCAAATGTTGTTTCATAATATTTCATAATAGTTTTAATCTTCTATTATAAAATCATTTCAAATTTTTATATATATTTATAACGCACAAAGTAATATATTCTGTTAGCAAATATGTGTTGTATACCTAATAACATTGATCTTTGTTTGGATCAGGCGTACTTCCTGGCGCAGTATTTGCAGGTTTTGTGCAAACAGGTAATTTGCTAGGAACTGGAGTAGTAGGTTTAATATTCGAATCACCCAATTGTTTTCCGCCATCAATTAAATTTGTAGGTGTACCTTGAAATAATTGATTACCTTTTATAATAACATTATAGTATAATTTCCATCCATTGTTAAAACTAAAATAAACTAACAGTAAAAATATTGATAATACAGTTACTAGACATATTCTCATTTCAAAATTATCAAAACCATTATCAATTGCCATAATTGTTATAAATGTAACAATACTCAATAGATAAGCAAAAATATAAAAAGTCTCATAATTCAATAAATTACTTGCATTTGAATTAGTTAATTTCATTTTATTTGACTTAGGCTTGTTTGAATTAAAAACTATGAAAATTAATATAACACTAATAAATTGAGCTACGCCTCCTCCGCATAAGAATAAACATGAAAGCAAAAGTATAATATCATAATTTTTTGAATATCCAAATAAAGATTTTCCTACTGGATTGAAAAGACACATAAAAAGAAATGTGCAAAAAGAAATGACAATTAATACCATAAATAAAATCCAAACTGCATTATACAAATTATTGAAAATTAATAAACAAATTAAAATTATAATATTGCAAAAAAACAAAAAAAGATTTGTTCCAAATGTAGGATAAAAATCGCCATCGGTTTGGAAATTGCCTCCTTTTTGTAACTTTTCCATTATTTTATTTATTTTATTTTTTTTTACTACCATATATACATTACTATTCTATTTTTTCGTCAAGTTTATGTGTAGTGTTTATCCAATTTAAGAGAACCTGTAAATCACAATCAATATATTTTAACGGAAAATTTTTCATTGGATAAAATACAGGTTTTTTCATCGAAACCGTTTTATAAAATACATATGGACCAAATTTACCTACACGAACTGACAGATTATTATTTATTATACGTGTACCATTTGAAACTATTTTTTTATCAATACTGCATTTATTCTGTAAGAATTCTAAAATATCGTCGCGCTCTAATTCGTCCAATTTTTTACTAATACCTCGTAAACTCTCCGTTTTTTCGCCCCATTTCACATATGCGCCATATTTTCCTTCTTTTATTAAAAGAGGAAATCCTTCGTATTCTCCTAAATCCAAATTCACCTCCATTAAATCTTCCAATTTATATTTTCCTTCTTTCAATATATCGATGTCTAAAGAGAACGCCCTTTTTATTGGTCTATATTCTGTTTGTTTATTTCCACTTGAATCTATAATCACTCGTTTCAATACAGGACCATATTGTCCAATAGAAACCACATATTTATCATCACTAGTATTATCCTGAATCACATCAAATACTTGTTTTTTCATTTTTGCAACAGGTTTCATCCATTTCGTCAATTCGTCATTGCATTTCGCGCATAATTCGTGCCATGTTCTCTCTCCACTAGATATTATATCCAATTCGGTTTCCATATGTTTCGTATAATCATAGGAAAATAATTCTTCAAAATGTGAAACCAAAAACTCCACTGTCATTGTGCCTACAGGTTGAATAACCAGTTTCTTCTTTTCTTCGCCGAAGGTCTTCTCTTTTACTGATGCACGTATATTTTGTTCTGTAAGCACAAATTCGGTTATTTTCTGAGTTATTCCTTTGACATCTTGGCATTTTACATATCCACGTTCCTGGATCGTTTCCACTAAAAATGCGAATGTAGACGGTCTACCAATTCCCAATTCTTCTAAAGTTTTTATGAGATTTGCTTCAGTATAATGTGAATGCATATTTCGCATAACAACTGTCGCAGTTATTTCTTCGTATTTTACGGGTCCATTGATAGCTTGTAAATACATGAGAAGACCCCGACCTTCTTCTTGCGTCATTTGTTTTATAGAATCGTCTTTATCATGAGTTGATTCAGTATCTGTAAATTCGCACCCTTTTTTTGATGCTGATCCGACTAATTTCCATCCCAAAAATAGCGGGATTTCCAATATATGTTTATACATTGTGCCAACAGTGCCAACAGAATCATTTATTGATGGCGCACTTATTGTAAGTGTTGTCGCCTCATATTTTGCAGATTCCATGCAACTTTCTACTGTATTTCGCCAAATAAGTTGATATAATGCTAACTGTCGCGGTTCTTGAATTTGTACTGTTAGCATTTCTATGTCAGTTACGCGAATAGCTTCGTGTGGATTGGTGGCGTCTTTTTGCTCTATTTTATCTAAATCGCCTATTGCCTTATCCCCGTATTTTTTGCAGATATATTCTTGGGCTTCTTTCAAAAACTCTGCCGAATATTTTGTGCTATCAGTTCGCATATATGTAATGAGACCTTCTTGATACAATTTCTGGCAATTTGACATGGTTTCTTTCGGTGACATATGTAATCTGTTGGACGCTGTTTGCAATAAATGCGATGTATTGAACGGTTTTGGCGCAGACACATATGCTTCACGACTTTTGCCAACAGATAAAATATGGGCATGTGTTTTCGTGTTCTCTAAAAAACGCTGGACTTGTGGTTGAGTGAGTGATTCATTAGGAGAATCAATCTGTAAGCAGAAAGGAAGACGTTGTTGTAAGAAAGTGCCTATTATTTTGTAAGATGGTGTTGCAGATGATTCTGTGCGTTGTTTCGCGTTGTCGTAGACCAGACGTAATGCGGGGGTTTGGCAGCGTCCTGCCGAAAGACTGTTCTTTTTATTGCAGTAAAGATATTTCCAAAGAAGCGGTGATATTTTGAAACCTACGAGCATATCTAATACTTGGCGTGCATGTGCAGCGCGAACTAGATTCATGTTGATTTTTGTGGGATTTGAGATTGCTTGTTTTATGGCAGGCTCAGTTATTTCATGGAATAATATGCGGTTAGTAGTAGTGGGATCTAGCGCACAAACTTCGCAAATATGCCACGCAATTGCTTCGCCTTCGCGATCATCGTCTGTTGCAATAATGATGTTTTTCTTGCTGAATTTGGCGACAGTGGATTTGAGAACCTGGACATGGTCTTTTTTATCTGGCAAAATATCGAATTTAATTGCGAAATTGTTGGTAATGTCAATGGAACTGAGTCCTGTAATATTCCGAATATGACCAATACTTGCTATACATGAGTATTCTTTTCCTAAGAAAGCCTCTATTTTCGCGCATTTTGAAGGCGATTCAACTATTATGAGATATGTTGCAGATGAGGCGGATGATGGAATTTGCGTTTTCTTTACAAAATTTTGTGCGAATTTTTTTGTAAATTTTGTTTTAGGTGGCATTATTTGTTGTATTAGTTGAAATAAAAATATGTGTTTATTTCAATTTTTGTTATAACATACGGAAATTGAAAATATAAATTCTGTATAACTAGTATAAATAATTGAATAAATAAAATATAATGAATTTTAATGAAGCAATAAAACCTATTTTTATTCCATATTTTAATATTTACGATATATTTTATAATGATGATAATCAATTGGTTATTATTATACCATCCGAAAGAGAACCTCCTATAATAAATTATATTTCTTCTGAAAATGAAATATTTTCATTTAATTTATATAATTGTCCACATAATCATACTTATATTTATACTTTGAATATTGAATATAAAGAAAATGTAAAATTAATTATAAATAATAATATTGTTGAAACTAAAGTTAATAAATATCTTGTTTATAAAGATGAAATAATTTTTTCAACAATAGTAAAAGATGAGGATGATTATGTAAAAACATGGATTGATTTTCATTTGAAATTAGGAATACAAAGATTTATAATTTATGATAATAGTAATAAAAATACTTTATCTAATATTTTAAGCAAATATTTACAGAATAATATAGTTTTATTAATAAATTGGCAATATCCATATAGATTACCTGTAAGTGGTATAAGTGGTCAAACAACTCAACAAAACCATTCCATATATGCTTTTAAAAATAGTAAATATATTGGACTTTTCGATGTAGACGAATATTTGAATATACAATGTAAGAAAAATGTTAATGTTTTTTTCGAAGAATTAATTTTGAAAGAAAAAATAGATGTTGAAAAAATTAGTAGTTTCAAAATTTCGAATAAATTTTTTTATAATCCAAATAATTTACCAACAAATGGTTGTAATTTTTTGAGAATATTCGATTGCGATAAAATAACTGAAAATGGACGCGAAAAAAATTTTGTAATACCCAAAAATGTCGAAACATTTTCTGTACATATGGTTACATCTGGAAAACCAATGTACGATGTTTGTTATAAATATGTATTTTTTAATCATTATTATTTTTTGAATAAAAATTATAGAGGTTATAATGTAACTAATTTGAAAGATTATTCTATTTTATTGCATCTACAAGATTAAATAAAATTAACGCATATTATAATGCATCTAATTAGATAATAAATATAATTCTGTTAGCAAAGCAATAATCATTGGCATCTGCCAACTTAAAAACCGGTCCTTATATTCTCTTTTTTTGAATATTATAGCTTGTATAAAAATATATGTGCTACATCCTAAAGCTATTAAAAGTGATATTTTTAAAAGAATATCAACTATTTCTGTCAATGTCAGCATATATACTTTATAATTATTTTTTTGCTTCCATTTTATTCAAATCTATTAATGGCTTCATAGTAAATAAATTGACACTATTTATTGCAGTTATAAACCAAAATAATAACAATAACAACATCGAAAAAACTAAAAATATTGATAATTGAATGAATATTTTTGAACTATTATTTCCACCTTTTTGTTTCATAATATTAAAATATAAAAATATATAAAATTGATAATAATATAAATTAAATTACTGAAAATATTATGCAAAATATGTCGTTTCTAAATTCTTGTGAAAATTCTTATGAAAAATCTCATGAAAATACTTACAAGATAAATATTGAGAACCGCGATTATTCTAAATGGAATTTTATACCAGAATTGAATGATTCTACTGTTGTTCCATTGACACTTCGCTTATTTGACGGCGATATTTTCATATATGAAAATCCGTGTATAATAGTAGAATCACCTGTAAGATCTGCCAAAGAAATCGCCGGTATTCTTCTCCTCGAAAATAATCGGACTTATGGCAGAGCTTCCAGAAATTTGTCATCGACGTCGTCATCGTCAAAAAAATCGCGTCTCTTTTACAAATGCATTCCCGATAATCCGCGTCTACCTGCATTTCTAGTTCCATATGAAATCGCCATCGGATTTTCCAAGAAATTCGTTAATAAATACGTCACATTCAAATTCAAAGAATGGACAATTGAACAAACACATCCTGTAGGCACCTTAGTAGAAACTATCGGCGATGTTACGCATTTACCGGCATATTGTGAATACAGACTTTGCACAAGAGAATTGCGTTATTCAATAACGGCATTCACCCAATTTGTGAAAACTCAAATAAAAGAAAAGAGAACCTGTGTAGAAAATATTATAAATGATCCGAAATTCAATATACGTGATATAAGTGATGACAAAACCCGTATTATAGCAATAGACCCAGAAGGAAGTCGCGATTTCGATGACGCACTTTCTGCACTCGAATTTAATGAAAGATACACTGTTAGCATTCACATCGCAAATGTCTTTGTTTGGCTAGAGTCTCTCAATTTATGGGATTTCATGACCGAATCATGTGCAAGTATTTATTTGCCAGATAAGAGACGTCATATGTTGCCACCCATTTTGAGTAATGATCTCTGTATTTTGAATTCATATGAAGAAAAACGAATTGCGTTTACTATGATTCTTGTTCTTGATAAATACGCTAATATTATTGGCGTCGATTTTCAAAATACTGCAGTAAAAATTGCCAAAAATTATGTATATGAAACCGCCGAATGTTTGCATGACCCTGTTTATAAATTGCTTCATAAATTGGCGAAAATGCAGGATCCGCGCGTTATTGACAGTCATGATGTCGTTGCACATTGGATGATAAAAATGAACGAAATATGTGGCGAAAAATTGGCGAAATGTGGCGCAGGTATTTTTAGAAAAACTTCGTCAATTTCCGAAAAAAATACATATTCTGTTTTGCCGACAGATTTGAAACAAAATACGCGGCAAATGATGCAATCATGGCTCACGCATTCTGCGGCGGAATATGTGACAAAATGCGGCGACGATGAAATAGAACACGCCATAATGAAAACGCAAAATTATGCGCATATAACGAGCCCAATTCGAAGATTAGTCGATATATTGAATCAAATGTGGCTTATTTGGGAATTAGGCATAATTGATAAAGAAGTATGTGGAAAAAAATCACACAAGTTTTTGGAAAGTAATTTAGAGAACCTAGCGAAAATAAATAAAAATATGCGGGCTATTAAAAAGACGCAACAAGAATGCGAGACACTTTACAAAATAAGTGAGAATCCGGAAATACAAGAAAAAGTGCATCTCGGATTTATTATGGATATATCGCGTGATAAAATAATTGCGTATTTAGAAGAATTGAATATAATAATATCTGTTAGCACATCTATGGATAATTTAGAACTATATAGTTATTGCAATTTTCGCGTGTTTGAATTTGAAGATGAATATAAAATAAAGCAAAAATTGAGATGGATTATTTTATAATTATAGTATATAGAATGTCTAATTACAAAGAAGAAAATGAAGGCGGTGGTAATATGTTTAGTGCTTACGATGATGTTTATTTGAAACGTGACTATAAAACTTCAAAAAGTGCTCCTTATCAAGGAATTATTGGTATTTATTATAAATTTTATAAACTTAAAAAATATATTTTAATAAATTATCCATTGAAAGAAAATAGAAAAAAAATAACAGAATTAAAACCAAATGATAAAATAATATTTAAAACTATGGAATATGAGGGTGAACCTCATGGTACATGGACAAAAATTGATCAACCGATAGAAGTTACATTTCTCGAACTAGGAACTGAAGATCGTCAAAATTTTTTTAAATTCAATTATTCAGGAAATGAAATTAAAATTTATCTTAATGGTTATAAAAGTTATTCTTATGAACCTGATACACGATCAACACAAACAGATAAGAACGGAATTAAAAATCAATATAGAGGTTCATTAGATGATTTGTATGTTAATGTTGTACCATCTGAACCAACATCAGCAGCAGAATCACCATCTGAAACATCAACAGAAACTTTAACAGATCCTTCATCAACTGCAGGAGGAAGAAGAAGAAAATACAAAAAATCACAAAAAAAATCAAAAAAAATGAAAGCAGGAAAAAAATCACAAAAAAAATCAAAAAAATTTACAAAAAAAATAAATAAATATAGAAAATAAATAAACCATATATTATAATTTCATTTAACTATTATCCATAAAATGTAACCGAACTATAAAGCAAATTAATATAATTCTGTTAGCATATTCATTATATTTTTCATATATAATTTTATTATATATAAAACGGACCAGTTAAGAATTTACACCTTTTAACCTTTCAATCGCCATTTTAATTCAAGGGTTTATTGATCTGGATTTTGGAACTGGATCAAATATCATTGGACTCCCATCAGAAAATATATGAAAATCACCTATTTTATTTTGAGGTAAATATGTAGCATTATTTAGATCTCTTATTTCAGTATTATTACTAATAATATCAAATAAGGCTCTATGTGCATCTGTAACATTGTTTACATGTAATGGTAAACCAGATGTTGTATTTGGTTCAGTGCCAAATCTTTTTTCAACTGATATTCCAACACCATATTGTACTGAATTAATAAAATCATAAATTGGTTTTACATATATATTAGTGTCGTCAAATAATGCCATATATCTTTTTATTTCAGTTATCAATCTCAAATCATGACTTTGATTTGGCATTGAACTACTAATAAAATATGAATCCTCGTCTAATTGAGGATTTAACCATGCTAATCCATAATCATCACCGCAAACAGTATAACCACTATTACAATCTCGTTCTTTACATAATTTATTATATATATCTATTGAATTTTCTTTACCAGGTTCATCATATTTATAGTATGAACGCCCATAATCAATTAATTTAACTATATATTCAGATTTAAAATTAATAATTCCGTGATCAAAATGATAATTATATTCTATATGTTTACCATTTATTGGTTTATATAATAAAATATTATCCATATGTAAGTCATAATGCGTAAATTTATCTGCCAATATTGATAAAGGCATGTAAACTTGATATAATATATACAATAATTTCGATTCAATAAAATTGTCAATATTTACTGATAATTGAGGTTTTATAAAATTGTCATCTAAACTTGTAACATTTTTTAAATGTTCTATCAATATTGCAGAAGATTTTGACTGTTGGCACATTTTCGAATAATTATATGAATTTGGTTCAATAATTAATGAACTTCTTAAAGTATCATGAGACATAACAGGAGAATTTTTTGCAGTATTCCAAGATGCTAAATCTCTATAATAATAAAGTCCATATGTATCTATGAAACATGGAAATTTTTTTGATTGTTCGTTTATAAATAGTCCAACAATATATTCATATGCTAAATTATCGGAATCTACTCTTACAGAAGATTTTAATACTGCGTAAGAAATATAACCATTATTTTCATATTTAATTTCTTTTATAAAACCGTTTGCAGAATTTGCGCCAATTTTTCTGATAGGCGATGTAACATGATCAAAATTTGTAAAACCATCAAATAATTGCAAAATTCTTTTGCGTTCTGTTCCAAATGCCATACAAACATTTGAATCTGAACAAATTACTCTTAAATAATTGGCTTTTAATTTTTTGCGAAAAGATTGTTTATTTATATTTTTTTTGAAAAATTTTGATATTTTTCTTGTTGATATTTTTTTTTTAATTTTTTTTAATTTTGCAGACATTCTGCTTTTATTTGAATTAGAAGAATTAGATAAAGAAGAATTTACAGATGAATCTGACATTTTCTATTATATTATACAAATATATTATATAATCTCCTATTAATATAGGAAATGATAGAAGAAAAAAGACAACCTTACAGAAAACCAGGAAAAGAAAAAAAATATAAAACATCATTTTTTTTGTTTTTTTATTCCGTCCTATAATTTCATTTCCATTAAAACGTAAAAAGCATCTTTTTCGTATTTCTCGAACTGTAAAATCCGTTTGTGCTCCAAAATAGTTTCTTTGCACCAATCAAATCCATAAGATTCATAAAATGTCACCGAACTGTAAAGAGAACTCAATACAATTCTGTTAGCATACTGATTATATTTTGTCTTGATATAATCAATAAAATCGTCCAACATTCCTTTCGCATAACCCATGTTCATAAATTTCTTTTTTGTGCAAATGAAGAATATGTAAATAATGTTCTCTTTTTTTTCAGCGTTAAATACTGTAGTGTAAATCATCATAGACGGGCAATTCAGCATGTCAAAATTGGAACCCATGGACCTGAACACAACTTTGTTCCTTAAATCGCTCAATAAATTGCGGCTGTAAGTTGGCGAAATATCTCTGTAAGAATACTTTCCGAGCAATTCTGAAAGGTTATCGTAATAGCTTTGCATTTTTTCACATAATTCTTCGTCCGTGCTTTCGTCAACCATCTGGTTGATAATATCCTGTGAGTAAAAGTTCATGTCGTTTCGTTGTGAGTGCGCTAATTTTGTGCTTCCGAAAAATGAAGAAAAAAATTATTCAATTTTTTTGTTATACAGAAGCAGAAGATGATTTTTTACGCATGGATGCACGAATAGATGCACGTTTTGTTCTACGTAATTCTCGTTTAAAAGATTTTTTGACTCTCATTTTTTCAGAAAATTCTTTCAATAAACCAATAGTTATATAATTTTCTGAAAATGCTTGATATTTAGAAAAATAATTCAATAATAATGTAGGAAAAGCACGAACTTCAATAAATATTATTTTATCATGAATATCCATCTTTGTTGAAAAAGAATCTATTTTATTATTTTCTAACCAATCAGTTCTTCCATCAAAATCACCAAATTCACTTACATCTTCAATTGAATCATCTAACTTTGGATTTTCCATATATTCAAAATAAGATATAAAAGAATATCTAGGGTCACCGTATTTTTTATTAGATATTTCTAAACGGTTTGTAAGTTTAAATGCATTTTTTCTTATATTTTCTTTTGATGCAAAATCTCTTGATAAAACTTCTTCATTGACTATTAATTTTTTCACTATATCAATTACAATTTCTTCATTTACTTCAATACCATTTTCATAATACAAATTCATTAAACATTCTTTTAATTCTTTATATAAAGTATAATTACCATGTCTTATATTCATGGATAATTTATCTTTCAAATATGTTCTAGATTCATCAATCAAAAAATCATTCAAATAAATATGAATTTTAAACAAAATTAATGAAATCAATGTTTTTATTTCTATTATATTTTCATTATTTTCAGATTCTATTTTATATTTAGGTTCCACTTCATTAAATCTTTCAATTAAATTTTCTACACATTTTTCTACACTCAATAATATATTTAATTTGTCATTTCTTTCTGGTATATTCACTAATAATTCTTTAATTATTGGATGTATGTCTTTTAAATATGCAGTAAAAGTCATTTGAATAACAACTACACTTTCATCTATTGTTTTTTCTATTGGCGAATGTTGTAAATAATATAAATTTGTATTAGGTTTATTATATAAAATACAATTTGATTTCAAAGATGAATTATCTTTGTTATCTATTATAAAACAACGATGATTAGGTAAGGTTGTTAAATCGCTTAAATGTTTAAGCAATAAATTTATACATTTTAAAAATGAATTTAAAATAATATTTTTACTTTTTTCAATCTTGTAAAATGTAGCTATCCATTCAACATCTGAAAATGTATAACAATTTTGATCAGTTGTAAATAAAAAATTAATAGGATAAAAAATAACTTCTTCTGTTACTTTATCATCAATTTCTATACTAAATAATTCATTTCTTTCTTCATTTGAATATTGAGTTCCTTTTTTATCGGCATCACATTTTTGTGATATTCTTTTTATAATTGCACGACTTGGTATATCACTTGTTATTAAAAAACTAGAATCTTCTCCAACATCTTCCTCATTATATTCTTGTACTCTTACTTCTAACATATCTTCTTCACCAGCTTCTTCTGGATTATGAATTGCACCTATTAATTTTGCATTTGTATCAGTATTCAACATTACACCATCTATTAATGAAAATTTTATTAAACTAGTTGTTTCTAATTCATAACCTATACTTAATATATTTGCAAAAATATTGTTTTTTGTTATTTCACCGCCCTTATTTTTGTGGGTTCTCTTATTTTTCATTATATATAAAATATATATTTATATAAAAATTTTATTCTCGTAATACAGGATAACTTCCTTCTAATAATACGCCACATTGCCCCCTTCCATCATTGTACTTGTAACCACGACCCAATCGAATATATCCGCCTTCACCCCATGATTCTCCCCACGAATTTTTCACACGATAATAATCATTTCTATCATCGTCAGTCCCATAGCCAACCAACAATACACCATGATCCAAATTCACGCCGCAATCACCTTTGAAAACCCCCGATTTATATAACTGAAATTCGCGCTGATCTGCTTCAATTGCCACCGAAATTGGCTGAAAATTGAGCGCCAATATCATTGATTCATCATCCGTATCAACATCCATATAATTTATAATTTCAGTTCCATCCACTTCTCCGCACCACGAATCGCATTTTTCATAACTTTTGCCAACATAAGGATATTCGTCTTCTGTACAAATCCCGCCATTTTTCGAAATCCATCCAAATGCAGAATCCATTAATCCGCCATTGCATCCGTGATTTGAACCGCCATTTCGTAAATTGTCGCAATCAATTAATTGCTGTTCCGAAAAATCCACTAATTTTCCATATTTTATACTGTAAGCACCTTCTAAAGCACCTATTGCGGAAAACGCCCAACAACTGCCACATTGCCCTTGATCTTTAACTGCTGTTACAGCGCCGTCTTTTACCCAATCAACCGCAACTGGTAAAATTTCTGGTAAAAAAGTTTGCGATTCATTGAATTCTAAATATTTCGGATTTTTCGGAACACGATTAAATAGTTTTTTGTTTTGCATAATATATTGTTGAAAATCGCGTTCGTCCATTCCAGAGAATTGATTATGTCCCAATGTGTAAGTAAGATTTCGCGCATTAATAATGGAAATGAATCGGTCATTTGTTGTCCATTTATTGAAAATAGAGAACATGTGTTCTTCGGATTCAAACATAATTTTGAATTTATTTACCCAAGATTCAAATCTTTCGATAAAAGGCACTGATGCAAAAGCCGACGCGAACATAATCGGAAAAAAAAATGAATAGGTTCTCATTTTTATATATTACAATATTAATTTTATGTCATTATCATCAAATTACATCGTCCAAAAGAAAATGATATTTTGTCTCATTTTCTTTTGAACTAGTCGCCTACAAAAAAAATTTATGACGCTAAAAGCGTCCCAATTTTATTTTTATTCGGTGTAATTACAATTATCTGCTAGTATCGCTACATTGACGCATTACACGCTCTTGCGTACTTGATGTGCATGTGCGATTTAAAGATGTGCGCGAAATTTCATAATTCTCTTGATCTTCTTCGTCGTCGTCGTAATTTTCCACTTGCGTTATATTATAAGAACCACCACGCCCCTGCGCATTTCGCCTCGCAGTAGTATAAAGCAACGACTTATCAGAATGAATCGTCTTCTCACTAATATACAAATCGTCGCATAATTGCTTCATGTAATCAATATCCGATTGATCGCTATATTCTTTCGCATATTCTTCCAATTCCTTTCTGAAATTACGCATCAATATTTGATGTTCATTTTTATTATCATAAGTCGCGTAGATATTTCTCGACATTTTCGCAGCATCCGCCAATAATTCCAATGTTCTCTGTCTGTACATGTATTTTCTCAAATCTACTTCAACTTCTGTGTCGTCTTCATCATTCAGTAGACCCGGCATACGAGTCTCCGACCACATACTAATATTTCCTGTTAGCACATCCTCTGCACTATATTCGATTTCGAAAGTATCTGGTGTCGAGCTTCTTACATGGTATTGCTTATTTGCTTCGCCACATAAATATGGCACAGTTAATTTGGTAGTCCATTCATCCTTCTCAAAATCGTAAATCTCGCCATTAGTAGTTGTAATTATTACGTTCTTTAATGCGGTGTATAGGATTGAATGAATAATTTCACCGAATACAAGACCTGCGTTCTCAATCTTGTCAACATAATAATAAGCGCCAGATGAATTGGCTGATGCCAGATTTTGTAGAAGGCGGAAATCGTGGTCTTGACCGAAACCGATGAAATAATTGCGCGAATCTTTTGGAACAGCAGCCTTCAATAATTCGATGTCTTTTGATCCGATGGTAATATTACCATCGGTCATGAATAATAAATTCTTTGATCCGACTGTCTTTGATTTTGCAAGTTTTTGTTGGGCATCTTTTAATGCAATCTCAATATTAGTTAAATTACGAGGTCTTAGAATCGACTTTATTTTCTTGGTAATTTTATCTACTTGATCGGGGTCATTTTCAATCTTTGTGGCAGGAATTACATCTTCAATTTTATCATCGAAACCAGTAATTTCGAGAGTTATGTTAGCAGAATCCGCGCTTTTACTGAATAAATTGACAATATTTTCAAGAGTTAAATGAAGATGTTGCATCTTTGTTCTTGCGTCGTTGCATTGGTCAGACATAGACCCTGACATATCATTTTCACTTTGGACAAATTGAGACTCCGATGTCATTTGTGTAGGTGCAATTTCGAGGAAGAATACTCCGAAAATTTTGTCTTGTGTTAATAATTTATATCCGTCGGTCTTTGTATGGAATTCAACGATTGATTTTGCGATGATATCAGACATTTTGTTTAAGTTACTTTTGTGTTTGAGGTTTACTATTGAAAAAAAATAATATTTTTTTGTCAATTTTTTATTTATACTTATTTTATTTTTTATACATATTTTTACATTCTAAACACTGAGTGCAAGGGTCGGCGTATTTGAATGTAATTAGGTAACTGTTACTTTTTACTTATAAATTGCATTTTATATACAGTAATTCTGCCGAAGGCATAATTATTATATATAAATCGGCGTTTGAAAGTTTGAAAGGTGTAAAAGATAATGAGATACAAAAGTTTCTTTTTTATTTATATTTACTTGCATTAATTTTTTATAATATATTTTATGATTGGGTATAATTTAACTATACTACTCTATAAACAAGAGTAATAGATCCATTTCCACCTGTTCCCATTTTTGCGTAAGAACCAATGCCATTTTGTCCTCCTCCTCCTCCTCCTCCTCCAGTACCATCAATACCATCACCTCCATTTCCTCCTGCTGTAGAAGAAGCGTTATTACCATTAGCACTATTATCTGGTTTACAACCATATAATGACGTAGAATATGATGAATAATAACCACCGTATTCTCTAGTCATTGCTCTTGCGCCGTTGTTACCATTACCACCACCACCGCCACCAGCACCACCACCAGCAGGAAAAGTTTGTTTAGTCCAGCTGTCATACTTACCATCTGCACCATTTCCACCATCAGCACCATAATATAATCCTGTGAAATAATTTTTAGTTCCATCTTGATTATTAGTACCAGAAACGAGAGTAGTAGAATGTTTAGCTTCTATTTTAAGTTTTACATCTGTACTAGTTGTTGAGAAACTATTAGCACCTTTTGTAAAGGTTATATTATCAGTTGAATCTATTATAGTTTTATTTGATGAAATATTAATATCAGCTGAACTAGTAATAGTGGTATTTGATGCAATATAATCTCCACCATTTCCACCTTGTTTATTTGATGCGAGAGATCCATATCCATTTCCAACAGCAAATAAATCATAAATAAAAATATTAAAATTAGATTTTGGAACTATTTTTATTGAAGTTATTGTTGTATTAAAATTAAATTGTAAAACATTAAAATCTATATTATTTACAGTTATAGTATTATAATAAATATTATTTAATGATAAATCTGATATAGTACTATTTATTTGAGTAGTTGTATTATTTTTATAAAATGTAAAAGTGGTTGAAGGATCTGGCGTTGGATCTCTATTATTATATAGATATTCATATATTGTACCAATTTGTGATGAATTTGGTAATGTTGGTATACTAAATAAATAATTAATATAATCATTTGATGGTGGATTTCTATTATTTAAATTCATATTTACAAAAAGAAAATATAATTGGTAATATTTTATTTGAGTAGGTGAAAGTGTTTGATTAGATGGAATCGTTTCTTTGGTTTTAATAAAATCTGGTAATCTAGTTCCAGTATATTCAACACTATTAAAAAAATTAGTGGATAATGATGAAATAGTTCCACCACCACCATTCATATAATTATTATTAGCATCGATTGGAGCGGTGGGTTCAGGAGCTCTTCCTAAAATATTATAATACATATCAACTGCTTTATTACCAGTGTTATATGGTCTTATAGTAATTACTGGTGTAGTACCAGGCATTGTAGTGTAAGCAGATTTTGTTGTTGTATAAGGTGTTGTTCCTGGCACAGTAGTTCTCGGCATCGTTATTCTCGGCATGGTTGTTTCAGGCACAGTAGTTCTCGGCATCGTTGTTTCAGGCACAGTAGTTCTCGGCATCGTTGTTTCAGGTACAGTAGTTCTCGGCATCGTTGTTTCAGGTACAGTAGTTCTCGGCATCGTTGTTTCAGGCATCGTTGTTTCAGGCATCGTTGTTCCAGGCATTGTAGTTTCGGGCATTGTAGTTCCAGGCATTGTAGTTTCAGGCATTGTAGTTCCAGGCATTGTAGTTCCAGGCATTGTAGTTCCAGGCATTGTAGTTTCAGGCATTGTAGTTCCAGGCATTGTAGTTCCAGGCATTGTAGTTCCAGGCATTGTAGTTCCAGGCATTGTAGTTTCAGGCATTGTAGTTCCAGGCATTGTAGTTCCAGGCATTGTAGTTCCAGGCATTGTAGTTCCAGGCAT
>Ga0214919_10004110_pt1 | contig 21419 bp, 16 predicted proteins | sample LL1503_MetaG_FD_177994 | JGI IMG/M metagenome (GOLD analysis project Ga0214919, IMG submission 177994) | Freshwater microbial communities from Lake Lanier, Atlanta, Georgia, United States - LL-1503 | ecosystem: Environmental > Aquatic > Freshwater > Lake | place: USA: Georgia | collected... | reverse complement strand
TGTTATCGGTAAACGCAGTCCTCGCCACAACAAAATAGGGGCGCCAACGAGCCAAAAACAACTCGCCGCTAATAAGATACTAAATTCAATAACGGGAATTTGTGTATACAACAAGGCGGCAATAACGCAAATCAAAAGCAACGCATAGAACCAAGCTAAGCGCCCTTTTTGTGGCGCAATTAAACGGCTCCACTCCCATGCTGCTAATGCCAAGATTAATAAAAAGACGCCACTCAAATAAAGCGGATTAAGCAAAAATAAACTAGGCAATAGTACTGCAAGCAAAAGTAACGCGGTAATGATACGGGTCTTTAGCATCGCAGAGTGTTTAGACGCAACTGCGCTTAAACAGTGCCCTGAGCAGAAACTTTAGAGACTTTGGTGGCGAGTTGTGCACTAGTTCGGCCAAAGCGTCGCTCACGCTGACTAAACCAATCAAATGCTTGCTGTAATTGCGCAGCATCAAAATCGGGCCATAATATATCGGTGAAATACAGCTCTGTATATGCTAGTTGCCATAATAAAAAATTACTCACGCGTTGTTCACCGCCCGTACGGATAAATAAATCGGGCTCTGGTGCATACGCCATCGATAAATTTTCTTGCAGTAATTCCTCCGTTATTTGATCGGCCTGCAAGGTAGGATTAAGCAACAAACATTTGCGCATCGCCTGCAAAATGTCCCATCGTCCGCCATAGTTAGCGGCTACAGTTAAGGTTAAACCTTTGCAATGGGCGGTTTTCTCTTCCGAAAAACGCACCATATCTTGAATTGCGGTATCAAAGCGGCTTAAATCGCCAATTAACTTAAAGCGGATATCGTTATCACTTAAGCGACTGACCTCACGGCGCAACGATTTTAAAAATAACTTCATTAAAAACCCTACCTCTTCAGGTGGGCGGCGCCAATTTTCCGAACTAAAAGCAAAAATAGTCAGGTATTCAACACCAGAACGGCGACATTCTTCCACCACTTTGCGCACCGACTCTAGACCCTCTGAATGCCCTGTCACTCGCGGCATTAAACGCTTTCCAGCCCAACGTCCATTACCATCCATGATGATTGCAACATGACGAGGTACTTCACTTACCTCGGGAATGACTAAGGTAGAGCTACTATGTTTAGACATAAAAAGTGAATAAGTAGAAATACATATTTTTTAGATCAAACGGGTCTAGACCGTCATAATCTCTTTTTCTTTTTCAGCAACAATTTTATCGATATCCGTTACGGCCCGATCGGTCATTTTCTGAACTTCATCTTGGGCACGGCGCTCTTCATCTTCTGAGATTACTTTGTCTTTACTCAGTCGCTTTAAATGTTCGTTAGCATCGCGCCGTAAATTACGAATAGCAATTTTGCTTTCTTCGCCTTCACTCTTCACTAATTTAGTCAGCTCGCGCCGACGTTCCTCGGTAAGTGGCGGCATTGGTACGCGAATGACAGTACCTTGCGAAACGGGGTTTAGACCTAAATCAGAATCACGAATGGCCTTTTCAATTACCGCAACCATGGTTTTTTCGAAAGGCTGCACATTAATCGTCCGCGCATCGGCAAGACCTAAATTAGCCACTTGACTTAAGGGCGTTGGGTTACCGTAATAGTCAACCGTAATATGCTCAAGAATGCCAGCATTCGCGCGGCCTGAACGAATTTTTGCTAAATTACTTTTTAATGATTCCAGCGACCGATGCATTTTTTGCTCGGCACTCGTTTTGATTTCAGCAGCAGACATCACAGCACTCCTTTTAAACGTGTACTAAAGTACCTTCCGACTCACCTAACACCACACGCATTAAAGCGCCTGGCTTCAAAATAGAAAATACCCGAATTGGTAGCTTGCGATCACGACATAAAGCAAACGCCGTTGCATCCATCACTTGTAAATTTTTAATTAATGCTTCATCAAAGGTAATCGACTGATACAAGGTCGCGGTAGGATCGAGTTTGGGATCACTACTATAAATACCATCCACTTTAGTGGCCTTGAGCATCACCTCAACACCCATTTCAGCTCCACGCAAAGCAGCTGCAGTATCGGTGGTAAAAAATGGGTTGCCAGTACCAGCGGCAAAAATGACTACTTTACCCTCGCTCATAGCACGAATAGCACGCGGCCGTATATAAGGCTCAACTACTTGATCCATACGTAAAGCTGATTGCACGCGAGCTTCGACGCCTTTTTGCCGCAAGGCGTCTTGTAATGCGAGGGAGTTCATCATTGTGGCTAGCATACCCATGTAATCGGCAGTTGCACGATCCATGCCGGCAGCACCTCCCGCGACGCCGCGGAAAATATTACCGCCGCCAATGACAATGGCTAACTCGATGCCAATTCCAACTACTTCAGCAATTTCTGCCACCATCGCATCAATCGTGATGGGGTTGATCCCAAAAGCATCATCCCCCATCAAGGCTTCTCCCGATAGTTTGAGGAGGACACGCTTATAAGCAGGCATAGTGAAAGACCTTATTAAAGTGATTAATCTTAAGCGCTTACCTTTGCAGCAGCTACTTGCGCAGCAACTTCCGCGGCAAAATCGTCTTGGCGCTTCTCGATGCCCTCACCCACGACATACAAAGTAAATGACTTAATCGTAGTATTCATGGCCTTGAGCATTTGCTCAACCGTTTGCTTATCGTTTTTAACAAAGGTTTGATCAAGCAAAGAAACTTCCTTAAGATACTTTTGCACCGTACCCTCAACCATTTTTGCCACGATGTCAGGAGGTTTGCCCGACTCGGCCGCTTTCTGCTGCGCAATATTCCGTTCGGCAGCAATGTTGGCTGCAGGAACATCAGCTGCAGATAAGGCGACCGGCTTCATTGCTGCAATGTGCATCGCAACATCTTTAGCGGCTGTTTCATCGCCTTCAAATTCCACCATAACGCCAATGCGAGTGCCATGTAGATAAGATACTAATTTACCGGTACTCGCAAAACGTTGAAAACGACGCGGCGTCATATTTTCACCAATGCGTCCAATTAATTCACTACGCACAGCATCGACCGTTTTGCCATCCATTGCTAAGGCTAATAAAGCAGTGGTATCAGCCGGATTCTGCTTAGCAACCAACTGTGCACAAGCATTACTAAAGGCTAGAAAATCATCGTTTTTTGAAACGAAATCGGTTTCGCAGTTCACTTCAATTAAAGCGCCAGAGCCACCATCGATGTAACTCGCAACGACGCCTTCAGCAGTCACACGTGAAGCAGCTTTGCTGGCTTTGCTACCTAATTTCACCCGCAGAATTTCTTCTGCTTTCGCCATATCGCCAAATGCTTCAGTTAATGCTTTTTTGCACTCCATCATTGGAGCATCGGTTTTGGCACGTAATTCGCCAACCATTGCAGCAGTAATAGCCGTCATTACTCTACCTTCCCTTCTTCAACAAACTCTTCTTCGCCTTCTTTAACAGCGTCTAAGACTTCCTGCACTGAATTCGCTTTGCCTTCTAGAATCGCATCGGCAATGCCGCGTACGTAAAGAAGTACTGCCTTGCTAGAATCATCATTACCAGGAATGATGTAATCAATACCTTCAGGGGAATGGTTGGTGTCAACTACGGCGATAACGGGAATGCCAAGTTTTTTCGCTTCGGTAATAGCTATCTTGTGATACCCAACGTCAACCACAAAAATTGCATCGGGTACGCCATTCAGATCTTGAATTCCGCCTAGGGCTTTTTGTAATTTGTCGAGATCACGATCGTTGGTTAATGCTTCTTTCTTTGAGAGCTTATCCCAATCACCCGCTTCTTTAGCAACAGCCATGTCTTTTAAGCGCTTCAAAGAGCCTTTGACAGTCTTAAAATTAGTTAAGGTGCCGCCTAACCAGCGGCTATCGATATAAGGCATGCCAGCACGTGCAGCTTCTTCTGCAATCACTTCGCGTGATTGACGCTTCGTACCAACAAATAAAATCGTGCCACGATTTGCAGCAATTTGCTTTGCAAATTTCAGGGCATTCTGAAACATGGGCAAAGTCTTTTCCAAATTAATAATGTGGATTTTATTGCGATGGCCAAAAATATAAGGGGCCATCTTGGGGGACCAAAAGCGCGTTTGGTGGCCAAAGTGGCAACCGGCTTCTAGCATTTCACGCATGGTTACTGACATAACATTCTCCTAAGGGTTTGGTCTAAGGCTAAGTCCTGACTGCGCTAAAAAACGCTACCCTGGAAGGCTTAGCCTGCTATTTCGAATTGCTTCGATGGGCAAATTATAGCTTATATATCAATCATCTAGGCGCAAAAGAGCCAAAAAACCTCAAGTCGTTGATAATCAAGGCATGAATAGTGTTTTTACCCTTGAAAAAGACCTCCAAGGCATGCGTGAGGCGGGTCGACTCGCCAGCGAAGTACTCGACCACGTGGCCCCAGCGATTCGTCCGGGCGTTAGTACTGGCGAACTCGATCAAATTTGCCACACCTTTATGCGTGATGTTCAAAATACTATTCCAGCCCCATTAAATTATCAGCCCCCCGGCTACCCCCCTTTTCCAGCAGCGATCTGTACCTCGGTCAATGATGTCATCTGCCACGGTATTCCAGGAGATAAGGTATTAAAGGGCGGTGACGTGGTCAATCTCGATATCACCGTGATTACCCCAGATGGCTACTATGGCGATACCAGCCGCATGTTTATGGTGGGTGAAGTTTCAGTGTTAGCCGAGCGCTTAACGCAAATTACCTTTGAATGTATGTGGCTGGGAATTGCCCAAGTAAAGCCCGGGGCTTATTTAGGCGATATTGGTCATGTAATTCAAACGCATGCTGAACAAGCGGGTTATTCGGTCGTTCGGGAATACTGTGGTCATGGTATTGGCAAAGTCTTTCATCAAGACCCGCAAATTTTGCATTATGGTCGGCCCAATACGGGAGAACAATTGCAAGCAGGAATGACCTTTACGATAGAGCCCATGATTAATGCTGGGCGCCGCGAAATTCGTACCATGCCCGATCAATGGACAGTAAAAACCAAAGACCGCAGCCTATCAGCACAATGGGAACACACCTTGCTTGTTACGTCACAAGGTGTGGAAGTTTTAACTTGGTCGGCAGGCAGTAACGCGCCGCCAAATTGCGTTAAGGGCTTAGTATTTCGACCTCAACTAATTACGGCCTAAGTACCACTCCAAATTAGTCCTTCTGCGACCATGAATTCAGTGACTGCACTCGCACCGCATCAGGCCATTGCTCATCTACGTAGCTCATGCGCTGCTGAATACGAACTATTTCTAGCAGATCAAAATGTCGCGCGACTAACAAAAAAACTCACCGAATTAAATGATCTGGCCTTAAAACAGTTATGGCAAGACTGCGCTATGGGAGCTCATTTGGCGCTGATTGCAGTCGGTGGTTTTGGGCGCGCAGAGCTTTTTCCCTATTCTGATATTGATATTTTAGTATTACTACCCAACGAATCGAAGCTGGATACAAAAGCTGAGAGTGAAAAGGTGGCACGTTTTATTACGCAATGCTGGGACTCGGGACTAGAAATTGGCTCGGCAGTGCGCACATTAGCAGAATGCTTAAGTGAAGCGGAACAAGATATAACCGTGCGTACTTCACTGTTAGAGGCTCGGCTCATCTGCGGTTCGCGGTATCTATTTCAATCATTTGCAACCGCATTTACTGCGACACTTGATCCCAAGGCCTTCTTCCAAGCTAAATTGCTAGAGCAAACCCAACGTCACCAAAAGTATCAGGGTACGCCCTATGCGCTTGAGCCCAATTGCAAAGAAAGTCCCGGCGGGCTCCGCGACTTACAAGTAATCCTCTGGGTAAGTAAGGCCGCTCAACTGGGCAATAGCTTTAATGATTTGTTCCAAAAAAATCTCATTACCGAGCGCGAGCTTACTGAATTAAAACGCAATAAGCGCTTTCTAGCAACGCTTCGCGCTAATTTACATTTACTTGCTAAACGCCATCAAGATGTTTTAGCGTTTGACTTGCAAGCGGGTTTAGCGAAGTCCATGGGTATTGAAGAAAGCTCAGCCCGTCAAGCCAGTGAAGCCATCATGCGGCGCTACTACTGGGTAGCCAAGGCGGTTACCCAACTCAATACTATTTTGTTACAAAATATTGAAGCTTTATTATTTCCCCAAGAATCACGCACCATTCATCCTATTGCGGGTGCAGAGAACAGTGATTTTATTGAGCGCCAAGGCCTCTTAGATATTCAAGATCCCAATTTATATCAAAAACACCCTGAGCAAATTTTGCGGACCTTCTTAGTATTAACCCAAACCCCAGCAGTCAATGGCTTATCAGCTACGATTTTGCGTGCACTGTATAACGCGCGTAAAAAAATGAATAGTCAATGGCGTAAGGCCCCAATAAATCGCCAACTCTTTATGGAAATTTTAAAGCAAGCCGATGGTGTCAGTAATGCCTTTAGACTCATGAATCAAACCAGTGTACTGGGTCGCTACCTACCTCCCTTTCGGCGCATCGTCGGGCAAATGCAACATGATTTATTCCACGTCTACACGGTCGATCAACATATTTTGATGGTCCTTAGAAATGTGCGCCGCTTTATGTTGGTCGAACATGCTCACGAGTTCCCTTTATGTAGTCGTTTAATTGCGCACTTTGAAAAGCCTTGGCTACTAGTTATTGCGGCTTTATTTCACGATATCGCTAAAGGGCGTGGGGGCGATCATTCAATACTAGGTAAACGCGATGTCCGTGAATTCGCCAAAGACCATGGGCTTGATAAAAAAGATACCGAATTATTAGTTTGGCTAGTAGCTGAGCACTTAAATATGAGTCAGGTTGCTCAAAAACAAGACATTAGCAACCCAAATGTGATTATGGCTTTTGCAAAAAAAATTGGCGATGAACGTCATCTCACAGCGCTTTACTTACTAACTGTTGCCGATGTACGTGGCACTAGCCCTAAAGTTTGGAATGGCTGGAAAGCCAAGTTACTGGAAGATTTATATCGCGCTACCCTAAGGGTTTTAGGTGGTGCAAAGCCTGATGCCTCATCGGAATTAGCTCAGCATCAAGAAGAGGCGCGACGTAACTTGCGTTTACATGGCTTTCAAGACTCAGCGTATGAAGACTTCTGGCAAAAACTCGATGTGGCTTTTTTCTTGCGCCAAGAGGCAGGTGATATTGCTTGGCTATCGCGCCATTTAATGGATCAAGTTGAAACTACCAAACCGATTGTGCTTGCACGGCTATCACCGGCAGGAGAAGGTTTACAAGTTGCTATTTATATGCCTGACCAAGCAGACCTTTTCTCGCGCATTTGTGGCTACTTTGAACGTAACGGTTTTTCAATTTTAGATGCGCGCATTCATACTACGCGTCATGGTTATGCTTTAGATACCTTTGAAGTTGCTAGTAGTGAACTCGATGATGAGCCTCATAGTTACCGCAATCAAATTCAATTAGTTGAATATGCCCTTACTGAAGCATTACAAAAAGCCACACCTCTACCTACGCCAGCGATGGGTCGTTTATCGCGTCAGTCACGCAGCTTCCCCATTCAACCCAGGGTCCATATGCAGCCCGATGAACGAGGTCAATACTATGCTCTCTCATTCACCGCCAGCGACCGCGCAGGCTTGCTCTATGCTATATCAAGAGTATTGGCTAAACACCATGTTTCACTGCATACTGCGCGCATCAATACGCTAGGCGAGCGAGTTGAAGACGTCTTACTTTTAAATGCTAGTGAACTCAGTAAAAATCCGCGCTTACAAATTCAATTAGAAACTGAATTACTGGAAGTACTGGGAAGTTAATAGAGCAAAGTTGCGTATCGCGAAATAATGTAATTATTTAACGCAATAAAGCCAGCATTTCTGCTTCGTCAATTACGGCAAGACCAAGCTCTTCTGCTTTGGCTAGTTTGCTACCAGCATCTGCGCCGGCGACAACATAATTGGTCTTCGCTGATACCGAGCCAGCAACCTTTGCGCCGGCTTTTTCCAACATCGCTTTAGCATCCTCACGTGAAAGGGATGGCAAGGTACCGGTCAAAACAAAGGTTTTACCTGCTACCGCTGCATTCAAGGTCTTTTCAGTCACACTCAACTGCATACCAGAGGCTAGCAATTGTTCAATGACTTCGCGATTATGTGCCTCAGCCATAAAACTTTCAATCGAATCGGCTACAACTGGGCCAACGTCATGAATAGTTAATAGTTCCTCGGCAGAGGCCGCCATCAAGGCGCTCATATTGCCGTAGTGCGCAGCTAAGTCCTTAGCCGTAGTTTCACCGACATGACGAATTCCTAAGGCAAAAATAAAGCGCGCCAAACTCGTTTTTCGGGATTGCTCAATTGCTTGAATTAAATTGTCCGCCGACTTTTCACCCATCCGCTCTAAATTAGCTAGAGCATTAAACCCGAGGCGATAAAGATCTGCTGGGGTGCGTACGATATTCAAATCGACCAATTGATCAACAATTTTTTCTCCCAATCCCTCAATATCCATTGCCCGACGTTGGGCAAAATGCAATAAAGCTTGCTTACGTTGCGCACCACAAAATAAGCCACCGCTACAGCGCGCAATTGCTTCATCAGCCAAACGTTCAATATGGGAGTCGCACACCGGACAACGCTTGGGCATTACAAATTGTGCGGTCTTCTTGGGACGTCGCTCGGGTAACACCGCTACTACCTCGGGTATTACGTCGCCTGCTCGACGCACAACTACGGTATCGCCAATGCGCACATCTTTACGGCGTACTTCATCTTCGTTATGTAAAGTCGCATTGGTAACGGTAACCCCCCCAACCTCAACTGGCGCTAAGCGTGCCACCGGAGTTATCGCGCCAGTGCGGCCCACTTGCACATCAATTCCTAAGACCGTAGTCAACGCCTCTTGTGCAGGATATTTATGTGCTAAAGCAAAACGGGGTGCCCTAGAAACAAAACCCAATTGATTTTGCTCGGCAAAGGAATTGACTTTATAAACTACGCCATCAATGTCATAGGGCAAATTAGCGCGTTTCGTACCCACCTCATCGTAAAAAGCCAGCATCTCTTTTACTGAGTTTAATAAACGACGCTCAGGACAAACCGGTAAACCCAATTCAATATAACGATCCAATAATTCTCGATGGGTTGCAGGTAACCAAGAATTTGGAATTAATTCGCCTAATCCATAAGCAAAAAAAGAAAGTGGGCGACGTGCGGTAATTTTCGAATCTAACTGCCGCAAACTACCGGCAGCTGCGTTACGGGGGTTGGCAAATTCCTTTTCACCCAGTTCAGCCGCTAATTGATTCATCCGCTCAAAGTCGCGCAAATACATGAACACCTCACCACGTACCTCGAGCACAGTAGGTATTGATTTTCCCAATAAATGCAAAGGAATAGCGCGAATGGTACGAATATTAGCAGTAACATCTTCACCGTTAGCGCCATCACCACGCGTCGCAGCCCGAACGAGTACGCCATTTTCATAGCGTAAGGAAATGGCCAAACCATCAAACTTTAATTCGCCGGCAAATTCAACTTGCTGCAGATGTAGACCTTCACGACAGCGCCGCTCAAAAGCTTCTAATTCCTTTAATTCAAATGCATTATTTAAGGAAAGCATGGGTACCGCATGTTGCACTGATTTAAAATCACTTAAAGCAACACCGCCAACCCGCTGGGAGAGTGAGTCGGGCCTAACCCATTGAGGGTGCATGAGCTCAATATCGAGCATCTCGCGATACAGTCGATCGTATTCACTATCAGGCACTAAAGGCGCATCAAGCACATAATAAGCATGCTCTAGACGAGCTAGCTCTAACTGAAGCCACCGATATCGCTCGGCTAATTTTGCCGGATCCTTCTGCGACAAAATCACAACCTAACTAAATAACCGTTGAGCAGTGGCAGAACCAGCAACAATGCCGCCCCGCTCTAATTCGGCATAAAGACCATCGATATGATGATGAATACTACTAACTGCCATCGCCGTTAAATTAATGCCATTATCATCAACCAAGCGACCCTGCTTTGTCTCAGCAATTGCCGCACCTTCCGCTAACATTTTCTCAAAGGGCCGCTCTTCAACTGCTACCAGTGGCAGCTCAAGTAAAAAAGTAAGTTGGCTAACTGGCTCAGCAGGATTTAATTCGCTACTGAAGAACAGTAATTGCTGCTGATTAAAAAATTCAAAGGAGCGACCATTCGCGCTAAGACGAAAGCCCCTTGCTTGCAGCAAAGCCCCTAAATCATTCCAGCTTAAGGGGGTGCTATCAAAAAGTATATTAATACTCAGCTGTATATCGGTTTGGGCTGCCAAGGCATCTAATTCTTTAGCGCTATCTAGCATCGCGTTAACCCCAGGCATGTCAATTTGTGCGCCTAAAGCTTCTGCTAAATTTTGGCAATGAGTGAAAAAATCGGATAAGTCAAAAACCTCAATTGGCCCTTGTCGATTGGCGAGTTGCATTGCCAACTGTAATTCACTATAAGCAGAGCCCGCTTGAATTTTTTCCCAAGTATCGCCATCAATCCAATTTGCCTTTAAGCCTTCAGCCCCCCAATTAAATTGAAAACGAGGCCAGGTGGCAATTTCTGCCAAGATCTCCGTTGCCTGAATCGGCTCAGTAAAACGCAAGGTCACGACACAATCAATGCGAGGATCAATAGTCATCTTGCTGCTATTTGTTGCTGAATCAGCGAGCAATGAAGAACTCACTGCAGGATCGCTTTCACCAAGAGAAGGTTCATGTCGTTGCTGCGATCCCAGCTCAGGATCAAATTTTCCGGTGCTCCTCATTTCATTCAATTTGCGGCGAGCGCGCCCATGCCTAAAATTGACAATCACCACTAACAGTAATAAAAAAATCCCAATGACAACTAAAGCCAATTGCAGGTCTGACAGTCCTAATTTGCCAATCATTTCATTTATTGGCATTTAAGCCGGCTCCACCATCGATACCGCCGAAGAAATATCGACTGCCACTATGCGCGATACACCTTGCTCCTGCATGGTCACGCCAATGAGTTGATGAGCAATTTCCATGGTAATTTTGTTATGCGAAATAAAAACAAATTGAGTCTTAGCTGACATTCTGGCAACCATTTCAGCATAGCGTAAGGTATTTGCATCATCTAAGGGCGCATCCACCTCATCTAATAAACAGAACGGCGCAGGATTTAATAAGAAAAGTGAAAAGACCAAGGCAATCGCAGTTAAGGCCTTTTCTCCACCCGATAAAAGGTGAATTGAACTATTTTTCTTGCCAGGCGGTTGCGCCATGACCAGCACACCGGAATCTAAAATCTCCTCGCCTGTCATCACTAATTCGGCATGACCACCACCAAAGAGCTCGGGGAACAAACGACCAAAGTGTGCATTAACTTGATCAAAAGTGCCTTGTAATAAATCACGAGTTTCAGCATCAATCTTGGCAATTGCATCGGTTAAGGTTTGCATGGCCTCGTGCAAATCAGCCGATTGGGCATCAAGGAATGATTTACGCTCACGCGAGCTCACCAACTCATCTAGCGCAGTCATGTTGACAGGGCCCAATGATTGAATTTCATTATTCAAGCGGGTAACCTCGCTTTGTAAACTACTGACTTTTAAATCAGTGCTAAAGCGAACCTCAAGACTATCAAGATCAGCTTCAGCATCTGATAATAAAGTGGCAAATTGCTCATAATTGAGACGTGCAGCCTGTTCCCGTAATTGCAAGTCAGTCGCTTTATCACGCAATGGTTGTAGGGTACGCTCTACCAACATCCGTGCTTCATCTGCTTCACGCAACTCATGTAGTAATGCATCCTGTTCTGTACGCGCATTCGCTAAGGCAGTTTCACGATCAGTACGAGTCACCAGTAAAGTTTGTAACTTATCCTGAGCATCTTCATCACTTAAACCTGCTAACTCAGTTTCAGCGGCGGCAAATTTATCTTGAATTTCCATAATTTGGGTACGCGCCGTAGTTTGGTCGCGCTGCAAATCGGTAATTCGTTGCTGTAAAGAGCGGGCTGCAAAAGCTGCTTCCTGCGCCGCCATTTCAGCAGTTCGTAAGGCCTCACGTAGTTGGTCACGAGCCTGCGTAGCTAACTCATATTGCTGGTGAGCAGCTGTCAATTCTGTCTGCGTACTCGCTTGGGTTTGCTCGGATTGATTAAAGTCAGCTCTGGCTTGTTCTACCTGTAAATTACTTTGCTCAATTTGCTGACTTAATTCAGTTAGTTCCGTGTTAATTTGGGTAGCCCGCAAGGTATATTGCTCTTCGGCCTGACTTAACTGCATTTGCTCAACTTCAAAACCATGGGCTGTTTGCACAGCCCCCTCGGCATTGAGTCGAGCACGCTCAGCGGCTTGTAAGGCAGCTTGATAGTTTGCAGTACATTGATCTAAGGCACCTTGTAACTCGCTTTGCATGAGGCGTTGCGCGCGTAATTGTTTTTCCAGCCCCTCCATCTCTTGCGCACGAGCTAACATCCCAGCCTGCTCCGAATCAGCCGCATACAGTTGCACACCTACGCGAGTTACTAGATGACCTTGTGCGGTGACAAAGGCTGCACCAAGGGGTAATTTTTCGCGCCGCTGCAAAGCATCATCTAAGCTATCGGCGATAAAAATAGCATTTAGCCACTCTTGCAGTACTAGCTGAATACTCGATCCTGCCACACATTGCACCCGCGTCATTAAAGGGGTAAAACCCGTCGGCACATTCAGCGTCACCGTTTTTAAACCATCGGTTAATAAAATCGCCAAACGACTTGGAGGGGCGTCTTTAGCTAATGTCAGCGCAGCTTTAACATCCTTGCCAGTTAAGGCGGCAAGCCGTTCGCGTAACACCGATTCCAATGCTGGCTCCCAACCCTTTTCAACCTTAATGTCTTGCCATAGGCGCTTGCTCTCTTTTAAGCCTTTACTGTCTAGCCATGGGCCAATTTTTCCTTGGGCTTGCACACTCGCTTGCAGCGCTGTTAAGGCAGTTAATTTGGCTTCGGTTTGCGCTAGATCTTGATTTGCCGTTTGAATTTCTTCCATAGCCGCTTGACGAGCAGCATCTGTAGCGGGTACGCGCGCCTGGGTTTCTGCTGCCTGGACTTTGCTCTCTTCAACCTTGCGCGCCGCAACTGCATAGCGATCGAGGGCCATTTTTAAGGCTTCTGCATCAGGTTGTCGCAAGCCTTGCAATTCTGCTGTTAAACGCGCCTCGCGCCCTTTTGCATCTTCCATTTGCTCAGCTACCGCCTTGATGCGCTCTCCTAAACTCGCTAAGCGCTGATCGACATTAGCTAAAGCAATTCGTAAGTCATCAACACTTTTTGTGGCATCTTGAAACGCAGTTTCTTTAATGGGTGCATCGGCCTGCAAATCAGCAAGCTCAGTTGACATCACTTGCTCATGGTCAGAAGCGGCACTTAATTCATGCTCGGTACTACGTTGGGCTTGCGCGGCATCGGTTTCTTGCGTGGTCCAACGCTGTAGTTGGGCTTGTAGGTCTTGGGTTTGTTGCTGTAAACGCAAGCGAGATTCCTGCACATATTTAATTTGTGACTCAACTTGACTTACATCTGAATTGGTTTGATATAAATCCCCTTGGGCTAAAGAGACTTTATCTTGTAAGGCGTACTGCCGAGTACGCATCGTTTCTAGTTCGGTTTCGGCGTGCCGTAACTTCGCTGTTTGCTCTTCCAATTGCACTTGTGAGTCACGAATTGCATTGGCATAACGTTCTTGCTCTTTGCCTGCCTCGGTTTGGCGTACAAACCATAATAATTGCTGCTGCGCTTTCATTTCGGTTTGCAACTGGTTATGGCGCTCAGCAACTGTCGCTTGACTTTCTAAGCGCGCTAATTGCAATTCCAGCTCGCGCAAAATATCTTGTACGCGCACTAAATTTTCTTGGGTATCTTCTAGCCGTGCGGCAGTTTCTTTGCGCCGCTCTTTGTATTTTGAAACGCCCGCAGCCTCTTCAAGAAAAACCCGCAACTCTTCTGGTTTAGATTCTAAAATTCGAGAAATCGTGCCCTGACCAATAATGGCATAACCACGTGGCCCCATGCCAGTGCCTAAAAAGATATCTTGTACATCTTTACGGCGTACTACTTGATTATTAATATAGTAACTAGAATTGCCATCACGAGTTAACACCCGCTTTACCGAGAGTTCGCCAAAACTACTCCACTGCCCTTGCGCGCGTCCATCAGCATTATCAAAAATTAATTCCACACTGGCGCGGCCCGATGGTTTACGCAAACCAGAGCCATTAAAAATCACGTCTTGCATTGATTCGCCACGCAACTCACTGGCACGTGACTCACCCAAAACCCAGCGAACCGCATCAATAATGTTTGACTTACCGCAACCATTGGGCCCCACTACACCAATCAATTGACCAGGTAATTCAAAATGAGTGGGATCAACAAAAGATTTAAAGCCTGAGAGTTTGATTGATTTAAGTTGCACGGCGTACTTTGTAAAGAAAGGGATTAAAAAGGCAATTTAATGACAAATGGCACTGTGGAAGATGATAGCAAGTTAGGGGCATCAACACCCATTTTTGACCCACCGATATAATGATAATTCGTCCTCCTAGAACAAAACCCCTTAACAATCTGATAGTTAACTAAAAAGTATGAGCCAATCACCACAAAGCATCATTGAACAAGCATGGGAAAACCGTGCCAACCTTTCTATTCAAGACGTTTCCGCCGATATCCGCAAGGCTGTAATTGCAGTTCTTGAGGGTCTTAATTCGGGCCATATTCGGGTTGCTGAAAAAAAGGGCAGAGGCCAGTGGGAGGTCAATCAGTGGGTTAAAAAGGCTGTTTTACTCTCGTTTCGCCTGGAAGATAACAAGCCCATGGGGGCGGGAGGGTATACCCAGTTTTACGACAAAGTTCCCAGCAAGTTCGAAAACTTTACGGCCGCCGATTTTGCTGCTGGCGGCTATCGCGTTGTCCCGCCTGCAATGGCTAGACGAGGCTGCTTTATTGGCAAAAATGTGGTTCTGATGCCCTCTTATGTCAACATTGGTGCCTATGTAGATGAAGGCACGATGGTCGATACCTGGGCCACCGTTGGCTCATGCGCCCAAATTGGTAAAAATGTCCATCTTTCCGGTGGTGTCGGCATTGGTGGGGTACTCGAACCCATTCAAGCTGGACCCGTCATTATTGAAGATAACTGCTTTATTGGCGCTCGCTCAGAAATCGTTGAGGGTGTCATTATCGAAGAAAATAGCGTTCTTTCCATGGGCGTATACCTTGGCCAAAGTACCAAAATTTATGATCGCGACACTGGCGAAGTCCATTATGGTCGCGTACCAGCAGGCTCAGTTGTGGTGCCTGGCTCACTACCCTCAAGCGATGGCAAATATAGCCTTTACGCGGCTATTATTGTTAAAAAAGTCGATGCACAAACGCGGGCCAAAACCGCTATTAATGAGTTATTACGCGACTAAGCATGCCTTTAGCCACCCATTCGGCTACCGCCGATTTAACTGCAGAGCTCATCGCTTGCCACTCGATTACGCCAGCCGATGGTGGTTGCCAGCAGGTCATCGCTGGACGTTTAAAAGCGCTCGGTTTTGAGATTGAAACGGTGATCAGTGGTCCGGCAGATTTTTCTGTAACGAATTTATGGGCCATTAAATTAGGCAAGCTAGGCAAAGCTGGAAAAGTCTTTGTCTTTGCGGGCCATACCGACGTCGTGCCCACGGGTCCATTAGACAAATGGGATAGCAACCCCTTTACCCCAAGTGAGCGTGATGGCTACCTCTTTGGCCGTGGTGCAGCAGATATGAAAACCTCATTAGCGGCTTTTGTCGTGGCCACTGAAGAATACGTACGAAGTAACCCCAATCATGCGGACACCATTGCTTTTCTCCTCACTAGTGACGAAGAAGGCCCTGCACACGATGGCACGGTAGTGATGTGTGAGCGCCTCAAAAAACGCGGTCAAGCCTTAGATTACTGTGTCATTGGCGAGCCCACCTCAGTCAATCGCTTAGGGGACATGATTAAGAATGGTCGGCGCGGGTCTTTATCTGGGAAGCTCAGTGTCAAAGGCATTCAAGCCCATATTGCTTACCCTCACCTCGGTGCCAACCCCATTCATTTAGCGGCTGGGGCGATTGCTACCTTAGCCAGCACCGAATGGGATCAGGGTAACGACTATTTCCAGCCAACCACGTTTCAAATTTCGAATATTCACGCTGGTACTGGTGCAAACAACATTATTCCCGGGGAAATGACCGTCGAATTTAATTTTCGCTTTTCATCTGCCAGTACCCCAGAAGCGTTACGCGCAAAGGTTAGTGCAATTTTGGATGAAGCTAAACTTGACTATGCAATCGATTGGAAGCTAGGTGCTAGCCCTTTTCTGACGCCAAAAGGGGCCTTAGCGCTTGCACTCCAAGAGGCGATTCAAACTGAAACTCAGATAGTTACTGAGCTTTCTACCACCGGTGGCACTAGCGATGGTCGCTTCATCTCGCAAATCTGTAAAGAGGTAGTCGAATTTGGTCCAATAAATTCTACTAGCCATAAGCTCAATGAGTGTGTTTCAATAAACGATATTGAACCTCTCAAAAATATCTATCGACGCGTTTTAGAAAATCTGCTGGCTTAATCGTTATCCCTCTAAGCTGGCACTTGAATCCCTTCCGCAAAATATTCCCTTCATGGACCCTGAGCCTCTAGCGCCACAGCAGCCTTCTGCTGCTAACCCGATTTCAATTGAAGCATGCTGCCAACAGCTAGCTACGCAGCTGGCTATGGCTAACTTGCATTTTGGTCATGGTGCTATCGATGCCCAAAGCGAAGCACTCTGGATTGTCAGTAAAGAGTTGGGTTTAAGTCCCAGTGCAGCACTTGAGCAAATGCATACTGAATTAACTACCGCGCAACAAGCGCATGCCTTAGCCATTGCCACGGAACGCATTCGTAGCCGTAAGCCACTTGCATACTTACTGGAAGAGGCGTGGTTAATGGGGGTGCCATTTGATTGCAATGAGCAAAGCATTGTGCCCCGCTCGTTTATTGCCGAACTGATTACATCAGGCGATATCGAGCCTTGGCTGCCAGCTGATGGTAAGGTACTCGACCTTTGTACTGGCAATGGCTCGCTAGCTATTTTGGCTGCCCTAGCTTGCCCCGATATTCGCGTTACAGCCTGTGATATTAGTATGCCCGCCCTAGCTTTAGCCGCGCGGAATTTAAAGCGCCATGGGTTTAGCGAACAAATAGAGCTTTTGCATGGTGATTTATTTGACGCTTTACCCGATCCGAATGAAGAAGAACGTTTTGATTTAATTATCTGTAACCCACCGTATGTCAACGACGCATCAATGCAAGCCTTACCAGCAGAGTATCAAGCTGAGCCAGCAATTGCTTTAGCGGGTGGCAGCGATGGGATGAATTTGATCCGGCGCATTATTGATGCTGCGCCAGACTATCTAAATGAGCGCGGCGCACTCTTAATTGAAATTGGCAATGAGGCCGAGCACTTTCATTTGGCTTTTCCCCAGATACCCGTTATTTGGATGGAGGTATCAGCTGGCAATCAGCAAGTGATCCTCATTCAGGCTGAAGACTTACGCTAACTCTAAATCATTAGCCGCAGCAATCGCCTCATCAATGCGCTCAACGCTAATAATGCGTAGACCAGCAATTTTAGTTTTGGGCATATTCGCTTTAGGAATAATGGCAACAGTAAAGCCCAATTTAGCAGCCTCCTTCAAACGCTCTTGACCCCGTGGACACGGCCGGATTTCGCCAGCCAAACCGACTTCACCAAAAACAATTAATTCACGCGGTAAAGCGCGGTTACGAATCGAGGATTGAATCGCTAGCAACACCGCTAAGTCAGCCGCGGGCTCAGAAATCTTGACTCCACCAACTGCGTTCAAAAAAACATCTTGGTCAAAGCAAGCAATCCCAGCGTGGCGATGCAAGACCGCCAAGAGCATGGCTAAACGGTGCTGCTCTAAACCTACTGCCAAGCGACGCGGGTTGGGAATATGCGCGGTATCAACTAAGGCTTGAATCTCCACTAATAAGGGGCGACTACCTTCTTGCGTTACTAATACACAAGCACCTGGCACCATTTCAGCATGCTGCGAAAGAAATATGGCTGAAGGGTTTGATACCCCCCGTAAACCCTTTTCCGTCATAGCAAAAACACCAAGTTCATTCACTGCACCAAAACGGTTTTTAATCGCGCGTACTAAACGAAAACTCGAGTGGGTATCACCCTCAAAATACAAAACGGTATCGACAATGTGCTCAAGCACCCGTGGGCCAGCTAAATGACCGTCCTTAGTCACATGACCGACCAATAAAACACAAATGCCCGTGGACTTTGCAAAACGGGTTAACTGGGCTGCGCACTCGCGCACCTGCGCAACTGATCCTGGTGCAGAGCTAAAGGCTTCGGAATAAATCGTTTGAATCGAATCAACCACGACTACTTGCGGGCGCACCGTATCCATGATCATTAACAATTTTTCTAACTGAATTTCGGCCAATACTTCAAGCTGAGGGGCTTTTAAATCAATCCGTTTAGCACGCAGTGCAATTTGAGCAGCCGATTCTTCGCCACTGCTATATAACGCTGAAACTCCAGCCGCGCTCATTTGCGCTAAGGCCTGCAGTAGTAAAGTTGATTTACCAATACCAGGGTCTCCGCCAAGTAACACCACTCCGCCAGGCACTAAACCGCCACCCAGAACCCGATCAAACTCTTCAATGCCAGTAGGAAGGCGCGGCAAATCTTCCGCTTGAATGGTGGCTAATTTTTGCCGTGGAATCGCTTGTGTTAAACCCTGAAAGCGAGGTGCACTGGGTGTTTCAGCAATGCTTTCCTCCAGCGTATTCCATGCTTGACAAGTTGGGCATTGGCCCTGCCATTTAGCAGAAGTGCCGCCACAAGCTTGGCACACGTATATTGTTTTTACTTTTGCCATAGGAAATTAATCGAGTTGAGTACCCGCTTTATTTTCTTGCGCACGCCGTGGCGCATCTTTACGGCGTTTTTCTAAATCAGCGGCACGTTCAGCTTCGTCTTTTTGTTTTTGTTCAAACGCTTTTTTATTATCAGCACGTTGCACTGCTTTTGCGGGATCCGCGCGCTCAGCAGCCCGCTTGGCATCATTGGCATCTTTAATTTTGTCGCGCACAATCCGCTGGCTTTCATGTAAAGCCACTTCTTGCGCACGAATGGGATCAATTTCTTCGCGATAATCAGCGCGTGTGCCTTTTAAGCAATAGGTTACGAAGAAATCTTTGTAACATGCTGCAGAGGCTTTTTTCCAACGGTAATCAATCCACTGACGCTGTAATAGTAATTGCGCTTCAATTTTATTCAGCTCTGCTAACTCATCTTCCTCAGGAGTATTAGCCCATACTGAATTAGCGCAACACAAAATGGCAAATACCATAGTAAGCGCAGCAAATACGGCTTTCAAATCTCAACCTTTGCGCCTAATTCAACTAAGCGATTTGCCGGAATTTTGAAAAAGTCAGATTGACGGCTCGCGTTTTGATACATCCAGGCAAATATGGCTTCACGCCAAAGAGCCATGCCTTTCATATCAGTAGGCACAATGGTGTCACGCGATAAGAAAAATGAGGTACTCATCAAGTCGAATTTCAAGTTCGCTTTAGTCTCAATCAAATGCATGATTTGACTCATATCAGGGGTTTCATTAAAGCCATACACCGCCCGCACAATAAAAATATTCGGCTCAATTTCACTTAGAGTAATACGGTCTTCATTTCGCACTCGGGGTATATCCCAAATACTCACTTTCAAGAAGAAAACCCGTTCATGCAAGACATGATTGTGCTTTAAGTTATGCAAGAAAGACACCGGCAAGTAATCAACATGCGCAGTAAGAAAAACCGCGGTGCCCTCTACGCGATGGGGAGGATGCTTTAATAAGGAGCTCATGAAAGAATCGAGCTTAATGCCATTATTTACTGCCCTCTCACGCATCATTTGTCGGCCCTGATACCAGGTTAAGAGCAGCATGAAACAAATGGCACCAAGCAGTAAGGGGAACCAGCCCCCCTCTAATACTTTTAATAAGTTAGCGGTAAAGAAGGCGGCGTCGACAAATAAAAAAGCGGAAATCACAAGGGTAACTAAATAGGCATTCCAGCGCCATAAAACCCGCATCACAATTGCAGCTAAAACCGTATCAATAATCATAGTTGTTGTAACTGCAATGCCATAAGCAGCGGCTAAATTTTCAGACTTTTTAAATGCCAACACAATCACAATCACAAAGATAAATAAAATCCAATTGACTAAAGGAATATAAATTTGTCCGATCGACTTATCCGACGTATGTTGAATCTTCATGCGTGGCAAGAAACCCAACAAAATAGCTTGGCTAGTAATGGAAAATGCCCCAGAAATAACAGCTTGCGAAGCAATGACTGTCGCTAGCGTTGCCAAAATAATTAAGGGAAATACAAATACATCGGGTACCATGGAATAGAAGGGATTTTTTGCTGTCTCAGGGTTGAGTAGCAGCATGGCTCCCTGACCAAAGTAATTTAATAATAAACAGGGCATCACTAAAAAGAACCAACCCACCCGAATCGACTTAATACCAAAGTGCCCCATATCGGCATACAAAGCCTCAGCACCTGTTAGCACCAGAAATACTGCACCGAGCACAATAAAGCCCTGTAACGCATGGTTGAGCATGAAATCAATTGCATATAGGGGATTAAAGGCAAGCAAGATAATGGGATTACTAATAATTTGGTAAATACCCATCACACCCAAAACTACAAACCAAGTAACCATGATGGGGCCAAATAATTTACCCACTAATGCCGAGCCTTTTTTCTGAATTAAAAATAATCCAGTCAAAATTGCTAAAGTCACAGGAATAACGTAAGTAGTTAAGTTTGGCGAAAGAACTTCAAGCCCCTCAACAGCAGATAAAACCGAAATTGCTGGCGTAATAATGGCGTCACCATAAAACATGCAAGTGCCAAACACGCCCATCATCATTAAGGTCATCGCACGGCGAGAGCCAACCGGTGCCGAGCGTAATGCCAAAGCCATTAAAGCTAAAGTGCCGCCTTCGCCCTGATTATTAGCACGCATAATGAAGAGCACATACTTTAATGAAACGACGATGGTAAATGCCCAAAACACCATCGAGATCACGCCATAAACGGCTTCTGCTGAAAATGGAATGCCGTGGGCAACACTAAAACATTCTTTTAAAGCATACAGTGGGCTAGTACCAATATCGCCAAAGACCACACCAATAGCTGCAACGACTAGACCAGGTAAGGCACCGCGATGTTCGTGATGGGCACCATGAGAAATTTCGATAGGACGTAGTAACGTCGATTCTGAATATTCGGGATTGCTAACCGACATTACTTAACCTCAAATTGATATTGCAAGGCAATATATTACTCCTTTGAGCCCTTATTTTTCCCGATTAATTGTCACAA